>ENA-UPTF01001269-UPTF01001269.1-marine-metagenome-genome-assembly--contig:-NODE-1269-length-16217-cov-7.840397_pt1 | contig 16217 bp, 17 predicted proteins | sample MGYA00238166_ERZ767019 | MGnify/ENA primary metagenome ERZ767019 (study PRJEB28930, sample SAMN06266391) | marine metagenome | isolation source: Sea water from 250 m depth | place: Atlantic Ocean...
TATGGTTCAACGCCAGATAATACAGTAAACTTTGAGGGTAAATACTACAAATTAGAAGGTGCATGCCTTCAAGCACCACCAATAAGAAAACCACATCCACCAACATACATGGCATCTGGTGGAAAAAGAACTTTGGCACTGACTGGAAAATATGGTGAGGGTTGGTTACCAATTGGATACACTCCTGAATTATTTGCAGATCATAAAAAACAGATAGAAGTATCTATGGATGAAAATAATAGAACTCAGGAAGACAAAGATAATTTTCAGATGGCACTAGACATCGACGTATATTTTTCAGATGATCCAGAAACATCATGGGCAAAAATGAAAGAGGCTGTCAAAGTCAGTTTGTTTAAACCAGAAATTCTTAGAGTGCATGAACTAAAAGATATTGAAGGATTTGATTTTGTAAAATACTTTACAGAGTATTCCATGTCTAATCAAGATTGGATTGTTAAGATGCGTGAAGCTGCAACGAAAATTCCTGATGAAGTTGCTAGATCATCAACTGGTGTTGGAACTCCTGATGACGTAATACCAATATTTGAAAAATTCCTGAAAGCAGGTGTGAATCACTTTGTGATTAGATTCTGGGGTTCAAATTATTTTGGTTCTATTGACAAATTTGCAAGCAAAGTTATTCCATACTTTAAAGATCAACAAAAATAAGACCCCTGTCATTACCATATAATATGCAATTACTTGGAAAATTAGAGATAAAGTCTAAGGAAAAAATTATAGAGTTTTTGGGCACCGAGTCAACTGGCAGAATTGCAAGTATAGATACAAATGGTTTTCCACAAATTATTCCAATGAATTTTGTTTTCATTAATGATGTAATCTATCTGCATTCTCACATAAGAGGTGAAAAACTTGAAAACATCAAAAGAAATGGTAAAGTTGGTTTTGAGGTAGATAGAAATTTAGAATTTTTACCATCATACTTCTTTGATCCTAATGATGCATCTCTTGCTGATACACTATACATCAGTGTAGTCATGAAAGGAACATGTATTATTGTTGAAGATAATGAGGAAAAAGTATTAGCGCTAAATGGATTAATGAAAAAATACCAGCCCGAAGGTGGTTATGAGCCAATGAATCCGGAAATGGATGTATTAAATGAGGTTGCAGTGATTAAAATAGTTCCAAATACAATGCGAGGTAAATACAAAGTTGGACAAAACTTGAAAAATGATGAAAGGGTGACTCTTGCAGAAAACATCTTTAAGCGTAATTCCAAGACAGCAAAAGAGACTCTGGAAATAATGGGATTTTCCGTGTCGAAAAATGGAACAAAATTAGAAAAAGATGTAGAATGGTGAATTCATATCAATTTTTATAAACATTTTATGGACAAAATGATCAAATGTCAGACTCTACAATTGATGATGCGTTACGGCTTTTAGAAATTGGTAAGGGAAATAAAGAGAGATTAAATAAAATCATTGAAGGGTTTGAAAAACGAAGTCTTATCCAGTTACAAGATAGAAAATATGTAGAGGCCCTAGTTCAACAGTATCTTACTCCTAGACACAGAATTAAAATTAAAAAGATCGAACCGGTAAAAAAACAACCATCCATTACCCCAAGAACTCTCAAGTCCACAAAACCAGAATTTAATTTTGAAAAGAATAATAATACATCCAGTGAGAAAACAGATCCTGAAAAATCAGAATCTAGTAATCTAACAGAGCAAATTTGCCTAAAATGTGGTTATCATAATTCTGGCGAAAATAATTTTTGTAATAACTGTGGTTTACGAATGACAAAACCAGAAACACACACTACACAGCCTGAACCATCAGGTGTGGGCAGAAATGAAAGTGCTTTTGAAAGATATGAGAGAGAGTATCTTGAAAGACAGAGTGGTAATACTGGTAAAATAGTAAAAGAGGTAGGCATTGAAGAAAAACCTGTTGAATACATTGAAGCAAAACCAGATGTAAATAAAAAATCTAATAAGAAATTTATTGGAATTGGATTAGGTATATTGGCTTTAATTGTCATTGTGGGTGGTGGTGTATCTATGATTGGTGATACCGATTTTTCTACAACAGATGTGGATGAACGCTTAACGTGTGATAATAACCAAGTGCTTGTTTCAACAACAAAAGTTCCTGGATTTCCAGACCCAGAAAAAGACTTGCAGTACTACCTAGATCGATACAATAATGAACCAAACTACAAAGATTGGTTTGATAGAAACTTTCCCGACCAAACTATACAGAGTGTAGTTTGCTCCTAATTGTAATCTTAGCAAAAATTATCTAATGATGATTCATGTAATGGCTGTGCTGAAATTCCCCTCCGTGTAAGATCTCTTGCAAATTCCTCTACAAAACCATGAATTGTATATACTTTCTCTGCACCTGATTGGTTTACCAATTTAATTAGCTCGTTATAATCACAATGATCACTTAGTGGTATGGAATAATCTGTCCCACGTGTATATGGAAATTTCTTTGAATTAGCCCATCCACTAAATCCAATTGTTACTGCATCATATTTTGTTCTCATGTGTTGTATGAAGTGACTTTTTGCATTCATCATTGGTGCAACCATTATCCACGGCTTTTTCTCTAAAAGACCTTTTGATTCAGCTTCTGAATGACCTATTGCGTCTTTTAATGGCATTCCAAGGTTTCTATGTAAATCATTCATTTTTTTGACGGAATCATGATAGTATAATGGATCCCAATTGCTAAACAACTGTGAAATTGTTTGAGATTTACCTAATTCATAACCAAGTAAAAGAACTGGTTTTCCTTTAGAATACAAGGAGGAAACTATTTCGTTTACTTGTTTGACCACTTCGCTTACTTCTGGAAAAACAAACTCGGGTAAACCAAATGTACACTCTGTGATGAGAGTTTTACATTTTGGAATCTTTGCACCCTTTAGAAATCCTCTACTACGAAGAGTGATATCACCAGTGTAAAATATGTCATCAAAAAGTATACCTTTTGAGCCTAAAATATGACCAGTGTCAATCAGAGAAAAGTTTTCCATGTTATCAACTGCAGTAAATGAAAAACCACGGAGTTTAGCTATCTCATTTGTTTCATTTGATGATAAAACTGTTCCATTTCCACCATTTGGGAGATGATCAATATGTGCATGGGAGATAAAATTAATACCATCATCATTAATTTTTTTAGGATCTAGATAGACAGTAGATGAATTATTTTTGCATCTTATTCCATTCTTTAATAATTGAATTTGTGTCATATGATGTAAATTATTAGTTTGATTATAAATTGCAAGTTTTGTAAAATATTAACAAACACGCAGATTTAGAAACTTATCGTAAAAATCATAACTAAATCCCAACCATGGAAAATATACCATATGCTAAGACAAACACGCCTCCCAATATGATAATCTTTGACAATATTCCCATAATTGTACAAAATTTCTTTATAAGATAAATTTTACTTAAAGTGAAGTTTATCTATAAATCCAATGCTTTATTTTAACGAGAAATAAATTATAGTTATTGCTACATTTGGGAATTCTAATTTCTGGACGCGGAAGTAATATGGAAGCAATTCTAAAAGCAGTTGAAAAACAAAAAATTCCAATCAAACCATCAATTATAATATCAAACAAACCTAATGCTCGTGGATTAAAAATTGCAAAAAGACTTGGTGTGAAAACAGAAGTTATAGAAAGTAAAAATTTCAAACGTAGTAGAAGTGACTACGATAAAAAAATAATTTCAGTACTAACAGAGAATGGTGTTACACCAAAAAATGGCCTTGTATGCTTGGCAGGATTCATGCGAATTATTAGTCCATATTTTATAAAAAAGTATAAGAATCGTATTCTAAATATACATCCAGCATTACTACCTGCATATCCAGGACTTGGTGCACAAAAACAAGCATTAGAACATGGCGCAAAATATTCTGGATGCACCGTTCATCTTGTAGATGAAGGTGTTGATTCTGGTCCTATAGTACTTCAAGCAATTGTTAAAATAAATGAGAATGATGATGAAGAAACACTTTCAAAGAGAATTCTTTTAAAAGAACATAAAATTTATCCAGACGCAGTGAATCTTTTTGCACGGAAAAAAATTCGTATCTCAAAAAGACGAGTTAAAATATTAAATTAAGATTAAGAGCCGCCGAAGAAGTACAATACATTTAGTTGTTTTGTATTTCCAAAAAAACAATGTTCTACATTTTTTGGAACAAAAAATGCTTTTCCAGGCTTTAAAGTATAATCAATTTTACTTATACGTAAAAAACCATTTCCGCTTAGTACATAATACATTTCATCAGAATCATGAGGTTCCTGTGTGTCATCTCCTCCAGGTTCTAAAGATAGAATTCCAGCTGCTAATGAATTCCTATTCAGGAATGTATTAAAATATGAATTTGAGTTAGAAATTTGCTTGAGATAAGTCTCGATATCATATTCGTATTTCATATATTAAATTGACAATTTGTATCTAAAAACATTAGCATAGTGTAATTAAATAATAACAAAGTTCCAAATTTTTTGATGGCAGGTACAAAAATTGATGGTCTAGAAGTTGCAAAAAATATCAAACAGGAGGTTGCACAAATTGTTCAGAGCTTAAAATCACAAGATGTTATTCCGTGTCTTGCAACAGTCCTTGTTGGTGATAACTCAGCTTCTCAAACATATGTTAAAAATAAGCATAAAGCATGTGAGGAAGTTGGTATAATTACAAAAGATCATCGTCCACCTGCAGAAATCTCACAGAATGAATTAAATGAACTAATTGATATGCTCAATGAAGATTCATCTGTTCATGGTATACTCATACAATTGCCACTTCCAAATCATCTAAATGAATTTGATGCAATAAATAGAATTTTTCCAGAAAAAGATGTTGATGGGCTAACACCTCATAGTATCGGACTTCTCGCTACAGGAAAAGCAGTTCTCAAGCCGTGTACTCCTTCTGGTATTATTGAAATGCTAGATTATTACAAAATATCCCTAGAAGGAAAAAATGTTGTTGTCATAAATAGAAGTAATTTAGTTGGTAAACCACTATATCATCTACTATTGCAAAAAAATGCAACAGTGACTACATGTCATTCAAAAACAAAAGATTTGGGTAAAGTTTGTCAAAGAGCTGATATTGTAATAACTGGAGTCGGAGATAGAGATAACTTTACACTTACATCCGATATGATCAAAGATGGGGCTACTGTGATTGATGTTGCGACAACTCACCATGATGGTAAGCTCAAAGGAGACACTGATTTTAATGATATCATCTCAAAAGCGTCATTTGCCTCACCCGTACCTGGTGGTGTAGGTCCAATGACAGTTGCAATGCTTTTGAAGAACACTGTAACTGCCACTTCACTGAGTAAAGGAATTGCCATCAAATCCTGAGAAAATAGCATTGAGGCAAATGCTACTTGAAAAAAGAGATTCGACATCATTTGATCTGATACAAATTCATAGTGAGAAGATTTATTCACGCCTAAAAAAGATCAAATCATTCTCAAATGCAAATTCTATTGGATGCTATTATTCTATTGGAAGTGAAGTTCAAACTGAACCAATAATTCTTGATCTACTGAGTCAGAAAAAACATGTATCACTGCCAAAAATGGTAGATGATATTATTATTTTTAGAACAATCAAAAACTTTGACAGACTTGAAAAAGGTAACTTTGGTATTTTAGAACCAAAAGATGACTGGCCTGAAGAGAAATCATTTGATGTTATTTTAGTTCCCGCAATTGGACTTACAAAGGATGGAATTAGATTAGGATATGGACATGGATACTATGATAAATTTCTTGCAGACAAATCTGTCACCAAAATAGCGTTAACATACAATAAACAAATTGTTAAATCAATACCATCTTCTGATCATGACATTAAAATGGATTGGATAATTTCTGAAAATGAGTCTATTCTCATTTCAGAATAAATTTAGGCCCTTTTTACCAATATCTGTTCTAAAATATTTACTTGTACAGATAATTTTGTCATTTGCAATGTAAGCATTTTCTATCGCATTTTGTAATGTTTCACCAAGTGCAGTTACTCCTAAAACTCTGCCACCGCTTGTTAATATTCTACCATCAACATTTTTTGTACCTGCATGAAATACATTTGTATTATTTGGAATATTTTCAAATCCTGAAATTTCATCATTTTTTGGATATGAATCTGGATAACCTTTTGATGCAATGACAACACAAACTGCATATTGTTTATTCCAAGATATTTCTGGTAGTTGCTCAAGTCGTCCTTCTGATGCTGCAATTAGATATTCTAATAGATCAGAGTTAAATCTCATTAAGATTGGTTGACATTCAGGGTCTCCCATACGTACGTTATACTCTAAAACATATGGTATATTGTCATGAATCATCACACCTGCATACAAAAATCCCTTAAAATTAATGCCTTCTTTTTTTAGTGATGACATTGTTTTATCAATGATTTCTTCTTGAATTCTTTTGGCTAATTCATTATCAACTACAGGCGTAGGTGAATAAGCTCCCATACCACCGGTGTTTGGTCCTTTGTCATTATCAAAAATTCTTTTATGGTCTTGACTTGTTGCCATAGGAATAGCGATATTCCCATCACATAATGCAATGTATGATGCCTCGATTCCATCTATGCTTTCCTCTATAATGATTTTTGAGCCTGCATCTCCAAATGCCTTATCGATTAATATTTTGTCTATGGCAGAAAATGCTTCTTCTTTATTATTACAGACTATTACACCCTTACCTGCAGCCAAACCATCTGCTTTGATAACAACCTGCTTATCATAACTATTAACAAACTGTTTTGCCTTTTCTGGATTATCAAATATTTGGAATTCAGCTGTAGGTATGTTGTTTCTATGCATGAATTCTTTCGCCCAAATTTTACTAGATTCTAATTGTGCAGCGTCTTGTGTAGGTCCAAAAATTTTAAGATTTTTTTTATTGAATGCATCAACTATGCCGTTTGCTAAAGGTGCTTCAGGACCAACAATTGTAAAGCAGTTTTTTTGCGATGCAAAATCTACCAATTCGTCTATCTGATCGACTTGGATTGGAATATTGTTTTCCGTTCCACCATTGCCTGGTGCAGTAAATACATCTTCAACATTTTTTGATTTAGATATCTTCCATGAAATCGCATGTTCACGCCCACCTGAACCCACAACTAGAACATTAACCACAAAATTATAATTTAATTCTGATATATATTTCCAAGATAATTAATACTCATATTCATATAGAGATAATGTTCAACTCGGGTAATGGAATCAGTTGATCAGTTTGATGCCAAGCAAATTGAGAGAAATGTAAAAGAATATTTGAAAGGACAAAACATTTCTGAACTTATTTCAGAATCACCAGATAAAAAAAATGAGATTATGTTTATTGAGGGACCACCTACTATGAATGGCAAACCTCATGCTGGGCATCTACGTGGCAGAGTTTTCAAAGATTTATGGTATAGATACAATGTACTTTCTGGTAATAATGTAATTTTTAATGCTGGTTGGGATACACAAGGACTTCCAGTAGAACTAGAAGCTGAGAGAATACTTGATGTAAAAAAACATGAACGGAGACAGCATAGAACAGATGCAGAAATTGTAAAGCTTGTTGATACATGTAAAAGAATTATAAAAAACCATCATGATGAATGGGTGGAAGCTGATAAAGGCCTTGGAATTTCTCTAAATCATGAAGAGGATAATGTATACTGGACATCCAATAATGATTTTATTGAGAGGGAATGGAAACTACTCAAAAAAGCACATGAGAATGGAGTTCTAACTGAAGGTCATAGGGTTGTAGCATACTGCCCTAGTTGCTTTACATCTCTTAGCCACTCTGAAGTGAATCAAGGCTATCAAGATAAGAAAGATCCATCACTATTTTATAAAGTAAAACTACATGACGAAGAAAAATTTTTGATTGTTTGGACAACAATGCCATTTACTCTTGTAACTGATGCAATGATTGGCACTAATCCAAATGAGGAGTATGTTGAAGTAAAAGTTGGAAATGAAATATGGGTTGTTGGAAAAATTAGGCTAGAAGAATTTATGGTTGAAGTACATATTGAGAATTATCAAGTTCTAAAAACAGTTTCTGGTTCAGATTTTGAAGGAAAAAAATACATCCATCCACTTTTAGATAAGATTCCAGAATTGGAAAAATTATCCCGAAAGGATAATTACCATGTTGTAGTATCTGAAGAATTTGTTGATGTGAATACAGGAAGTGGATTGGTACATCTTTCACCTGCAAATGGTGAAGAGGACTACAATATAGCAACAAAAAGAAATGTTGATGTTTTTAGCCCAATTGACGATGAGGTAAAATTTACTGATGATGCAGGAGAATATTCAGGAAAATATGTACGTGATGCAGATAAAGAAATTGAAGATGCGTTAATAGAAAGAAATTTGAGGGTAGGGAAGCCAGGAAAAATGATTAAACATAGTTATCCACACTGCTGGCGTTGTAGTAATTCATTAGTTTGGTTAGCACGCAGAGAATATTTTTACATGCTAGATAAACTCGATGATAAAGTCATTAAGGCTGCAGAAGATGTTGAATATTTTTTTGAACAACCAAAAAACAGATTTCTAGAAATTATAAAAGAAAAACATCCGTGGTGTATCTCACGTGAAAGATTTTGGGGATGTCCTATCCCAATTTGGAAATGTGATAAATGTGGGAACATAGAACGATTATTTTCAAGAAGAGAAATCATTGATGCTGCAAAGGAACTTCCAGATGGTGAGAATTTTGAACTTCACAGACCGTGGATCGATAATATTGTCATTAATTGTAAAGAATGTAATGCAAAGATGGAAAGAGAAGAATTTGTACTAGATACATGGCATAATAGTGGTTCTGCACCATTCTCATCACTTACTGATGATGAATACGAATCTAAAATACCTGCACCGTTTTTCACAGAAGGTATTGATCAAACACGTGGATGGGCATACACTCTATTAGTGGAAAATGTAATCTACAATAATCAACCAATATCACCCTACAAATCATTTCTTTTCCAAGGTCATGTACTAGATGAAAATGGAAATAAGATGAGTAAAAGTAAAGGCACTGTCTTAGAAGCGTCTGAACTTCTAGAAAAATATCCTGCTGATCTGATCAGATTCTATTTTATGTGGAAAGCAAGTCCAATTGAACCACTTAATTTCAGTACTAAGGAATTAATGTCTAGACCATTTCAAGTCATTAGTACATTATATCATCTACACTTATTCTTCAAACAAAATAGTGAATATGATAAATTTGATATCAGTTCATCAACCATTCAATGGGCAAAACAAAATAAATTGTTAACAGCTCCTGATGTTTGGCTTTTATCAAAACTGCAAAGAATGATCCAGAAAACTACTCAATTCAATGATACATGTAAATTTCATGAATCTGCAAAAGCAATTGAAGACTTTTTAATCAATTCTTTAAGTCAGATATACATCCCAATTACTAAATCTGATCTATGGGCAGATGATGAAACAAAAAAAGATAGAAGGCTTACCATTTATGCGATACTTGCTGAAACATTAAAGATGATTGATATACTTATACACCCAATTTCTCCATTTACAAGTGAATATCTCTATACTACTGTTTTTGGAGGAAAAGAAAACATACTACTTGAAAATTGGCCAAAAGTTAACGACACGTTAATCGATGAAAAAATTGAAGAGTCGTTTGACTTGTTAAAGGAAATAACATCTATCAGTGCTGCAGCAAGAATGAAAGGCAAGCTAAAACGTAGATGGCCATTAGAAAGTGCATTAATCTGTGTTGAAAAAGGACAGAAAGAAATTCTGGAATCATTACCTGAGTTGCTCAAAGCACAAATCAATGTGGAAAAATTTGAAGTATTTGAAATTGAAAGTAAGAACGGCTTAGCACAATTAGTAGAATTGAAAAAATTAGGATTGCCAGTTATTCCAAAAATTGAACTGGAACGTAAGGGGATAGGCCCAAAAGCCAAACATGACATGGGTAAACTAGTCAAATTATTCTCCGAAACTGATCAAAATGATATTGTTGAGCAACTGGGTAAGGCAAAATCATATACATTTAACATAGATTCGAATGAGATTGTTTTGAACGAGGAAGATTTTGTGATAGAATTTGATGTGAAGCCTGATTATCAGTTTTCAAATAGGGGAAACTTTCTCGTGATACTATCAGTTATACGAAATCAAGAGATGATGGCAAAAGGTCTTGTTAAGGATCTTGCAAGACGACTACAAACTTTACGTAAGGAACGTGGCTATAATCCTACAGACATACTAAACCGAGCGTCAATTCTAGATCTTGATCAAGAGTCATTTGAACTCGTAAAGACAAGAATGGATGAAATATCTTTTTTGGTTAGGGTAAAACAGGTAGATTTTGAGGAATCCTGTAAAGAATACAAAAATGATGATATTGATGGCCAAAAGATACGATTATCTGTTGAATGATTGAGAAAACGTTGACAATTGATCAAACTACTAGATACCAAATTAAGTTAAATAGAAAATTTACTACTAGTATATATGGTAAAACAGATTAGTCTTGACACTTGGTCTACAGATAGATTAAACGAACTTCTGAAAAAGGGTACAAATATTGTAACACAGACTAATTTACCAATTGTTCTATACAGGGAAACACTTGAGGAGAAAGAGGGTTCCTTTGAAGAACTAATATGTACTCTCAATCAGGACCATGTAGTTGAGCAGGTGGTAACATCTGGTGGTATGGTGATTCCAAGTATTAAGCAACAAGTGGTTTTCTCAATTGATGAATTCCCAGATAGGTTACTTCGAAAGAGTAAAGATCGGTTCTCACAGGTAATTGATCTGTTAGAAGAAAGTTTTGCGTGATATCAAACAGAATATAAAGTCCTCATTGAGAAATTGATTTATGAGGCTTTTAGAATATCAGGCAAAGGAACTTTTCAAAGAATTTGGTATAAGGACACCTGAAAGTATTTCGTCAACAAATATTGAAAAGGGTAGAAGTGATGCAAAGAAGCTTGGATACCCATTTGTAATAAAAGCGCAAGTTCCCGTTGGGGGAAGAGGGAAGGCAGGTGGTATTCAAAAGTGTAGTAGTGATGATGAATTTGAGATAAAATACCCACAAATTCTAGATATGTCGATTAAAGGTGAAAAAACTCGAGCGATTTTACTAGAAAAGATGGCAGATATTGAAAAAGAGCTATACCTGTCATTGTTTTTGAACCGTGGTAAGCGATGTTATAGTATAATTGCATCGTCAGAAGGTGGAGTTGAAATTGAATCTGTCAAAAGTCAGACAATAAGAGATGTAGGCTTGGCTAACGTAGATGATCAGACAGCAATAGATGTGGCAAATGAAATTGGGTTGAATGACAAACAAGAAACTGAATTTGTTGATATGCTGAAAAGACTTTCAAAACTTACGATAGATAAAGAGGCAGAACTTGCAGAAATTAATCCACTTGCAATATTAAAAGATGGAACATTGATGGCACTTGATGGAAAAGTAATGACTGATGATAATTCAAATTTTCGACATGAAGAATTATTAAAATACCAAGAAAAATCTGAGCTGGAAAAGCAAGCTGAGAAAAGTGGTTTCTCTTTAGTGGAACTAGATGGTGATATTGCGGTTATTGGAAATGGTGCAGGTCTTGTCATGTCAACATTTGACATGTTAGCTGACAATGGTGGAAAGCCTGCAGCATTTTTAGATGTTGGGGGCGGTGCAACAACTGAATCAGTCTATGAAGCGCTTACACTGATTAGTAGAATGAAGAAAGTAAAAGGGATATTAGTTAATCTATATGGAGGAATTGTTAAAACAACAACTGTTGCATCGGCGTTTATTCAAGCATACGATAATAATCTAATTGATTTACCTGTATTTGCAAGATTAATGGGTTCAGAATCAGATAAAGCGAAAGAAATGTTAGAGAACACAAAAACACAGATGTTTGATTCAGTGGAAGACGCAATTAATTCAGTTGTACAAGAGGTGAACAGATCTGCCTAACATTTATGAAATATTGCGAGGAAGTATTGATGATAATGGTAATTACCAAAAACAGCCAGTAATCGTCCAAGGGATTACTGGAAAATATGGTTCTGCACATACAAAATTAATGATAGAATATGGAACAAATATTGTTGCTGGGGTAACACCTGGAAAAGGTGGCCAAAAATTTGAAGATAAAGTTCCAATCTATAACTCGGTCAAAGAAGCAGTAGATGCTTCTGGTGCACAAATTGCAATCATGTTTGTCCCAGCAAAATTCTTTTTAGATGCTGCAAAAGAGGCGTTAGAGGCTGGAATTAAGCTACTTGTAGCTATTCCTGAGCATGTACCCATTCATGATACAATGAAAACTATCGAGTTGGTAAAACAAAAAGATGCAATTATGATTGGTCCAAATACGCCAGGTATCATAATCCCAAAATTAATCAAAGTTGGAATTATGCCTGCAAGTCCATTCTCTCCAGGAAATATTGCAGTTTTATCTAAGAGTGGAACACTCCTGTATGAAATTTCAAATAACTTAACAAGTGCAGGTTTTGGTCAGAGCATAACAATCGGAATTGGTGGTGATCCAATAAATGGTACAAGGATGATTGATGCATTTGACATGGTAAAAGATGATTCAGATATTGATGGTATGGTAATTGTTGGTGAAATTGGAGGGGAGGCAGAGGAAGTTTTGGCTCAACACATTATTGATATTGGATTCAAAAAACCAATTGTTGGATATATTGCTGGGAGACGCGCGCCAAAAGAAAAGCGCATGGGTCATGCAGGTGCAATAGTGATGGGAACATATGGTTCTGCAGAATCTAAGATCACTATGTTTGCAAAAGCCAATATTCCTGTTGCCAAGAGACCTGGTGAAATTGCAATTCTACTAGCTGGAAAAATGAATAGTCAATAGGCATTAATAGAGCATTTAGAAAGAATTTCCATGCCAATCGCAGATCCACTAAAAAAACAGATTGCTCAAAAGGCAAGACTTCATATGAAAATTTGTATCTCATGTGGTGCAAGATTAGACATGAGTGCAACACGATGTAGAAAATGCAAAAGCAAGACGCTTAGACAAAAAAATAGAGCACTAGGCATTAAAAAGTAGGCTATATCTTATCTTTTAAAAAACTTGAATCCAGATAGTTTTGATGACCAGCTGCTGTCGCTGGCATGGCTGTCAAGACTGTTTAGAAAGTCATACGTCAGGTCTTGACCGCCAAACCCTATCAGTTTTTTATTTTTTAACTCATCCAGAAAAAACTCTTTACCGTTTTCCAATTTCAGAATTGCGTCATCACTTATGTCAAACGCAGAGCCCCTATCAAAGAAACGTATAGAGCCACCCTTCCTCAATTCTATGTATACGTCATAACTTACCTTGGAACCAAAAATTTGAATCTTATTTCCTTTGACCTTTACATTATCAACCAAGTTTAACACCGCGACATCGGTGGCATCCAAAAGGACGGTTTCATGTACATCACCTGCAATAATTTTTCCATTAGGGGCTACGAGCTCTGAGAAATGCTGCCGCTCTATTGACATTCCAACACGCGCGTCAGGGTCAGGAATCCTGTCCCTAATGCCATTGACATTACCGCAGATTATATCACCGTGGTCTACAGAAATTTTTGCGCCGTTTTCCACGCTAAATGCATTTTCAAGTGGTTCCATCATCTTGAACGTACCGTTTGTCAGATGTATGTGGGTTTTTGATTTTTCAACATCGGAAAAGTACGGATTTGTTATACTCCCCCACAGAAACATATCGCTGTCGTGTGTTATCTGACCCGCCCAGAACTTTCCCTTGATTGTAATTGCCTTTGACGGTTTTCTCTCAATCTCTATCTCACCAAGCTCCTTTGAACCAAATAACCGCTGACCAGTAGTGTCTGTACGACCTAGTGCATCAAGCCATTCTTGGGCAACCTTCATCTCTTTTGCAACGTCATTTGATAACAAAGTGTTCTTTCGTTTCTTCTCTTCCTCATCCGTTCCCCAAAAGAATTTTGACTTTTTTTCACGTTCTTCGGGTGAGTCTGGAAATTTTTTTCCAGATTTAAGATCTTCAAATGCTTGTTTTATCTTGATAAAATACTCATCATGACCTCCTCTGTCAGAATGATGTTTTAATGCTAATTCTCTAAATGCAATCCTAATCTGAGTTTTTGATGCCCCGCTTGCAACTCCTAAGATGTCATAGTTACTCTCAACCATCTCTTATCTAGAAATTCTCAGTATATCTATAAGTTATGAAAAAATTATGAATGTTTAACAAATTCTGTAAAAATGTATGATGTGTCAACTGTTTGATCAAAGCTCCATACGGTTGGTAGAAAAACTGATTTTATAATTTTTAGATTATTCTTATCTATCAGTTTGCCCCATCCTGCCTCAGATGTATCTCCAAAGGAGTATTTTTCTGAGTAGCTTCCAGCAAAGACCATACAAGTTTTTTGTTTTATTTTTAAATCCAAGTTCTCAATGATGCTAGTTGCCAAGACATCTCCTCCCATCTGTGCTAGACCTCCAATGAAGAATATTGGTTTCTGGAGTTGAAGATTGGTATAATCATATTTTACTGCATCTGCACAGATTGGATTAAAGGCTGTATTAGTCAAATCGCCTATTGATTCTTGTAAATTAACTAACATATCATCTATCTCAATTGCATGAGAATTAAGCCCTAAAATTTTTCCACAGTATGCAATACGTCCATCACCAGAACCAACATCTATCACTTCATTGTAGTTCAATTCCTGAGCAATTGATGTAATTATGTACGCGGAAAGAATCCATGTTGGGGAAAATGGCTGGTAGCTTGCACCATGGGTTATACTATTCAGCCAGTACTTGTTGATATCACCCTCATATACAATACAATCAATTTCGTTAATTTTTTGTTCATACGAGTTATAGTAAATTGGATTTTTTGTGGCAAATATGTGAAGTGCGTCTAGTATGTTTTGGTCTATCGGAAAGGAATCTGATGTTTCAAGTGGAACTACCTCCTGAATATGACTACTTCCAGAGTAAGATTGTCTGAACGCTTGTTTTAGTTTAACAAGGTTTTTGGAAACAGTCTCAATCATCTTTCAAACCATTTTCATATTGTATGACAAATTCTTTGGTGCTCATAAGTTCACGTAATTCTTTGTATTGATTAGCTTCAGTCTCTATAACTTCCTTTGATTTTTGACTAGTTTCTTTTGCTAGTGATTGAAGATTATCAGTGTGTCTTTGAATTGAATCTGTTAACTGAGAAACTATGATGGGGTGTAATTTTATATCAAATTCTTCTGCAATCTGTTTTTGGACGTCATGTATTTTGTGTATTAGTTCCTGATGCTTAGGATCAGTTGACCATTTAAAACTCTCTTTTAATAGTTTAGAAATTGAACTTACCTTCATTACTTGATAATACGTCTGTACTATTTCAGAAATGGTCAGTTTTTCAGACTTCGTTGTGGTACCAATGACATTTTGGAGTTGATTTGATTCGGTATAAAAAATATTAGATGACTCCTCAAATGATGGCTCAGAGTTCATGTGCTTTAGTGCATTTTTTCAAGTCTATCAAGTCGTTTCTCAATCTCGACTAACTTGTTGATTATTATGATGTGTGTTTTTTTGGCATCTATTCCAACGGGACTGTCAGGACTAGTAATGACCTTTGCAATTTCACTCTTTTTATCATCATCAACTTCTAAATTCATTTCTTTTTTAACTACACTTGTGTATCAAAATATACTTTACTTTCAAATACGTATGATAATCAGGTACGAAATTGAATTAAAATGGTCTAAAAGGTATAACAGGTTATAGATTCTAATTTTTTGAGTTGTTATCTGCTGTTATTTTTTTTAATTCAGAAAGAATCAAAACCAATATTTCTTTTTCACTTAGATTCAAAAGTTCTCGTGTTTCATCTTCAGTAAATTGGATGTCTTCATTTAATTTATCGTACGTAGTTACTGAATCGCCCATAATTATCATGATAATATCGAGTTAATATATGGTTTTGATGGTTAATGGAATTTATTCGTAAAATCTTAACAATAACAGACAACAATGAAATACTCTTCTGATCAATTGTCTATATGGTATATGCTTGGATAATTCCAATTGCAGTAGTCGCAATCATAGGTGTATCTGGTTATCTGGTGTATAGAT
>ENA-UPTF01001270-UPTF01001270.1-marine-metagenome-genome-assembly--contig:-NODE-1270-length-16200-cov-3.101346_pt1 | contig 16200 bp, 16 predicted proteins | sample MGYA00238166_ERZ767019 | MGnify/ENA primary metagenome ERZ767019 (study PRJEB28930, sample SAMN06266391) | marine metagenome | isolation source: Sea water from 250 m depth | place: Atlantic Ocean...
GAAGCTTTAGCACTTGGTCACGAATTAGACGCTCAGAGAATTTTAGAAGGGTTACACGGATCACTGAGGCCAGTGATGGTGGAGGCCTTGCGTAAATGCTCATCTAAATTCAAAACAGCAATGCTGACGAATAACATCACCCCAATGGGGGAACAAGAACTAGATGAAGAAGTGGAAAAGGTAGTAGAAATTTTCGACCTCTTAATCGAATCAAGTATTGAAGGATGCAGAAAACCAGAAGAAAAGTTTTACGAAATTGCCTGTGATCGTCTTAATGTAAAACCTGAGAATTGTGTCTTTCTTGATGATTTAGGAATCAACTTGAAGCCAGCGCGAGCTATGGGAATGACAACCATAAAAGTTATTGAACCCGAAGGTGCCATCAAAGAGTTATATGAAATTCTGGGATTCTCAGATGATTAAGCGCTAATGTCATCAAAATGCGCATAGTCACATGGAACGTTGCTGGTTTAAATGCCCGAATACACAGAGTCAAACTTTGGATTGAAGAAAATCAGCCGGACGTGCTTTGTTTACAAGAAACAAAGATGGAGGATGAAGTTTTCCAAAAAAAAGCACAACCTTTTTTTGAAGAACTCGGCTATGAATCTGTTCATAATGGACAGAAGTCATGGAATGGTGTAGCGATTATCTCGAAAGTCGGCATTGAAGATCCTCAAAAAGGATTTGATGATGGCAGAAAAGATCCTGATCCAGATGCAAGAATAGTTTGGGCGACTTGTTCAAATATTCGAATAGCTTCCTGTTACATACCAAACGGAAGAACATTGGGGGACGACCATTACAAGTACAAACTTGATTGGTTGGGTCGTCTGCATGATGATTTGAAAAAAAATTCAGATCCCTCAAAGACCCCTGTAGTTACAGCTGGAGATTTCAACGTTTGCCCCCGACCTGTTCTTGATGAATGGGATCCGAAACAGGAGTACACGAACTTCGATTGGAAGTCGAAGAAGACATTGACTGAAACTTTTGATCTGCCGGAAACACATATAACCTCTGATGCTCGTGGGGCAATAAAAAAACTAGATGACCTGGGCATGAAAGACGTTTTTTGTGAACGTTTCCCAGAAGAGAAGGCAGACACCTTTTGGGAGTACCCGAAGAACGCCTTTAAAGATAAAAGGGGACTTAGAATTGATCTGGTTCTGGCTTCTGATGTGGTGGCGAAATCTTTGGAGTCAATTGAAGTGGATATGCAAGAGCGAACTCCTGAAAAAATGCTGGAAAAAGAAAACAAAGATTTGATTGAGAAATACAAAGATGCAAAAGGCAAATTTGTGAAACCTAGTGATCACGCACCCTTAGTTGCTGCCTTTAATTGGAGCAATTAACAGGGTCACTGGTGCCTTGACACCAGTTCGATTATTTCCTTGCCGTAACGCTCAGCCTTCACAGGACCTATTCCTTTTATTCTGAGAAGTTCATCCAAGTTGGTTGGCTGAAGATCAACAAGATCTCGAAGTGTTTCATCATTGAAAATCACAAAAGCCGGCACGTCCGATGCTCGAGACATCGAAAGTCTCCACTCCTTGAGATCTTTCACCTGTTGAGTTTCGGGGAGGTCATTTTTTGTTTTCTTTCGCCTAGCAGATTTAACTTTGGTTATTTGTTCCTTTTGTGTAAGAGGTTTATCCAAATTTTGTATCGCACGTTCAATGTTGAACAACCATGGTGATGGGTCTCTTTTCCTCTTGTTGCCAGAGAAATGCCGGTTATTAGCCCAAGAGCAGAGAATGCGATCCTTCGCTCTTGTAAGAGCTACATATAGGAGCCTTCGTTCTTCAGCGATCGCATTCGAGTCTTTGGCATGGGCTATAGGAACAAGCCCCTGCTCCAAACCAGCAACATGCACCACTGACCATTCCAAACCTTTAGAGCGGTGAAAAGTCGAAATTTCAACCGCGTCATCATTTATCTCATACAAATTTTGTGACTGAGACTTAAGCCACAGAACAAACGAATAACTTTTAGCTGCAGGGTCAAGAGCGAGGTACTCTTCAGCAAGACGCCGTAGTTCAGCTAAAGCAACAGCCCTCTCGGTATCAGGTGTTACTTCTTCTTCGTTGCTCGTCAAAGAACTGTCACCACTTGTTTCGTCAAGATCATTAATCTTTTGAACCAATGGACTCTTTGAATCGGCTAACTCAGAAATCACGGTCTTTATGTCTTTTCTATCCAGTAGGCCACTTCCTGAAACCGTTTTAACAGGGATTCCTTCTTTGCGCAGAGCACTTGTGAAAATTTCAGTTTGCGCATTTGTCCGCACCAGAACTGCCTGATCAGACCATTTCTCACCAGAAATATGAATTTCATTAACAGTTTTGGCAATACCTTCAGCTTCACGCTCTTCGTCTGAGTAGTTAGCAATTGAAGGTTTCAACCCTCCGCCTCTGACGGCTTCAATCCCAGAACTTTCCAAAAGGCAAGATGCTGTCTCAACTATCTGAGGAGTGCTCCGGTAATTTTTGCTAAGACTTACAACAGTCGAATCTCTAAAATGTTCCTTGAATCTAACGAGGTGATCAGCCTCGGCGCCATTCCAAGCATAAATAGCTTGATTAGGGTCACCGACCACACAAAGACCTGACCTTCCATCGAGCCAGGCTGAAAGAAGAGAGAACTGTAGAGGGTTCACATCTTGAAATTCGTCCACATAGAAGTTCCGAAATCTCCATTTTTGAGCTTCACCAAAAGACTTATCGCTACGGATAATTTTGGCACAGTCACTAAGAAGATCATCGAAGTCTAAAAACTTCCTTTCGGTTTTAAGCTCTTCATAACTCTTGAAAATATTTGAGACTTCTTGTAGTCCTAAAGGCGGGGTTCTTCCGTGATTTTCAGCTTCTGCAAAATAAGTTTCTGGTGAAATGCGACGTGCTTTTGCCCACTCGATTTCAGCCACTATGTCAAGAGTGTCAGTAGAACGCTTATCTCTTGGCATGAGGTTTGTGACAAAAGAAATCTTATTTGTTAGAAGAGTCGGCTCCTTTATGCCTCGGTCTTGCCAATAGATTCGAAGTTGAGAGTAGGCAACAGAATGAAACGTTCCTGCAGCTATTTGATCCCTGAGCCCAAGTCTTGAAAGTCGTGAGCGAAGTTCTCCTGCAGCTTTGCGAGTGAAAGTGAGAGCCAACACGCGTCTGGGGTCTTCTTTCCCCTTCGTTGCTCTCCATGCGATCCTTCTGGTTAGAACCCTTGTTTTTCCAGATCCGGCTCCGGCAAGAATAGCTAAGGGTTCTGTTTCTACAGTTACAGCATGCTGTTGAGACTCATCTAAACCAAGGAGTAAATTGTCAGATTCTTCAAAGTCGAGCTCTTCTGAAAAAGCAGAACTCTCTCCGGTGTCAATTTTTCCCATAAGGCGCACTTTATCCACGAAGTACAGTTGAGTGCCTGAGCGGAGAGCTAATCAATTTTCCTTTTGTAAACCATCGGAACATGAAGAATTCCCGAGTTCACGTCATGTCCGCAACCCTCTTCGAAAGCTTCACCGTTGGTCACAAAACCCATTTCTTCATACCAATTCTCCAGGTAAGCCTGAGCGTCGAGTACCAGCTCCCCAGAAGTGGTACTAATCACATGTTCTATAAGCGATTTACCCATACCTTTTTGGCGAGCATGCAGAGAGGTTGCAACTCGACCGATTCTGTGAACTTCTTTACTTTCATGTAGAACACGAAGATAAGAAACTGGCGATTCTTCATCAGTGATCCAGATATGTCGAGTGCTTGAATCAACGTCGAATCCATCTAGCTCCGGATAGGGACAATTTTGTTCCACTACAAAAACATCGATCCTCAGGCGTAAAATCTCGTAGAACGTAAGAGGTTCTATTTCATCAAAAGATTGATCAAAAATATTACTCACATAACGAAACTACTGCTGAATTCAACGAATTGGTAATGAGGGCAGCAGATAGTCTTAAATTTGAAACTTAAAAAGGAAAGAAATTCAATGCCTAAGATCCTTCTCCCATCAGGGGTGGAAATTTGTTATGAGGCTTTCGGTTCATCAACAGAGCCAACACTTTTACTAATCCACGGTTTGGGCAGTCAGTTATTGCTATGGGAAGAAGGTTTCTGTAACAAACTAGCTGAAGAAGGATTGCACGTAATTCGATACGACCAGAGAGACAGCGGACTTTCATCTGAGATGCAAAAAGAGTACGAGCTGTTAGACATGGCTTCCGACGCTGCAGAATTGTTAGAGCAGTTGTCAGTAGAAAAAGCTCACATAGTAGGTATGTCTTTAGGTGGTATGGTCGCCCAAATTTTTGCTGCTGAACATCCGGATAAAATCAGCAGCCTCACCTCAATGGCATCCAACACTGGTAAGAGAGGTTTTGGTATTCCAAAAGGAAAAGCATTAGATGCCTTATTGGCCCCTGCACCGAGTGACCCACAGGAGCGAGCTTTAAAAGACTTAACCGACAGACGAATATGGGCGAGCACTGATTGGCATGACGACGAATACTGTTTAAAAATTTTCGAAAGGTATGCCGAGCGCACTAATAAGTCCAATGAAGCCAAAGAACGACAAATGCGAGCTATGAATTCAACAGGAAACCGTGAAGAAGCGCTTATGAAAATCAATACCCCTACACTCGTACTTCATGGAAGCGCAGACACTCTTGTCGATCCAAGTGGAGGACAACGCACGGCAGAGGTTATACCTGGAGCTAAATTCGTCATGGTTGAAGGTTGGGGACACGATCTACCACCGGGTTCGTGGCCAAAGATTACAAATGAGATAATTCAGCACGTAAAAAATGCTGAAAACGCAAATAGTTGAAAAAACAGGAGAAAAAATGGGTGCTTTAGACGGAGTTAAAGTCTTAGAGCTAGCAGGAATAGGACCCGGTCCTTTCTGCGGAATGATGCTCGCTGATATGGGTGCAGATGTCATACGCATTGACCGTGCAGGCTCAGTGAAAGAGTTCGATGAGAATTCTCCACCTAACGACATAATCAGCAGGGGAAGAAAAAGTCTAGGAATAGATCTTAAAAACCCACAAGGTAGGGAAACGGTTCTCAGATTGGTTGAGACATCCGACATTTTTTTCGAAGGTTTCAGACCAGGAGTGGCCGAGAGGCTAGGAGTGGGCCCAGATGATTGTCTTAAAAGGAACCCCGCCTTAGTCTATGGACGCATGACAGGTTGGGGGCAAGAAGGACCTTACGCAAATGCAGCTGGACATGACATAAATTACATTTCATTAGCCGGCGTCTTAGCCCATATAGGAAGAAGCGAAAGTGGTCCAGTGCCACCATTAAATCTTGTAGGAGATTTCGGAGGAGGAGGCATGTACCTCGCTTTTGGAATGGTATGCGCACTTATTGAAGCCAGAAAATCTGGGAAAGGCCAAGTCGTTGATGCAGCGATGGTTGACGGTGCAGCAAGTCTTATGAGCTTCTTTTACGGAATGATGGAAACAGGTTTCCATCAACAGGGAAGAGGCGTGAACCTTCTCGACACGGGAGCCCATTTTTACGACGTTTACGAATGCTCAGACGGTGAATGGATATCTCTAGGGTCAATCGAGCCCCAGTTCTACCAAGAAATGTTAGAAAAATTGGAACTCGATCAAGAAGAATTCGCATTCCAACACGACCGAGAAAAATGGCCAGAATTAAAACAAAAAATGGCTGACTTGATAGTCACAAAAACCAGAGCAGAGTGGGATCAAGTACTTGCTGGTAGTGATGTTTGCTATGCCCCTGTTCTTTCTGCATACGAAGCAGTTGAACATCCTCACAATGTAGAAAGAAAAACATTCGTAGAAGTTGCAGGCGTAACCCAACCAGCGCCTGCTCCGCGATTCAGCCGAACACCAGGAAAAATTGAAAGACCGCCGGCTCACCCCGGTCAACACACCGAAGAAGTTCTGACGCAGTTCGGATTCAAAGAGGAAGAGATCGCTGAACTGCGCAGCACCGGCGCTGTCTCTTAAAAGATTTCAATGTCAACAATAGTTTTTTTCCACGCTCACCCCGATGATGAAGCACTGTCCACAGCCGGAACAATGGCCCTTTTGTCTGAATCTGGGAATCGTGTAATTCTTGTAGTAGCAACTCGCGGAGAAGAAGGAGAACCTGTCCCGGGGGTTTTAAAAGAAGGAGAACTCTTAGAGGAACGACGAACCGAAGAGCTCATCAAATCAGCGGACCTACTAGGAGTAGCACGTGTCGAATTCCTGAACTACAGGGACAGTGGAATGACCGGTTCGCCCTCAACCTCCAACCCTGAGTGTTTTTGGCAAGCGAATGTTGAGAAAGCCAGTTTGCGATTAGCTGATCTTTTATGCGAGGAAACGGTTGACCTTTTGGTCATTTATGACCCGAATGGAGGATATGGGCATCCAGACCATATTCAGGTCCATAGGGTGGGAACTTTTTGGGCGGATCAGATCGGACTGAAAAACATCAGGTGGACGACCCTCAACAGGGATTCGATCAAGAAGACAATTGAACTAGCTATGGAAACAGCTCCAGATGAAGGTCTGGCTGGAATAGGTGATGATCTAGAAGAGAGGCGGCAACGAGTAGAAGAGGAATCTTTTGGTTCTGCCGAGTCTGAAATCACTCATGCCATAGATATTTCCGATTTCATTGAAAAGAAAAGAGAAGCGATTTCAACTCACAGAAGTCAAATAGGTGAAGATTCATTTTTTTTACAGATTCCAAATGACCAGTTTGTTAATGTTTTCGGAACTGAATGGTTTATAAATCCAAAAGAAGCAAGAAAAGAGAATGAACCCTTTAAATCAAATCTGTTCAACTGACGAGGCAAGTAACCAAACTAAGAGCTTCATTACAGACCGAATCTCGATTTGATGAATGTCCTAGCTTCCTTTAGAGGAACCCATGAAGTCATCGAATGGTTGATGGTCTTATTGAATGCAGCGGCTGGCATCTGGTCCTTTCAAGCTCACAGAACCAAACTGTTTCGAGTGTCAGCACTCGTATGGCTAACAGCAACTGCCCAGATTATGGTTCTAGCCCACCTTTTTTCAGGCGTTGCATTAGCTTCGTCAGAAAATATCGAAATCCCCAAGTTCCATTTGCTTTACTGGTCTGCTGCGGTTCTAAGCGTGGGAGTAATTTACGGTTATCGTAATCAATTAGAGAATCGAAGGTACTTACTTTACGGGTTTGCTGGGCTTTTCTTGATGGGACTAGGAATTCGATCGATGATCCTAGGGCCGATTTAATTCAGTTTCCCAAACCTATTCGAGATTTTAAATAATCGAGTTGAGAAGTCATCTCCTCGGGTAGTCGGTCCCCAATACTTTTTAGATGCTCTTCTATTAATGGAACTTCTTCACACCATGAATCTGGGTCAACTTCAAGAAGTCTTTGCATGGCTGAAACTTCCAGATCCAGCCCAGAGGTATCAATACCGTCAATTTCAGGAACTAGACCCAAAGGTGTCTCAACGGCTTGAGCTGCTCCGTCTACACGATCTAAAATCCACTTAAGCACACGACTATTCTCACCAAAACCTGGCCAAAGGAAACCACCATTTTCGTCTTTCCGAAACCAATTAACCCAAAATAATTTCGGCAACTTACTTGAATCAGTAGCTTTACCGATTTCTATCCAATGCTTGATGTAATCACCCACGTTGTAACCCATAAAAGGCAGCATGGCAAAAGGATCAAACCGAACTTCGCCAATTTTTCCAGCGGCTGCAGCGGTCTTTTCTGAACTCATAATTGAACCAAGGAAAACTCCGTGCTCCCAATCGCGTGCTTGTGTTATCAATGGAACATTCGAAGCGCGTCGACCCCCAAACATGATTGCCGAAATTGGTACTCCCTCCGGATCTTCCCACTCCGGGGCGATTGAAGGACATTGGCTCGCAGGTACGGTGAAACGTGCATTTGGGTGAGCGGCCGGTTCTTCAGATTCACTAGTCCAGTCACGCCCTTGCCAGTCGACAAGTGAGTCAGGTTTCTTTTCGGTCATCCTTTCCCACCAAACATCGTTGTTTTCATCAAGTGCAACATTTGTAAAAATGGCATTTCCCCAAAGAGTTTTCATGGCGTTTTCATTAGTTGAATTAGAAGTTCCTGGGGCAACCCCAAAGAACCCTGATTCAGGGTTGATGGCACGGAGTTGCCCATCAGGAGAGAATTTCATCCAAGCTATATCGTCTCCAATGGTCTCAACTTTCCAACCCGGAATAGTAGGAACCAGCATTGCCATGTTTGTTTTACCGCAAGCTGAGGGGAAAGCAGCTGCTATATAACGTTTTTCGCCGTCAGGAGGTGTAATCCCAAGAATGAGCATGTGTTCAGCCAGCCAGCCATCCTCACGAGCCATTGTCGAAGCGATGCGAAGGGCAAAGCATTTCTTACCCAGTAAGGCATTCCCACCATAACCAGATCCATATGACCATATTTCTCGAGTTTCAGGAAAGTGAGATATGTAACGGACATCTTTATTGCAGGGCCATGGGACATCTTCTTCATTTTTCTCAAGCGGAAATCCGACTGAGTGAATGCAGGGCACGAAGTCGCCGTCACCAAGCTCATCCAGAACAGAACTTCCCATCCTTGTCATAATTTTCATACTTGCTGCCACATAGGGAGAGTCTGAGAGTTGAATACCTATATGTGAGATAGGTGAACCGATAGGTCCCATACAAAAAGGAATCACATACAGGGTCCTGCCTTTCATGCAACCCTGATAATGAGAGAGCATCTCTTCTTTCAGCTCATTAGGTTCACGCCAGTTATTTGTTGAACCTGCATCGATTTCTTCAACTGATGCTATGTAGGTATCGCTTTCAACACGTGCCACATCATTAGGATCTGATCTTGCTAAAAAACTGTTAGGGCGAAGGTCGTCATTGAGCCGGATAAAGGTTCCAGAATCTACTAGCTCTTTAGTAAATTTTTCATATTCATTCTCAGATCCATCGCACCAGTGGACTTGGTTAGGTTCAAAAATTTTCTCCCAGTGGTCGACCCAGTCGGTCAGTGATCTATTTTGTGTTGGCGGATTTTCAGAACTCATATCAGTCTAAGTTGGGCGTACCCATATCTATTTCAGATCCAAGTTTTAAACCAGTCGCGTTATTATCTCCATCTAATTCGAAAACCACTCTTTGGCCTTGACGAAGCATTCTAAATATTGAGCCTTCAAGAGCCCCATCAGCTATTTCGAATTCGACGAGATCAGAGTCGCGAATTATGACGCCGTCACCACTTCCTGGATCGTAAGACTTGACTACGCCTTGCAACTATTTTTCTCCTATCTAACTTTTGGAGGCCGCCGGGAGCCTAGCCCACTAAAAGCAGCGGGTGAATAGTCCTGATCGTATGTGGGTATTCGGCAGTTCCAAACATAAAAACAGAAACAAATGCATCGAGGCCAATTAAGTGGGTACTATCGCAGTTGTGGTAAAAGAAACTTTAGATGCAAAGAACCTTGCAAGTTTGATGTACTGCTTTCGAGACTCCCTTCAAGAGCACAAAGAAAGCCTCAATTCTTTAAATGTCTATCCGGTGCCAGATGGAGATACAGGCTCCAATATGGTTGCCACCCTTAATTCAGTTGTATCTGAAATCGAGTCTTTGGAAGAAAATCCCGAACTAGAAAATATTATCGAAGCCATCTCACATGGTTCCCTCATGGGGGCCCGTGGAAATTCAGGTGTGATTGTTTCTCAAATACTAAGAGGTTTTGTTTCTGAAATAAAATTTGCATCGAGAAAAACGATCGATGCAAATTTGTTTTCTGAAGCTCTTAGCGCAGCATCATCAGCTGCTTATGAGGCGGTCGGGAACCCAGTTGAAGGAACTATTCTGACTGTTGTAAGAGAAACAGCAGAAGCGGCAGAAAAGGCGGCATCAGAGGAATCTGACCTGTTGCCAGTGGCAGAAATAGCACGAGAAGCAGCTAAACATTCCTTGGATTCGACACCTGAACTTTTACCGGTTCTAGCTAGGGCAGGAGTTGTTGATGCAGGCGGAAGCGGATTCTTGCTTATGATGGATTCACTTTTACACGTAATTGACGACCGTCCAATGCCTGAACCAGAAGTCGTCACAGTCTCTGTGGATTCCTTAATTCTTGATGTACACGATGAGACGAGCAATAGCGGAACCAGATATGAAGTGATGTACTTTTTAGAAGCGCCAGATGACTTGATACCCGATTTTAAAAAAGCTTGGTCAGAAATAGGGGATTCCATAGTTGTAGTTGGTGGTGAAAATATTTGGAATTGTCATGTTCACACAAACAATATTGGTGCAGCTGTTGAAGCTGGGATATCTGTTGGTAAACCATATGAGATTCGAGTAACCGACTTATTTGAAGAAGTCGCAGAAAACCATCATGATCATGATGTTGCAGACCCAGTCGGGTGTTCTGTCATAGCCGTTGCAAACGGTGATGGAATAGGTGAAATTTTCCGATCCCTAGGAGCCACACGCATAGTGAAAGGGGGACAATCAATGAATCCATCAACCGCAGATCTACTGGAAGCAGCAGAAGCTACTGCCTCTGAACACGTAATAATCTTGCCTAACAATTCAAATATCGTTGCAGTAGCAGAACAAGTAGATTTACAAACTTCAAAAACAGTTCGTGTGGTTGGAACCCACACCGTTACGGAAGGTTTTGCGTCGTTGCTCGGCTATGACCCGGAAGCAACTTCAGATAAAAATCAAACAGGCATGTCCCAAGCTTCGCAAATGGTCGAATCAGGAGAAATAACCACAGCCGTTAGGGAGTCGACAACTGAAATTGGCGAGATAAAAAAGGGAGATTTCCTAGGTTTGCAAAAAGGAAAAGTAACAGTTATTGCTGAAACCATTGTCGAAGCAACCAAAAATCTTCTGAAAGAAATGATTAGTGATGAGCATGAAATCGTAACCCTTGTTACGGGAGAAGATTCCAATCAGAAAGAAACAGATGAAATAACCGCTTGGGTCGATGCTGAATATGAAGTAATTGAAGTTGAAGTTCACGCAGGCGGGCAGCCTTTATATCCATATTACATAGGCATCGAATAGGAGATTAGGTGTCGAACTCCGGCGTCACCCTTAAGGAGCTAAAAGATAGAACTCTCAGCGACTTCGTTAATGATGTAGAGGGCGTTGGCAGGAAAACTTTAGAATCGTTAATCAAAGTTGGAATTAATACGGTTTTTGATCTAGTCAGCTATTACCCACTTAGGTACATAGATCGAAGTAAAGAGGCGACTGTAGATTCTCTTCAAACTGGAGAAGAGGGCATGGTTCTCGTCAATATTGAAAAAGTCAGAAGCAGACGAATGCGTTCTAGAAAAACCCTCGTTGAAGTTACTGCTTCAGATACGACAGGTTCCTTAAAATTAGTTTTCTTTAATCAGCCATGGCGGGAAAAACAACTCAACCAGGGCAGGAACGCTGTTGTTTTCGGCAAGGCAGATATTTATCAAGGGAAGCTACAGATGACCAATCCAATTGTTGACTTAGTAGGTGACCGGACGGGGAGAATTGTAGCTGTATACCCTCAATCTGAAAAAGCAAAATTACACAGTTGGGACGTTGACCACTTAGTTGGTGAAGCACTTAAAAGAACCATAAATGTTCCAGGTCTTAAAGAGATAAAAAATGTTCGTGGATTTGCAGACCCTGTCCCTTCGGAAGTTCTCAAAAAGTACAGACTGGTTGATCGTTCATCGGCTTACAAGGGGATCCACCGCCCTGATTCAATGAGTGAGGTAGCCGAGGCAAGAAGAAGGCTTGTATTCGATGAGCTTTTTAGAATTCAACTTGAACTGTTGCAACGTAAAAAAGTAATTGAAAAAACTTCAATTGGAATTAATCACTCGAGCGAAGAAAATTTGGTGGAGTCTTTTTTTAAAAAACTTTCTTTCCAGCTAACCGAATCTCAAAAACGAGTGATGAACGAAATTCGTGAAGACTTAAAAAAAGAAATACCAATGCATCGATTACTCCAGGGAGACGTGGGTTCAGGGAAAACGATCGTCGCTGTTTTTACACTTCTAAAAGCTGTGGAGGGAGGCCATCAAGGTGCCTTAATGGCTCCAACAGAAGTACTCGCGGAGCAACATTATTTAGGTATTTCAAAATTTTTAGGCGACCTAATTGTTGAGGACTCAAGCACACTTCTCGGAGATAGACCGTTACAAGTTGATCTTTTAACAAATCGAACATCTACCGTTGACCGAAAGAGAATAAATCGTGGGCTTGAAGACGGGACAGTCGACTTCATTATCGGAACACACTCCCTTATACAAGAAAGCGTTTCTTTTAATTCGTTAGGGGCTGTAGTGATAGATGAACAACACAGGTTCGGGGTTGAACAGCGCGCAACTTTAAAAGAAAAAAACGTCGATGGAAGAGTTCCCGACATTTTAGTAATGACTGCGACTCCAATACCGCGAACTGCAGCAATGACTGTTTATGGAGACCTCGATGTGTCAGTTCTAGATGAATTACCTCCAGGTCGCATACCAATAGTCACAAGGTGGGAAGCCGACGATGCAAATGTTTGGGAGACTGTAAAACAAGAGGTAGAAAGCGGTAGACAAGCGTATGTCGTTTGCCCACTGATAGAAGATTCTGAAAAGTTGGAAGTCCATTCAGCTGAAGAGGTTTACAAAGATTTAAGCGACGGTCCTTTAAAAGGTTTAGAACTGGGATTGCTACACGGACGACTGGACAAAGATAAAAAAGAAGAAACAATGAGTTCTTTCAGGGCAGGAAAAATCGATGTGTTGGTGGCGACCACTGTAATAGAGGTGGGCGTTGATGTGCCGAACGCCTCCATTGTGGTCATTTTGGATGCCGCCCGCTTCGGGATAGCTCAACTTCATCAACTCCGCGGGCGAGTGGGGAGAGGTGAGCACCCAAGTCAATGCCTCCTGGTAGGTGGCGCAACGACAAAAGAAGCGGAAGAGAGAATAAAAGCGATGGTCCGCACTACCGACGGCTTTGAACTTGCTGAAGTGGATCTTGAGCTAAGAGGTGAAGGAACCGTGATGGGGGAAAGGCAGAAAGGTCGAAATGACTTGCGTTTGGCTTCGCTTCGCCGAGACAAAGAATGGGTTGAAATCGCAAGAATGGAAGCCTCTGAGATTCTCATGGAACGAGATCTTGCCTCCATCAAAGAACTAGCTGAAGAAGTGACTCTTTTTCTAGGTGAATCTGAGGCAGACTATCTTCTTAAGTCATGAAAGGAATATGTCAATGGAGAGCGCTCAAACCTGTGTTGCTGACCCAAAACAATATCCAGATGCAGTCGCTTCTCTAACAGAGGCGTTTCTCGAAGACCCTGTTCTGTCATATTTATTTGAAGACGAAGAATACAGACCTCTATTACTTTCAGCTTTTTTTGCAAACCGTCTGGCATCTAGAACAGAAACTGACCTGTTGTTACTTCCTTCTGGATATGAAAAATCGGCAGCCGCTCTTTGGGAGTCGCCCGAAAAAGACTCTGAAAACGATTCTTCCTATTCAGGAGTTATTGCTGCTGCAGTCACTGTTTTGGGCGAACAATGGATCAGTGACCGCCTCGTTAATTTGGGCCCTCTTTTTGAAGCCAAACCTGAAACAAAACATTGGTACTTGGCCTTCATAGGTACGCGTCCTGAAGCACGTGGCAAAGGTTTAGCTTCTGCTCTTATAGCCGAAATTACGGAAACTTGTGATAAGGATAAAATACCCGCCTATCTGGAGTCCAGTAACCCTGAAAATGTAGCTCTCTATGAAAAACATGGCTTTAAAGTCATTGGTGAAATTACCTTGAAGAACGGTCCGATAGTTCCACTAATGTGGAGAGACCCTTTATTTGAATAAGGAAAGAAGATCCGGCTTGATTTTTGAATTTTTGGAAGTGTGAGAATATGAGAGTAGTGGCTGGAACAGCAAGAGGTACACGTCTATCCGCTCCAAAAGGAGTAGATATAAGACCTACTTCTGATAGAGCGAAGGAAGCAATTTTTAATTCTTTACACAGCCGTTCTGCAATTGAAGAAGCTGAAGTCCTAGATCTTTTCGCGGGTACGGGTGCCTTAGGCATAGAAGCTCTCTCACGTGGAGCTAAAAAAGCAACATTTGTCGACAAATCGTCTGAAAGTTTAGAACTGGTAAGAGAGAACTTAAAAAAATCAGGATTTGAAAAAAAAGCAGAAATTGTCAAAGAGGATTCAGTGAACTGGTTGCAAAAAAGTTCAAAACCTTCGGATTTAGTGCTTTTAGACCCTCCTTACGGCTTTGAGAATTGGTCTGAACTCCTAGACGCACTCTTTCAAAAACAGCCCGGAATCGTAGTAATCGAATCAAATAGAGAAATAGATCCAGGTCCTAAGTGGCATGTTGACTCCATACGCCAGTATGGGAGTAGCGTAGTAGTAATAATCGACCCAAAATAAATAATGTACCGATTAGCTTTTAGTCAACGATTTGGCAGTGAATGCCAGGGGGTTTATTAAAAATGGCTTGTGTCTTATATCCAGGATCTTTTGACCCGATACACAACGGACATGTTGAACTTGCAGAAATAGCTTCTGATCTCTTTGATGAAGTGGTTGTGGCTGCTCTAGTGAATCCATCAAAAGGCGATGGCTTATTTGACTTGGAAGAACGAATGTTTTTGATAGGAGAGAGCCTTAAACACCTTCCAAACGTGCGAACCACAAAGTTCAACGGGCTGGTCGTCGATTTAGCAACTGAAGTGGGAGCTGACTTCATAATAAAAGGACTAAGGGCTGTTTCTGATTTTGAATCTGAACTGCAAATGGCTCAAATGAACACCGCTCTTTCCGGAGTGCAAACCTTGTTTTTGCCTTCAGCTTCACGGAGCTCATTTTTAGCTTCAAGACTTATTCGCGAAGTCATAAAACTCGGTGGAGATGTGTCACAGATGGTTCCCGAGTTGGTGCAGAAACACTTAGAAGGAAAGTCTTAATTTTGGACGACTCAGTTTTTCCCGACCCCACACCAACAACTCCGGACCCCTATAGGCCGCCTCAGGTAGAAGCTATCTTCCGTCAGATTCGAGAAGTTGTGGCGTCAGCCAAACCCATGCCATTATCCTCCTCATCGATGGTCAACCAAGAAGAACTTTTAGCAATGGTAGACGAAGCCATATCAAGACTCCCGGAAGAGGTAAGGGCAGCAAGGTGGCTTTTGAAAGAACGAGAAGAATTTTTAACAAAAGTGAGACGTGAAGGCGATGAAATCCTCGAATTAGCTAGAGCAAGAGCAGAAAGACTTGTGCAAAGAACGGAAGTTGTCAGAAACGCTGAGATGAGAGCACGGCAGATGGTGGAGGCGGCACGAGAAGAAACTATTCGAATGCGAAGACAAACCGAAGAATACTGCGACCAAAAACTCGGCAGTTTTGAAAGGGTCCTAGCGACGACAAAAGATACTGTCACGGCAGGTCGTCTTCGCCTTCAGGAGACAGAACTGGATAGAGAAAAAGAGAAATTGATATCAGAAGAAATAGAAGCTAAAGACCTATCTGATTCTCACTCAGAAGCTTTTCTTTTCGACCAAGATGACGCTGACCTCTAGTGGACACTGAAATAGAAAACCTGTGCATACCTTTAGCAGCTATTCGAAGAGGCGGCGAACAACCAAGAGAAATCTCTCTCATAACTTCTCTTAAAGATCTTCAAATAGGTCTTTCAAAAATTAATGAAGGGAAAGTTGAAGTTGCTCTCGAGTTGACTCCTGACGGGAACAAAATCAACGTACAAGGTCTACTTTGTGCAGAATGGACTGCCGACTGCCGTAGGTGTCTTGAACCTGTTCAAGGCGAATTGAAGTTAAACGTCAACGAAAATTTTGTCGAAGAAGGAAAAACGTTTGATGAAAAAGGAATTGAAGTAAGCGAGAAAGCGGACGTTTATTTCTTCGGTGAATCGGATCTCAATTTGGAACCTTTGATAAGAGACGCTGTTCTTTTAGCTTTACCTTTATCACCTTTATGCAACTCTTCTTGTCAGGGCTCTAAACCGGAGGAGTTTCCGGTGGTAGAAAATCCGGCAAACTTGCGAAATGACGAAAAAGGTGATCCAAGGTGGGCGGTTCTGGACCGTCTGAAGGAATAATCAATTCAAGGAACAAATAGAATCCTGAATCTGGTATCAGTTCACTCACGGTTGCGCTAGCCTAAGTTTGCTCCCAAAGGTAGAGCAAAAAAGCAAAAC
>ENA-UPTF01001271-UPTF01001271.1-marine-metagenome-genome-assembly--contig:-NODE-1271-length-16196-cov-3.426825_pt1 | contig 16196 bp, 18 predicted proteins | sample MGYA00238166_ERZ767019 | MGnify/ENA primary metagenome ERZ767019 (study PRJEB28930, sample SAMN06266391) | marine metagenome | isolation source: Sea water from 250 m depth | place: Atlantic Ocean...
AATTGGACCGGCTGACACAAGGTTCACTCGAATACCGTCTGGGCCCAACGATTTAGCGAGGTAACGAGCAGTCGATTCAAAGGCTGCTTTAGCGACCCCCATCCAGTCATAAACAGGCCACGCTACAGAGGCGTCGAAGGTAAGACCGACGACGCTACCGTTTGCCTCTGCTAGTAACGGTTGTAGGCCACCGGCCAGAGCTTTCAGGCTGTAGGCAGAAACATGCAACGCGACGCTTACGTCTTCCCAATCTGCCTTGAGGAAATTGCCGCCAAGACAAGCCTCGGGAGCGAAGCCGATCGCATGCAAGACACTATCCAAACGCCCCCAACGTTCCTGGAGGTTCAGAAAAACCGCCTCGATTTCGGCAGGTTCGGTCACGTCAAGAGCTAACACATCGCACGCTTCAGGCAACTTGCGAGCTGTCCTTTCCGTAAGTCGCATAGCCCTGCCCGCACCTGTGAGCACCACTTCTGCACCCTCCATCTGAGCCAATTTGGCTACTTCGAACGCTAACGACGCATCCGTTAACACCCCAGTGATCAGCAGCTTCTTGCCGTCCATCAGACCCATAAGGGTTGTCCTCCGTTTGGCGCAGTAGGCGCCGCTTGTCGGCGCCATCATCCCAACTCTCGTAATGAAGTCACCGTATCTTGCCATCGGACAGTACCGTGGCACTTCATGCGGATTGGGATCGTTGGCGGAACCGGACCAGCTGGCGTGGCGTTGGCAGCACGTTTAGCTGACGTTGGCTATGAAGTCGTCCTTGGCTCCCGTTCAAAATATCGCTCAATGGAGGCCGTCGACACCCTTGTTGAGCGATGGCCAGACCGTGAGTTAGCCGTTTCGCCGTCAGACAACATCGGCGCCGCAAAATGCGAATTCGTAGTGATCGCCACCCCGTGGGATGCAGCGGCCATCACCGCTCGAAGTGTGAAGGAGCATGTGCGAAACAAAGTAGTTGTGACGATGTCGAATGCTCTGGCGCGTGTGGATGATGAATTCGTGCCGCTCATTCCTCCACGCGGTTCAGTTGCAGCGTCCGTGCAGTCTTCTTTGCCGGATTCGAAGGTTGCAGCGACATTGCAGCATGTTCCGGCCCAGGAACTAGGCGACCTGCAACAACCGCTCGATAGCGACATCCTGATCTGTAGCGATGACAAAGAAGCCACCGACTTAGTGGCCGAGGTCGTCGGCAAGATTCCTGGCGCAAGAGCTTTGGATTGCGGCAATCTGTCCAACGCAACAGCCATCGAAGCCTTTACAGCAGTTCTCCTCCAACTCAATACTCGCTACCGAACCCGAGTCGCCCTCAAACTTGTTGGTCTCGAATGACTGCTATTCCAAAAGAGAAGTTCCAATGGATGGTTTAAATCGCATATGGGCGACTTGGCGCCAGGACTACGTGAGCGGTGAGACGGGAGAAATCGCCGACGCCTCGCAAGGTAGGTGTGTCCTGTGTTCGGTCTTGGAACTTGGTGCGAACAACCCAGAACAGTTAGTCCATAGCGGAGAGACCGCTGCCGTCATCTTGAACGCCTACCCGTACACCACCGGACATGTGATGGTCCTGCCCTACGACCACCTTGCAAACTTCAATGACCTCGATGAGAGCGCGCGCCTCGAGATGTTCGAACTGACCGTAAGAGCCATCGAAGCGATCGAAACTGCTTACTCGCCCGACGGAGTGAACATGGGAGCCAATCTAGGTAGGGGAGCGGGCGCCGGAATACCTGATCATCTCCACATTCACGTCTTACCGCGCTGGGACGGCGACACCAACTTTATGACCACCGTCAGCGGCGCCCGAGTTTTGCCCGAAGCTTTAGATTCAACCCTTGAACGCCTGCGCGCAGCCTTCGCTTGAGCCCTCACTCAACGATCAACGGCAGGTAGCGTAAACAACGTGGACAACCGCGAAGTTCGAGACGAATTACCAGACGACCTTGACCGCGGGTTTGCTGGCGCGTACACCTTTCCAGATAACAAACGTAGAAAAATCACTGGCGCGCTTTACGTGGTGATCGCCGTCGCGGTGGCGAGTTGGTCTGCTTCGGTGCCCGATGAACCGGTGCTGGTTAATGTTGGACTACTACTCGGATGCGCCGGACTTGGCCTTTTCGGTGTGTACAGCATCGCGTCTGGTCGAGCCTTCAGTCTTGACGAAAACGAAGCGCTGGTGTCGGCCAGCCAGGCAGTCGGATTCCCCGTCGGCCATGCCAGCGCTCAACTGGGTTGGCGCGGATATTTGAGTCGCCCTACGTGGAAGATGCTCGTCTATTCAGCAGAAGACCCACCCGTCAGTAGAGGACTCGTCATGGTTGATGCGATAGATGGAAGCATCATCGACACCTATGTAGAGGACAATCCTGAAGACTGGATTCGGACAGCGGAATCCGATGACGACCAGGGAAGCAGTTTCTGATGTTTGACGGAAATTTCCGCGACGGTGTTGACCGCATAGTGGGACCCATCGGTCGACTATTAGTTCGGATCGGCATCAGTGCAGATTTCCTTACTTGCATAGGACTCCTGATGTCTGTGGCCGCCTGCGTCTTCATCGGTCGAGGCCAACTGCGACTGGGTCTCGCACTATTGATCTTGACGGCTATTCCAGATCTGTTGGATGGAGCAGTAGCAGCAGCGGCTGGTACTTCTTCAAAACGTGGCGCCTTCTTTGACTCGACAGCCGATCGGGTGACAGATGGACTGTTGCTGTGTGGTGTCGGATGGCATTTGGCCGAAAGCAACGGCGGGAAAATGGCGCTTCTGCCCATGGCCGTTTTAGCCGTATCGTCCCTCATCAGCTACGAGAGAGCTAAAGCTGAATTATTGGGATATCAAGCCAAAGGGGGCTTGATGGAACGCGCTGAACGAATGGTCGTTCTTGGCTTCGGATTGTGCTTCCAAGCGATCCTCATCCCGGTGCTTTGGGTCATGCTCGCGCTGACGTCACTTACTGCGTTACAGAGGTTCTTCAAGGTCTGGCGTCAAGCGACCCCTGACGTTCCCTCCTCGAACCGTCGAGCGTAACTTTGCCCGGCAACGGTGTAACGATGCTCTACCGAATCGGAGCTATGGCCGCGCGGATGCTGCCAGCCCCCTTGGCCGCTGCGTTGCCCCGGATAGCTGCCGCACCAATCAGCAAGATCCTTCCGAAAAAACGACAGATGATAGAGCGCCACATGAGACGGGCGATGGGCAGCGGAGCAACCACCAAGGAGGTGAGACGCGCTGCAACGAATGCCTTCGCTTCATATTGTCGCTACTGGATCGAATCCTTTCGCCTGCCTGCCGTCAAGAGATCTCGACTCTCCGACGGAATAGAAGTTCCTGATTACCAGCATGTCGAGCAAGCGCTGAGCCGAGGCAAAGGTGTCATCCTCGCCCTTCCCCATCTAGGCGGCTGGGAATGGGCAGGGTTCTGGATGGCGACGGTCAATGAACTGCCGATCACAGTCGTCGTCGAACCCATTGAACCTCCCCAATTATTTGACTGGTTCGCAGGCTTTCGGTCCAAGCTAGGAATGAGAGTTGTTCCCCTCGGCCCGTCCGCAGGAGCGGAAATCGCATCGGCCTTGAAACGAAACGAAATCGTCTGTCTTCTCTGTGACCGCGATATCGCTGGAGGCGGCGTCGAAGTTGAATTCATGGGAGAACGAACCACTCTCCCAGGCGGTCCGGCGATACTGGCTCTACGTACCGGAGCCACCATCCTTCCGACAGCAGTTTATTTTCAATCTCGCGGACGACATCTTGGAGTAGTCCGGCCCCCAATCGACACGATACGGCGAGCAACCATCAAAGAAGATGTCGAACGAGTTACCGCTCAGTTGGCCAACGAACTAGCGCTTCTCATTCGTCGCGCACCCGAACAATGGCACCTCTTCCAACCCAATTGGCCGAGTGACTTGTCCCACAAATCTTGAAAGTCACCCACACTTTCGTGGGCCTCGGCGTCTCTATCACGTAGCGTTGTTCGCCGTGAGGATCGGAATTGTCTCGCCCTACAGTCTCACCAGCCCGGGAGGTGTCCAGACCCAGGTTCTCGGCTTAGCTCGAGCGTTGGGCGCCGTAGGGCATCAGGTACGAGTTTTAGGTCCATGTGACGGAGCTCCGCCAGAAACCGGAGTTACACCCCTAGGGGCGAGCATCCCGACTTTCGCCAACGGATCGATCGCACCGATAGCACCGGACTTAGCGTGCACTCTTCGCACTATTCGTGCTTTTCGCGAGGAAGAATTTGACGTAATACACATCCATGAACCGATCTGTCCCGGACCCTGCCAAACAGCACTATTCATGCGCAGCGCTCCCATCGTGGGGACCTGGCATGCGGCCGGCGGCAGCAAGGCGTATTTAACCCCTGGAGTTCGCTGGCTCGCAACCCGTATGAATGTTCGAACAGCGGTGTCCACGGATGCCCGTGATATGGCGCATGAGGCACTTGGAGGCGAATATGAGGTGGTTTTCAACGGCATCGAGTTTGACAACTTTCGTCAGTCGTCTGCGGCAACTTCCTCCACTCCGACAATCGCATATTTGGGTCGACATGAACCTCGTAAAGGTTTAGAGGTGTTGCTGCAAGCAGTTGCATCAATGTCTGAAGACGTGACCCTTTGGGTGATGTCTGATGGCCCCCAAACCGACGAACTGCGATCTCGTTACGGAACCAACGAGCGGGTCAAGTGGCTGGGTGCAGTCAGCGACGAAGAGAAAATTTCCCGAATCAAGGGAGCCGACGTCTTTTGCGTACCATCACTACGAGGTGAGAGCTTCGGGATAGTACTTCTTGAGGGAATGGCTGCGGGCACCCCCGTTGTAGCGAGTGACCTGCCGGGATACCGCAACGTAGCTACCGGCGGGAACGAGGCATATCTAGTTCCGCCCGGCGACGCTGAAGCACTTAGAGCTGGATTGAGACGCGTACTTGATGATGAGCTCCTGTCGAACCGGCTATCAAAAGCCGGCCTGCGACGGGCGTCGGAGTTTTCAATGGCTCGACTGGCGAACATATACCTCGGGTTGTACGAGCGCGCCATAGAGATCGAACAAAGAGATCCTGACAGAGGTGGTTGGCGAGGCGAGTTGAGTCGCATGGGTTGGCCATCAGATTTGAATAAGCGGACGCCTGAACCTAGCTAGGCGCGCTTCAATACCCGATCGTTGGGACCCTACACTGCGGACTCGAGCCGCTGACTTCCTCGGAGATACGGAAACCATATGCAGAACTGGAGCGAGAGGAACCTGCGGCGCGCAGTTTGGCTCACCGTCATGTTTTGGATTTCAGTCCTGCTGTTCTCTCTTGGCATATGCGGGGTGGGACTTCTGCTCAACCTGCCAATTTGGGTACCACCGTTAGCCGGATTGATGATCCTTGCCGTGGTTGTTCGGATATCAGGAAACGCAGAGCGTCGACTTCTAGAGCGGTGCGGAGAAACTGAACCCGAATCAGGAAATTATCCGCGGATAACGAATTTGGTTGACGCCTTGTGTCTCACCACGGGGGTTTCTGCCCCAGAGATTCGCGTACTTCGGTCATCGGCAAGCAACATCGCGGCGATCGGGCGCAGCCCCGACAAGTCAAGACTGATACTCACAACTGGACTGATCGAGAGTGTCAGCCGGGTAGCACTTGAGGCGGTGCTTGCTAATCGAATCGCTCAAATAACAAATTATCGAGTGGCGTTGACCACCACGACGTTGACCACCTTCGGTCTGACCCTAGGATCGACGCGCATTCGGATCTGGCCTTTGCTCCCACTAGGCCTGCTAAGCGGGGGTCGACTAGCGAAAGGTCCCGACCTTGACAGTGATTTTTCCGACGATGCGGCTGGTGTAGCAGTCACGCGATATCCGCCTGGGATGGTGGAAGCCCTGGAGATTTTAGAAAATCAACACCAAATAGCAGGAACTGACGCGCATACAAGCCCCCTTTGGCTACTAGACCCGTCCGACGGCGCGGAACGGCCGAGTGTCCAAGCCCGAATTGCTTCGCTTCGCGAAATGTGATTCCTCGATGATGAGAAGCGCACTCGCGGTTGTATTTTGCTTGCCGCTACTCGTTAACTGCGCTGCGGACTCAAGGGACGACGCGAGCGACGCACAAAATGACTCTACTGCGATGGCGCCTCCAGTTACTCAAACGACCACGACCATTAACGACCAGGTCCGCCAACCTGAAAATAACAAGGCTGGATCCACTACTACGACGTCGTTGACCCCACCTCCGTCCACCACCACGCCTCGGTCCTCGAATGGCGAAACCCAAAGATCAGGAGTCGTCGCACCATACCGAGGTACAGCAATTCCTCAGGCCGCTCTCGCTGCCCCTCGGTTGGCGTTGAAAATTGATAATGCGCCGACCGCAACGCCTCAAGAAGGGATCCAAGAAGCCGACATAGTTTTCGAAGAACTAGTGGAGGGAGGACTCACCAGGTTTTTAGCCATTTTTCACACGAAGGTGCCTGAAGCCGTTGGGCCTATCCGCTCGGGACGCTCGACCGACATCCCCCTCCTAATGCCCTTTGACGGAGCGTTATTTGGATGGAGCGGAGCCAACTGGGCTTTTCGCCGGCTGCTTGACACGGTGGCAGTGACCGACGTAGGCGTATACCGGAAGCCGTCTGACTACTGGCGACGAAGCGACCGACCCGCGCCGAGCAATCTATGGGTACGCAGCGGCGACCTGCTTCGGCACGTCCCTCCAGACGTCTCACTCCCAGAGCCAATATGGCCCTTCCGTACCCTTGATCTTCCTGTCGATTCGCGGGCCGAACCCGCCGACGGCGTCGACATTGCCTGGGGTTCCAACGACGTATCGTTCAAATGGTCCGCCGACGTCGGTGGATGGCAACGATTCCAAAACGGCGAACCACATTTGGCCATAGATAACGAAGGCGCATTAGTTGCCCTAGCGCCTCAAAACGTTGTCATCCAGTTCGTCAAGTACCTCCTCAGTAACGAAATTGATTCGAATGACGCGCGAATCCCCATTGCGCAGATCAGCGAGGGAAAAGGGACGGCATGGATACTTAGCGACGGCAAGGTCATAGAAGGACGCTGGGACAAACCCAACGTCACCGTCCACACTCGATTCACTGACACCAGCGGCAGTCCGGTGGCCATGACGCCTGGATCAACGTGGGTGTTGCTTGTTCCGCGGGGTGCCGCCTCGCTGATTAACGAGAGCGAGTAGAAACCCTGACTCGTTGTGCAACTCGCTGGCTTACACTGTGAAGATGGCTGAAGATAATAACGGTGCGAACTCTCAGGTCGGCACCGTACGCGTTAAACGAGGATTAGCTGAGATGCTTCGGGGCGGCGTCATCATGGACGTCGTCACTCCACAAGAAGCAAAGATCGCGGAAGATGCCGGAGCTGTCGCCGTGATGGCGTTAGAGCGAGTCCCCGCCGACATACGCCGCGATGGTGGGGTCGCTCGAATGAGCGACCCCTCAATGATCGATGGCATACAGCAGGCGGTCACAATCCCCGTAATGGCCAAAGCCCGAATCGGTCACTTCGCCGAGGCCCAGGTGCTCGAGTCGCTTGGGGTCGACTACGTGGACGAATCCGAGGTGCTGACCCCAGCCGACGAAGCTCATCACATCGACAAATGGGCTTTCACCGTTCCGTTCGTCTGCGGTGCCACCAACCTCGGCGAAGCATTGCGTCGAATCTCCGAAGGAGCATGCATGATCCGGTCGAAAGGCGAGGCCGGAACAGGAAATATCGTAGAGGCAGTCCGACACCTGCGGTCGATCTTGGGTGACATCGGCAAGCTCACCCAAGCCGATTCCGCCGAGTTATTCAACTGGGCGAAGCATCTACAAGCCCCCGTGGGCCTCGTCCAAGAGGTCGCAGAAACAGGAGCGTTGCCGGTGCCCATGTTCTGCGCCGGAGGTATCGCTACCCCCGCCGACGCGTCGCTAGTGATGCAACTTGGAGCCGAAGCAGTTTTTGTCGGATCGGGAATTTTCAAGAGCGAGGATCCTGCACCTCGAGCCAAGGCGATCGTCGAGGCAACCACCCACTATCGAGACCCTTCAATGGTTGCGAAAGTGAGTAGGGGGTTAGGCGACGCGATGCCGGGCTTAGAAATCGGTGAACTTGAGACCAAGCTTGCCGAACGCGGCTGGTAGACGGCCACCTTGTCATTGCTTGTTGGGGTTCTAGCTTTACAAGGAGCATCAGGAGAGCACGCTGACGCACTGCGAAAGCTGGGAGTCCAAGCTCGCGAAGTTCGGATGCCCGAAGACCTCGCAGCTATCGACGCCATCATTCTCCCCGGCGGTGAATCCACAACAATTTCAATGCTGTTGGAATCAAGCGGAACCTTTCAGCCGTTAGCGGAACTCCTCTCTATGGGCCTTCCCGCCTTCGGTACGTGTGCCGGGATGATCATGTTGTCCACAGAGGTCCTAGATGGTCGAACTGATCAGCGCAGTTTTGACCGCATTGACATCTCGGTTCAACGAAATGCGTTCGGACGCCAGGTTGCAAGCTTCGAAAAAGAGGTTGACGTGGTGGGCCTCAAAGACCCCTTCCCCGCAGTTTTTATTCGCTCACCGGCTGTAGCGAAGGTGGGTTCCAATGTTGAGGTTCTGGCAACCGTCGAACTTGATAAGGGTAGAGAAATACCGGTCCTGTGTCGTGAGAACAACGTCTTAGTTTCAAGCTTTCACCCAGAGCTAACAAATGACCTCCGGCTCCATCAAATGTTTCTCAGTGAGGTATAGGGACGAGGGATGCGTCCCGTTCGTAGGTTCGACCCTCACACCCGGCTGCCTCGATGGCAGACTATGACTCGGGAGGTGTGCAAGTGTCTGGGCATTCCAAATGGGCGACCATCAAACACAAAAAAGGGGCTGCCGATAAAGCTCGCGGCAAGCTCTTTGCGAAGCTGATTCGCCAGGTTGAAGTAGCAGCACGCGAAGGCGGGGGCGATTTAGATTCGAACGCGAACCTGCGCACCATGTACCAGAAGGCGCGCGATAACTCCGTACCGCTAGACACCATCGAACGAGCGATCAAGCGGGGGACCGGCGAACTCGAAGGTGTGAGCTACGAACAAGTCAGTTATGAGGGATACGCGCCCCACGGTGTCGCAATGTTTGTCGACGTATTGACCGATAACCGAAATCGGACGGGTGCCGAGATCCGCAGCGTGTTCACTCGAGCAGGAGGTTCGCTGGCCGAACCGGGTGCCGTTGCGTGGCAGTTCGAGCGTAAGGGAGTTGTGTTGTTGCCAGGAACACTTGATGAGGATGACGTGATGCTTGCGGCCTTAGAAGCCGGCGCAGAAGATGTTGTTGTTGAAGGTGAACTATGGAGGGTGACCACAGACCCCTCCGACACCATCGCCGTTAGAGAGGCACTTGAAGCCGAAGGTATTGAGGTGTCTTCCACCGATCTGACCTACTTGCCTCAAAATCTCATTGAACTCGCGTCGACCAGCGATGCCCGACAAGTCATGGCTGTAATGGACGCGCTCGACGACAACGATGACGTTCAGGGCGTATATGCAAACTTTGATGTGTCAGACGACGTTTTAGCGGAGCTTACGAAAGGCTGATCAATAGCCCGGGAGTAGTGCTGTACAATCGAACCTGTGTTCGTTTTGGGAATTGACCCCGGGTTGTCTCGCTGCGGTTACGGCGTTCTAGAGCAGGTCGGCCGTAAGGCGGAAGCGGTAGCAATTGGTGTGATCCGCACCCCACCTACGGCTGCGACCGCTGACCGCTTAGCTGCTGTTCATAAAGAGTTTCAAGGACTTATCGACGAACACCGCCCAGATGTGGTGGCGATAGAGCGAGTATTTTTTCAGGTCAACGCGCGCACCGCAATGGGTGTGGCCCAAGTGAGCGGTCTCGCTATGGCGGCCGGAGCGGCCGCCGGCGCCCAAGTTGTCGAATACACCCCTAACCAAATCAAAGAAGCTGTCGCAGGTTGGGGAAGCGCCACTAAAGAACAGATGCAGCGCATGGTCCAATCTTTGCTCTCCTTGCCTGACCTTCCATCACCACCAGATGCAGCTGATGCCGCGGCCGTCGCTTTATGCCATCTCGCTCACGCCTCTACGCGGCGACTCGAAAAGGCTTCGAAGTTCTGATGATCGGCTCGCTTCGCGGTTCGCTTGTGGACAAAGATCCCGAAGGAGAAGTCGTATTAGAAGTGGCTGGAGTCGGATACAGGATCAGTGTGAATCCTGGAACTCTCGTTGTCTTGCCGGAAATAGGCGCAGACGTATTTATGCACGTGCATCATCACATCCGAGAAGGTGATCAACAGTTGTATGGATTCGCGACGTTGGCCGAACGAAAATGCTTTGAATCAGTTATCGGAGCCCACGGAGTCGGCCCCGCACTCGCCTTGGCTGTTCTCGCCACGCTGCCGCCCGACGAGTTACGACAGGCAGTCGCAACTAACGACGTCGACGCCTTATGTTTAGTGCCGGGCGTCGGAAAAAAAACGGCGCAGAGAATGGTCCTAGAACTCAAGAATCGTCTCGAGATTTCCGGATTTGACAGTAACGAACCCGATAACGACCAGCAGGTAGCTTCCACTGCACTTGCTGATGTACGTGAAGCTTTGATCCAGATGGGGTTCGGAACCGAAGAGGTGCGACGTGCCGTCGAAGGACTCGAAGGGGATGACACCTCAATGATGCTTCGCTCCGCCCTGCAACGTCTGGCCGCCAAATGACCGATAGTGATTGGGGCCGAGAAGAGGGATTTCGCCGCAACGAAAGTGAAGATCGAGACGAGGTCCTCCGAGCCGATCTCGTGGACGAAGACCAGGACGAGGTTGGATTGCGGCCTCGACGGTTAGCAGAGTTCGTTGGCCAACCCGAACTTAAAGACCACCTCGAAGTTGTCTTGGACGCGGCTCGAGCCCGCGAACAGACTCCGGATCACCTGCTCTTCGCTGGTCCTCCAGGGCTTGGTAAAACAACGCTCGCGGGAATTGTGGCCGCAGAACTCGGAGTGCTGATGCACGTGACTTCGGGCCCAGCTATTGAACGCGCTGGAGATCTTGCCGCAATCCTCACAAATCTCGGGGATCGAGACGTCTTGTTCATTGACGAGATTCACCGTCTACCCAAACAAGTCGAAGAAGTTCTTTATCCGGCAATGGAGGACTTTCAACTTGACGTTGTACTTGGGAAAGGACCGGCCGCTCGGTCCATCCGATTCGATTTGCCAGCCTTCACTCTGGTGGGTGCCACAACCAGGACTGGACTAATAGCAGGTCCCCTACGAGATCGATTTGGTCTCGTAGAACGTCTCGATTATTACGCTCCCATCGAACTTCAAGCGATTGTCGAAAGGGCGGCAGGAATCCTGTCCGTCACCATTGATTCGAACGGAGCAGCTGAGATAGCCAGTAGAAGCCGAGGCACACCTCGAATAGCCAACCGGTTACTGCGTCGGGTCCGCGATTTCGCGGAAGTGCGCGCTGACGGCGTGGTAGATGTCGAAGTAGCCCGCGATGGACTCGCCTTATTTGGTGTAGACGAACTCGGCCTTGACAAGGTTGATCGATCAATTCTCGAATCAATTGCCGTGACACACGAAGGCGGCCCGGTTGGTCTATCAACTCTTTCGATCAGTGTGGGTGAAGAGCGCGAAACTCTTGAAGATGTCTACGAGCCCTTTCTCATCCAGCAAGGCCTTCTTCAACGCACTCCGCGCGGTCGCGTTGTGACAAAAGCTGCCTTCACTCATCTTGCAATAGACCCCCCAGATCGTTTAGCAGAGGGTCGCTCGTTATTCGAGTAGCGATGGCTTCGAAGAAGTGAACCACGACCGTGTTTGGTATGCCGCCTACGGGTCAAATCTCTTACGTGCGCGCTTCCTTTTCTATCTCACCGGGGGAAGTTATGCGAAAGGTCATCACGAACACGTCGGCGCTCGTGATCGTCGAGAGCCCGGAACCGAAGCACCATTAATCCAAGGCCCATGGCATTTGTGCTTTGGTCGGTCTTCGTCACGATGGGGAGGAGCAGTCGCCTTCCTAGATCCTGAGAATGACCGCGACGCAAGTGTTCGTTGTTGGGACATCACCCAACAACAATTCGCGGATGTTGCGGCCCAAGAGAACGGGCTGCTTCCGGGGGAACTTGAGATAGACATCAACCACCTGATAACCCATGGCCAGATCGAAATCGGGAATTCCTGGTACTCGCGAATTGTCTACCTCGGGGAATATCGCAACAAACCTCTAATGACGTTCACGAGCTCCGAGCCGCCAAACCCGGGAACTCCAGGGGAGCCTTACTTAAGAGTGATTGTGCGGGGGCTCCTCGAAGCCGAACCCACTCAGGCCGATCAGCACATCGATCGGCTCATGCGAGCCGAGGGCGTCGTCCCTGCTTGGACGCGAGAAGCTTTATTAGGACTAGCAAATCAGGAGACGTAACATCGTCGAGGTCATGAGTACTGAGCTTCCCGTTCAGAACATGGATGAATTCGATTACGAGTTACCCGAGCGCGCCATTGCTCAACATCCAGCTGAGACTCGCGATAGCGCAAAACTTTTGGTAGATAGGGGTACTGCTCACGGACCTAAACATCTCACCGTCGCTGATCTGCCTGAGCAGCTAGGCGCGGGTGATTTGGTCGTAATTAACGAAACACGTGTCATCCCCGCCCGGCTGCCTCTGCGAAAATTTAGTGGAGGCGCGGTTGAGGTGTTACTGCTCGAACCGGTCCACGAAGGGTGGGCTGCACTCGTTCGACCAGGACGTCGCGTCAAGAGCGGAACAGAGTTACGCAGCGACCGAGATCCCCACTTGCAGGTCGTCGTCGGAGAGAACATTGGTGATGATGGCCAACGAAAGGTCGTAGTCCTTCACGACGGAAAGACTGTGGCCGAACCTACTGATTGCCATCGACTATCTGCTGGCGGGGAACCTCCCCTCCCGCCTTACATCGTCTCAGAAGGGCACTCAGCGGAGCGGTATCAGACCATATACGCCCGCTCTCCAGGTTCAGTAGCAGCGCCGACTGCCGGCCTTCACCTAACGGACCCCATATTCAAGAGATTCAAGGAACGGGGCGTGGAGGTGTCAACGGTCGACCTGACCGTCGGGATTGACACCTTCCGACCCGTCACAGTCGATGACCCCTCTGATCACATCATGCACAGTGAGGCCTACAACGTTCCAGAAAGTACGTGGGAGGCCTGCCAAAGCGCACGTCGAGTAGTCGCCATTGGGACGACCACCGCTCGATCCCTAGAGTCAGCCGCGAGAGGCGCACTGTCGGGTCGGACCAATCTTTTCCTGCGCCGCGGCATGCAGTTCGACGTTGTTGATCTTCTGATGACCAATTTCCATCTCCCACGCTCCACTCTGTTACTTATGATCGACGCGTTCATCGGCCCCCGCTGGAAAGACCTGTACGACGAAGCTCTTCGGACCAGCTACCGGTTTCTTTCATTCGGTGACGCAATGTTGTTGGATGGCGCTTCGACATAACCAGCTCCTCTGCCATGCTGTACAGATTGTGGCGCTCACTTACGAATTACTTGCTTCAGATCGCCAAGCCCGCCGAGGGCGCATCCATACCCTTCGAGGCTCCATCGAGACGCCTGTATTTATGCCCGTGGGAACCAGAGGCGCAGTAATCCACTTAGATCAACGCGACTACTCAGAACTAGACATCGAAGTCGTTCTGGGTAACACCTACCATCTGATGTTGCGTCCCGGGGCAGAAACAATCGACGCCCTAGGAGGCCTTCACGCATTCACGTCCTGGGACGGTCACATGTTGACCGACTCGGGAGGCTTCCAAGTGATGTCGCTTAGCGACAACGTTCGCGTCGATGACAATGGGGTCACTTTCACGTCGATTTACGATGGCGACAAATTGCGATTTACACCCGAAGACGCTGTTGCCACTCAAGAACTGCTAGGTGCGGACATCCAAATGGTTCTTGACGTGTGCCCTGCTCTACCCGCTCCAGAGAACGAAGTGATTCTCGCCATGGAAAGGACCCACGATTGGGCGGCGCGAGCGAAAGTCGCTCACAGCCGAAGCGACCAGGCGTTATTCGGAATCGTCCAAGGAGGAACAGACCCCTTGTTGCGAAGCAGAAGTGCGGAAGTTCTTGCCTCCCTCGACTTCCACGGCTACGGAATTGGGGGACTCTCAGTCGGAGAGACTCATCGCGAGATGATGCCAGCGTTGTCATCAGCGCTAGCGGGGTTACCTACGGACCGGCCCCGTTACCTCATGGGCGTTGGTGACCCCGCTCGGATCGTTGACGCCATCGGCATTGGAGTTGACATGTTCGACTGCGTTTTACCAACTCGACTTGCTCGCCACGGCACGGTCCTGACTAACGAAGGAAGACTAAATCTCAAGAATGCGAAACACGCCCGAGATGATCAACCTCTCGACCCCACAAACCCCATGTCGAACGGCTTTAGTCGCGCCTACTTGCGTCATCTGATCCAGGTCAAAGAACCAACCGCGGCCCGCATCGCCACTTTGCACAACCTCTGGTTTTTGCTCGATCTTGTCAAAAAGGCTCGAACGGCAATCGAGGAAGCCAGATTCGAAGACTTTCGACTTCAGACCATGGAAATCTGGGCATAAACAAAGAATTGCCACAAACGCCGAGATGGGATTCATGGAGTCTGCGGACGAGAGCAGTACGATGGCATCTCGGTCACCTAATTCTCTAACTCGGAGTCGCCGTCTATGGCCTTGTTACTGCCAATTCTCGTCTTTGTTGGGATGTACTTCTTAATACTTCGACCTCAGCAAAAACGGATGAAACAACGAGAAGCGCTGGTTCGCGCTGCTGGAATTGGAGATGAAGTCGCAACTGTCGGCGGAGTTATCGGCATCATCGTGGCCGAAGAGGACGAACAGGTTGTGTCTCTAGAGGTAGATACCGATGTCGAGTTACGGGTTCAGAGACGCTCGATCGGCGAAATCATCACCAAGGCCGGTGAAACAACCGAAAACTCTGACGACACCGACGACCGAGACTGATATTTGATTCCCAGCCGACCTGGATCCATCACGTGCGCCGCTCCCATCTCGTCTCACTAATTCTCGTCGTGACGTTCGCTGTTGCGTCTTTGGCGGGAGTCTTATCCGCCGGCTGGAAACCAATTCTCGGAGTTCAGTTGCAGGGCGGGGTTGAAGTGGTACTTCGCCCGGCAGCCGAGGTTTCCGACGAACAGCTCGAACGAGCCATAGAAATCATTCGCAATAGAGTCGATGCGATAGGCGTCGCCGAACCCGACATCACGCGACAAGGAAGCCAAGTAGTCATTCAACTACCGGGCGTAAAAGATAAACAACGCGCTGTTGATCTCATCGGGCAAACCGCTGAACTTCGTTTTCGACCGGTCATCAACGTGTTCGATTCAACCGATCCAAGCCAACTCGCGGCAGTCAAACAAGTGATCAATCCACAACAAGACAGCGACTCTGATGGGAATTCCGTCGAGACCACCGAGCCGGCAGTTCCCGATATCCCGGTGTCGCTGTCCGATGTCCTCACCTCACCCCAGGAAGATGAAGCATCGGCAACGGTCGTCCTACTAGGAACTGACCGTCAAACTGGCTTTCTGTTGGCGCCAGCAGCGCTCACCGGAGAGGTTATAGAGGAGGCCGCGGCGACGTTTCAAGGACAATGGATCATCAACGTCTCTTTCAACGACCAAGGAGCATTGCTCTTTGACCAAATGGCGGCAGCAAACTACGAGCGCTCAGTCGCCATCGTGTTGGATGGCGTCGTTGAGTCCGCACCGACTATCAACGCGACCGAATTCAATGGACAGGCGGTCATTTCCGGTTCCTTCGATGAAGCCGAGGCAAAAAACTTAGCCCTGGTACTCCGGTTTGGTGCGCTCCCGGTCGAATTTGAACGCGACGACGTTCGAACCGTCTCGGCAACTCTGGGTGAGGGAACACTTCGCGCGGGCGTCATCGCTGGCCTTGTCGGTCTGGCTCTAGTCGGCGCGTACATGTTGCTCTACTACCGCCTGCTTGGTCTGGTCGCGATATGTAGCCTCGCGACGAGTGGAGCAATCCTCTGGTCGATCATTGCCTGGCTTGGCGAAAGTCGAGGGCTAGCTCTAACCCTCGCCGGGGCGACAGGCATCATTGTTTCGATCGGTGTCCAAGTGGATTCAAATATCGTCTACTACGAAAGAATCAAGGAAGTAGTTC
>ENA-UPTF01001273-UPTF01001273.1-marine-metagenome-genome-assembly--contig:-NODE-1273-length-16180-cov-3.724275_pt1 | contig 16180 bp, 10 predicted proteins | sample MGYA00238166_ERZ767019 | MGnify/ENA primary metagenome ERZ767019 (study PRJEB28930, sample SAMN06266391) | marine metagenome | isolation source: Sea water from 250 m depth | place: Atlantic Ocean...
ATAGGATTCATTACCAAAACGACCTTCCCATTTTAATCCATCCTTATACGAACCGTTTATGAGCACATTCCCTTCATTGTCCCACTCAATCCATTCCCCATCCTTTTTATCATTTTTATAGTTTCCTGAATATTGCTTATTTCCATTTTCATACCATGTCTCCCAAATACCGCTTTTTTTTCTATTAACAAGGGTACCTTCAATTTTTTTCTGACCATTAGCGTATAACTCTAATATTTGTTGTGCAATGCTACCATTGCTAAAGAATTGATCATCGAATCGTCCACTCCATGGAACCCCATTTTTGTAGATACCATTGATCAGTTCCATACCATTATAATCCCACTCGATCCATTCCCCATCCTTTTTATCATTTTTATAGTTTCCTGAATATTGTCGATCACCATTCTCATACCAATTATTCCATTTTCCAGTTTTTTTTCTATTGATAAGCATACCTTCAATTTTTTTCTGACCGTTAGGGTATTGCTCTACATATTGGATAGCTTTCTTTCCATCAATAAAATATTCTCTATCAAAATCTCCATTCCATTTTTTCCCTTTTTTATAGGTACCATCCACGATCTTTGTACCATCCTCATCCCACTCGACCCAAGTTCCTTCTTTTACCCCTATCGTATAATTAATTACAAAACGTACGCTACCAGATATAAACCATGAACGCCATTCACCATGCTTATTGCTGTCAATGTATATACTCTCCTTTTCCTTCTGACCATTATCAAACCAGGATATCCACTTACCATTCATCATACCATTCATGTAGGTTCCCGACAACTTTTTTTGTCCATTAAGAAACCATTCTGTCCAACCACCGTTCTCCTTGCCGTTTGAGTAGTTACATTCTTTTTCTTTCTTACCATTATCGTGCCAGAAAACCCATACTCCATCCATCGCACCATTGGTGTATGCTCCTCTCAATCTTTCCAATCCACTCTCATAATTACTTATAACCCTTCCGGTGAAAGGAGTATCACTACCTGGTTCATATTTTAATGAGTTCTTTTCAACAAGTAGTCCATTATCCATTATTTTTTCACCGCACCCCGAAATGATAAGTAATAATAATGGGGTAAGGTATTTTTTCATGTCCGATCTGTGATATTGTAAAAAATATATCAAAATATATATGGAACGGTTCCTACCAGCTAAAACCTAACCAGTGTAGTTCATATCATATTCATTAAACATATTATGGCTCGGGAAATTAAATATAACAATTTATTGATCATCTCTGTTCTGCTGCAGAAAATTATCCAAAAAAGACAGGATCGCTTCATTAGCCGCGATCTGGTTCCTCTTTTTTACAAAACCGTGCCCTTCATCATCAAATACCACATACTCTATTGGGACACCATTATCCTTGATGGCTTTGACCATCTCATCCGATTCGATCTGAAGTACACGGGGATCATTGGCGCCCTGCAAGACAAGGACCGGCTTAATGATATTATCAGAATGAAAAAGAGGTGATATAGAATAAAGATAATCCTCCATTGTATTGGGGTCACCCATTTCCTTATATAGAGATGTTCTAAAAGATTCCCACCATGGTGGTATACTTTTTAACGTTCTGACCCAATTTGTAACACCAAAGATATTCACCCCTACATCAAACACGTCCGGTCGGAACGCTAGTGCAGCCATGACCATATACCCACCATAACTACCTCCAATTATCCCAATTTTATCTTGGTCGATATAGTATTGCTTCTTGAGCCATTCCTTCGCCCAAACACAGTCATCTAGATCGCCTTCACCATGAGCCTGGTCATCCAGTGATTGAAAGGTCTTACCGTATCCACTGCTACCACGATTATTAACAGCGAGCACAGCATACCCATGATTAACGATATATTGTATCAGAGCACGATATCCCACTCTCGATTGGCCGCCAGGCCCACCATGAACCCAGATCAATGCTGGCACTCTATTATTCGCGCTTGCCTGATGTGGTCTATAATAGACAGCTGGGATCTTCATTCCATCAAAAGATCTATAGCGGATGATCTTGGCATCTGCTAAAAATTCTGGATCGATATCCGGATTCCGTGAGGTGGTCAATCTCTGATATTTTTTTGTACCAAGATCCATGAAGTATAGGTCTGACGGTGATCTTGAACCACTATGATAGAAGGTAATTTTTTTCTCACTCTTTGATATATTGACAGATGAAATATCTCCCGCAGGTAATCTTGGTAATCGCAATACTCTTTCGTCCTCAGTGTCGGTGATCCTGATCTTAGTCTGTGAATCAGCATTGATACCATCCACCCGATACCGGCCTGAATAAGAAAAATTACTATACCAGATATCCCAATCTTCTTTGTGAATTATTGTTGTTTCGCCTGATCCAATATCAAATCTCTTTAGATATTTGAACTCGCTGTTCAGATCAGTTAGATAATGAAGACCCTTTGAATCAACTGTGAAATCCAATGGTTCATGATTTACATCACCATCATGAGAACTGATATGCTGTAATTCCCCCGTTCCTATATGATATAGATAGATATCAGAGTCATACCGTGTATGGGTTTTTTCAAGTGAAAGAAACCGTTCATCATTCGACACTGATCCAAAACTGTATCCATCGTTATTTTTGAAAATTAATTTTTGGTTAAATGTATTGATATCCATTTCATAGACATCCATATAGCGGGGATCACGTTTGTTGGAACCATAGTAGAAGCTCTTTTCATCATGGGCCCATCCGTAGAACATGGCCCGTTCTCTAATACCTTGTGTGAGGTCTCGTACTGAGCCATCGGTATTACGAACAAAAATATGGTACAATTCATTTCCTCCCTGGTCGCTACGATATAGGATACGATCATCATTGGGGAAAAATGAGATCGTGAAAATAGAATTTGTATCAGAATTCGTTAACTGAGAGATCTGGCTGGACTGGATATCCACCACATATGCATTGAATATCCCCGTTTTGTCACTCGAAAAAAGAATGGATCTTTCATCATTGGAAAAGCTAGAACCACGAACAGATAAGGTATTCATGAATTCTTCGATCGAGTATTCAGTGTATTGTTTTTCGCAGCCAATAAAGAATAGAAAGAAAAATGCTACACCGATCACATGACCAATCTTCATAATGGTGTTCTCTTTAAATTGTACAAGGACCATTCGCGTAGCTAAGAATAATGCACGTTACTCTCAATAGGAACTTAAGGTACTTACATACTTTGACGCTTGTACAATTCAAATACTTTGTCACAATCCTTCATCTATATTATTGAATGATCTTCACATAGATCACTCAAGGCTTCTTTTTTGGTGATTATAATAAAGGATAGAGTTTATTACGTTTTGTTTCAAACGCTGAGCCAAACCTTCAGCTGGGTCTTCAAGAACTCGTATGCCAAAAATAGACCCAGTTTGATGTTCATCCAAGTGAATGGTGATGTATCTATCCACTTACCATTTATCCATGTAGACAGCACTCTGATCTGATCAAGTTGTTCAGGATCAATGGCTTTGGGGTTTTGTGAAAGGAGAACTAGGTCTGCTGCCTTCCCAATTTCGATCGATCCACGTTCTTTTTCTTCAAAAAGTTGCCAGGCTGCATTAATGGTCACTGCTTTCAGGGCATCATCAATAGAGATACGTTCATCCGCTCCAATTATGGTACCTGTATCGCGCGTTTTCCGAGTCACTGCAGTTCGAATCGGCCTAAATGGTCCAATCGGAGTTGCGGGATTATCTGTATGGATAGATGGTCTATGTCCCGCATGGATAGCTGAACCAATGGGCATATATCTTTTTAGCCGATCCTTTCCCACAATATGCTCTAAACTTGTGCCATAATAATAGATATGATCGATAAAAAAACTCAGGGTTATACCTAATCTTTGAGCACGTTCCATTTGAGACCTTGTAATAAGAGCATTATGTTCAAGACGATGGCGATGATCAGGCCGTGGATGTTCATTAAAGACCCGATCGAACGAGTCAAGTAGTAGGTCCAAGGCACGTTCTCCCTGAGAATGAACCGCGATCTGGAACCCATCTGTGTGATATTTTGCAATAAGGTCAGTTATTTCTTTATCATTATAATTGACCTGACCAACATGATCAGGTTTTAGACCCATACGGTCAATAGTGAGTTCAGTATTGAGATAGGGTTCTGAGAAGGCTGCACCACCAGTATATGGTGAGCCATCCATGTATAGTTTTACCCCGTTCACGCGAAAATTTGGATTCTCTCTTTCCGGATGACCCCGGAATATATCGAATTGATCCGGTAGCACGTATAAATTCGTCCGCACAGGTACAGATGAATCATGAGATAATCCCGATATGAAGCCAAGGGGGTAACCAGCAGTGTTCACAGGACCAAGAACACTGATCGTTGTGTATCCAGCCTTCGCAAACTTACCATATTGAAGATTTAGCAACAGCTCTATAGTACCTCTCGGTGTTTTGGGCATATTGTTTATCACGTACTGTATTGCGCTTATTTCATAGACCACTCCGTTCAGTTCCCCATCTACATCTTTTTGGAACTTCCCAGCACCGGGCGGTTCGGGGGTTTCTCGGGTGATTCCCGCATTTCTATAGCCCGCACTATTGATAAAGGCCATGTGCGCCATCTGAGTAAGGATAAATATCGGTACATCCAATGAGATTTGATCTAACTCGGCAAGAGTAGGATTATCAAGATCCTTTACCATAATAGGGTCCCATCCAAATGCAAAGACCCATTCTCCTGGCGCTGCTACGGACACTGCATCTCGTATAGTATCTAATACATCTGACCTTGATCCATGAGTGAAGCCACTAACATCTACCAACTGGCTTAGCATAGCCCCTGCGATCGGATGGCAATGCGCTTCGATGAACCCTGGCATCAGTGTGCCACCTCTGATATCGATTATCTGGGTCCAGTGTCTGCGCAACTCCAAGACCTCCTTTTCTGAACCAATAGAAACGATACGTCCACGGTCTACTGCAAGAGCCCTGGCGCTTGGACGCTCATCGTCCATGGTCAGAATATTCCCACCAAGGAATATGGTATCAACACCATATAAATTTGATGAAAGAATGAATAGTAGAACTATTTCTTTTATTTCTACGTGATCAAGAATCCTGCTTGTTGTCATTTCAATGATCTTTTGTGAAATCAATCTAAAGAATATTGGGGAATAGGGTAATTTTTAATCACCTTTTTCTTGCCAGTGTCAGACCATCTCCTATGGGTACCATACTTATATCGATCCGTTCATCCTTATGAAGTTTTGCATTCAGAGATCGGATCGCCTTTGTATTCTCATCCATAACTGATACATCAGCAACAGTACCGCTCCAGAGCACATTATCTATGGCCACGACCCCTCCAGGCCTTACCAGACCAAGACATTTCTCATAGTAGATATCGTAGTTGACCTTATCAGCATCAATGAATGCAAAATCAAATTGATCCTTTCCAACATTCTTTTCCAATTCTGTCAGAGTATCCAGCGCTGGTCCGATCCGTAGATCTATTTTTTCGGCCACTCCAGCTTTTTTCCAATACTCAAGAGCGACCTGTGTCCATTCCTCATTAATATCGCAGGCAATCATGTGTCCATCTTCTGGCAATCCAAGAGCCACGCACAGGGCGCTGTATCCTGTATATACTCCGACCTCGATAGTATTACTGGCACCTATCATGCTTACTAAAAACTGCATGAATTGACCTTGCTCTGGGGAGATCTGCATAACACTATTCTCCATTTTTCTGGTAACACTCCTTAACTGCCTCTGTACAGGTGTCTCCCGCAGGGATTGATCACAGAGATATTCATAGACCGCATCAGTTAAGGAAAGGGTACGATTACTCATGGTGCTTGAATTCGATCCCCTTACCTGCAAGCCGTTTGATTGGAGTATCTCCGAATGCAACGGCTGGAGTAAGAACACCGTACCTATCTGGAAGCTCGTCCTTATTCATGATCATACAAAGGGCCGACTCGGTCAACATCTGTGCGGTCCCTGCGTATCCTGGATCTCGGTCTCCTTTAACACTTACACGTAATGCATTATTATTTTTTGTTGTTCCTTCTATCATCATATGAAAATGACCATTATCCCGCTTTTTCCGGGATGGACCCTGACCAGGCCTTGGCAGAAAGATGTTCTGCAATAACCTTCGGGAAAGAGAGAACTTTATTGCTCCGATAAAACAACCCATTCCCAGTAGTAATAGGTTCGCTCTCATCCAGCCTACAGCACCGTTCGGAAAGGATAGAACCTCGCTGTATCTGAAATCTGTACCATAGCGATTATTCAATAGTGCATTGGTTCGACGCACAACACGTGTATTTATTCCTGCCATCACAAAAGGACCTGTCCAACATTTCATCCTATGATCCCATTCTACAGTTCTTAGGTCACTCTCATCAGGACCAGAAGGATCTTCTTCCGGGTTAAGAGCGTAAGGATTCCCCAGTAATCCCCTTAACTTAAGGTCCATCCTAAGTTGATCTCTGGTATTTAGCATGCTATCGATCGTACCACCACTAACGCCTCCTTTAGTACTACGGACATAGAGCCTTACATGGTCACAGGGCACGCCATATATCTTTTGTGAATTATCCTGAAGAAACAGTACCCCCAGATCAGATGGGACCGAGTCAAAGCCGCAACAATGGACTATCCGACATAAATTTTTCTGGGCAGTCTTGAAATTATGGTCTATCGAGTTCCGAATGAAAAGTACTTCCCCAGTAATATCGCAATAGTTGGTACCATTCTCTGCACAGGATACCACCAGATCCGCTCCATATTTCAGGTAGGGCCCAACCGTGGTTATTACGACTTTTGTCTGTGATGTCATAGCATCCAAGGATTCACGATCAGAACTCTCCGCTATCAATATTGGCAGTGATCCAGCATCAGGGTCAAACCGGACAAGGTGTCCTTTGAGTTTCAAAAGTTTACTTTTATTTCGACCGGCTATGGCCCAGGTGAATTGATCATTCTTGACTCCGTAGTTCACCGCCAGATATTCCGCCGTCAACCGGCCAGTGAACCCGGTAGCACCCATGATAACAAGGTCATATTTACGGGATCTGTCCATGGCTCAAGGAAATAGTACCTGATTGACCAGCATCACAACATCCATAACATTTAATGAACCATCATCATTGATATCTGCGATGGTATCGCAGCACACGCCTAATGACTGGTCGGTCAACACCATGTCAGCGAGCATAAGTATATCGATCACATCCAGTGTACCGGAATTGTCCATGTCACCCAGGTCCCATGTCTGGCAGGCGTTCGTTGGTAAAGCAAAAAATTCATGGTAACCGGCTAAAGGGCTTTGCTCAATACGGCCAGATGAATCTGCGGCCATGATAAAATACTGGATCATTACCGAATCGGCCGTGGCAGGAATCCAGCCGGTGCAGGTATCTGGTTCATCCGTAACATACATGAGCACAGATGTCCAAGAATCTATGTCCGCTGTTTTCCAGAAGATCTTGATCGAATCTTCGATCAGTCCCGCTTCGCTTAGGTCATCCACTATGGCAATGACCTTATGCCCATTCTGTTCCGGAGCAGTATTATCATTGATAGGGTTATGAAAGATCTGCAACATATCCAGGTCAGGTATACCTTTTACACGACAATGGAGGGCGTCCGTAGACTCCCAGGAACCGGTGAAGCCTAATATTTCATACCCGGGGAATGCTGTTTCATAAATAGTAAGCGCTTCATCATCCCAGCTACCACCCGTAATAGGAACAAGTATTTTTTCATTTAAAATCAGAGAGTTTGTGTATGGTTGATCATTGGGTGTCCATACACGATATACTTCCCATGGTTCTCCCCACTCATTCGTAGAGTTTCCAAAATATTCAGCCGTTTCCTCAATCTCATCATATTGCGCATGGTCAGACGGGACACCACGGATAAGCACTTTGGTTGGGCTCAAATATTTTCCCCAACAGTCAATATGGTCAATATAGGTGTTGTTGGGATCGGGCAACACGTGATAGGTCTCGATACCATAATATTCCAGCATAGCCTCCAATACATCGGCATCAGGTATCTCATTTTCCTCGTAGACCAGGTCTGAAGATGCGGATGTCCCCATTCCGTCTGTCATATAGTTTCCACCGGCATGGATTATATCAGTCGCATAATATGGTACATTCAAATGGTTAGACATTTTAGATGGCGCTTGATTATCATTTGGTCGGGGACGGTTATAGGTAAAATCCACGATGGACATATTTCTATCGCCATCCACGACCCACCACGGACCATAATCCCGGGTCCAATAACTGTCTGTGGAGCCAAGAATATATTCAACATTCTCCATATTCACACCTCCACTGGACATGGAATTGTCCGCCGAATTCTGCTGGCCGGATGATACCAGGCAATATATTGTGACATCTTCTGACATTTCTGCAATAAGGGTAGTTGATATCCCAAAGGGATACCGAATCAATACACCTTGCATTCGTTCATACTCCGCGATATTCCTTATGGGTATCGGAGGTGGGTCGGTGTCCCTACCCATGGAATAGATCTCATGGATACGGGTTTTCTCTTCATCTGTCAGACCGATAGGCAGTTCACCCTGGAACCAATCCTGAGAGAAAAGATAAGAGATCAATAGTAGACTTGAGAGTAACCGTTTCATTGCCGATTATACAACGGCAATAATTTAATTACTTATTGAACTATTTCATGATGCCAATAGTAATTCATCTTATATGTCAATCAAAAAATATTCAATTCATAAAAATAAAGATCTATCAGCTTCGTGAATCTCAGTGGCGGCCCGAAGTCCAGAAAAAAGTGCTCCCTGCATCCAGCCATGGTAGTAGGATGCGTGCTCGCCAGCAAAATGAACCCGTCCTTCGGCATTACCAATGTATGAACCTAACGCTTCTTCTTGCTCACCGGTTGGAGATGCCCAAGCACCACCCGACCATTCCTGAAGGGCCCATGAGTGAGAAACACCATTCTCCGCGTGATCATGAGCACCGGGAAAAACACTGTTAAATCGATCTAACACATGCTCAACACGCTCTTGATCGACCAACTGGTCTATTTCGACCGCACGATCATATGACAAATATGACATTAGCAGGCCTTTGGGGCCTTCACGATCCCAGGTCGGATGCCATATTTCTTCAGGCAGGTCAGTATTTCCCCAGCCATTTAATCCTTCATTCTCCCAAAATCGGCTTGCGAATTGGATGAATACCCTCGTGGATGATGCATAATTATATCCACCACTGATGGCGTCTAATTTTTCATTGCTGAGCGATGGTGCGAACTGAATCCGATCCAATACAGGTAATGGAACAGTGCAGAGCGCCCTGTCTGCATTATATTCAGTTCCATCAGACACGCGTACAATGACACCAGTAGAATCTTGCTCAATCAATTCAACGGGTGACATGAGGTGAATTTGTTCAGACAGATAATCGGCAAAAGCCTGGGGTAATCTGTCCGTTCCGCCCCTAATCTTTACATAATCCTTGCGCTTTATATGCCAACCTTCCCAGGGTGGCTCTTTGATATAAATGCCCGGAGAGATAAAAGTTCGATCCTCTCCTGAAAGGTTCACAAAATAATTCGACCTAGGATAAAAAGGATCAAGCTTCAAATTGAAATGATCGGCATACCCAAGTGTTAGATCATGGTCGGGAGGAATTCTGGCAGCACCCGCTTCAGCAAAATGTCCATCAGAGAATGGTGACCGCAGGGTGAGGACCCTCCCACCCACACGATTCCTTGATTCCAGGATCATTACATCATGACCGGCTCGGGTCAGTTCATAACCAGCAACCAGACCGGACAATCCCGCTCCAATGATAATCACCTTCTTGGGTGACTGAAACCCTAAAAGTGTTCCCGGAGATTCATGATCTTCTTCACCATTTTCATCTTCACAGGAAACTAATCCTATTCCTAAAGTTAAAAGAATACTGCGCTGGAGAAATTCTCGACGAGTTATGTCAGACACAGGTATGTAGAATCAAATTAACCACAGTTAAAAACCTCATTTTGGATCATTTTATTTTCCCCTCTTTCAATTGTCTTTCAATTCTACCATCAAGATCATGAATGAAGAGCTGAGATACTTGGTAGACGTGTCATCATCGGATCTTATTATGGCATTGGTTGTCTTAATATCATTCTCAGTTTCTTTGGTGCCGCACGCAATATATCACTCAAATATATCTCGTGATGTTTACCGGTCCTCTTACAACCACTATCATCAATGAAAGTATGGAACTTCTTAACAGTTGGCCCTTCTTCCGAGAATGGTCCAATGTGCATTATTTGTGTTGCTTTACCTTCCGCAAATGATTCGAATGTTAACAGTGTTAGAGATCTTGGATCTTTCTTAGATCCTACTTGCTCAATAGCGTCTTGGAACGATCGTGAAGTATTCGGGCAACCTTCACCATCGATCATTAGGAAATTCATTTGTGGTACTTCAACGACTCCCACTTTATTAGCGGTATGCTTGTACAGGTGCTCGAGTTCCTTTTTATAATCTATCTTCTCCATACAGACCCCAAAAAGGTTCGTGCTTAATCGTTTAAGACATCTTACACCAGTTCATCCACCCATCATTACCTGTTAGTTTTCTACAATAAAAATACCCCTGGCTTCACTCCAATACCAGTCTTCCAATCCTTCAGGAACATCGTACTGGTCAACAAGATAATTCAGCTCACCATTGAGCCAGTAACAGGCACTCTCGTAACTGTCGTAGTAGCTTGTATCCCGGGTTGCTACTCCTACGACAACAACATTGCCGTCCGCCACACGAATATCATAGGCCACACCTTTTCCAAAATTGGTCAGAGGGCCTCCCTCAAGGTCATGTATGGTACTGTTTTTCCAGTACTGCGGGAAATCTCCACCCGTGGTCGTCTCCTGGCCCCAAAATTCATACCAATTGGTAGAACCTGCGACATAGACATCATTACCATCTAAAGCAATTCCCCATCCAGTTGCTCCATAAATATCCATGCTCGAACCTCCCAGGGGCAGGTCGGTCCTATTGGTATGGCGCCAATACGCAGCTTTTGATACGTACCCTGCAAAATTATCCGGTCGAAGTGTATATCCGGCGTAATACCTCATATTGCCATCCATAATGGCCATATCATTGACCTCCCCGTCCCCATCCCTGGGAATTGGCAGGTTTTTCCTCGTACTTCCATTTTTCCAAAAGCAGGGAATAACATAATGATGATTATTCATAAAATACCCGCCAACATAGACGTCTCCATTGTCACGGAGCCCAATTGCAAAAGCCTGCGATTCCGCATTTGTGGTCAAATTTATTTTCACATCATTCTTCCAGTAACATGATCCACCATTAAACCAGCCAGCAACATAAACATCATTCCCATGCACAGCGATGGCTTCTCCTTCCCCGCCATTTCCTGGAAGATCATACCGCTCCTGATTGATCCAGTAACAGGCTCCGCCAGCAGAGCCAGATACGTAAACATCGCCATTACTGACCACAATATCTGTAGCCCAGGTCCCGCCCGGTAGTTCATAACGGACTCCGTCTACCCAATAGCAGCTTGTATTAATACCCTCTGAATTATAGGAGCCTCCTACGATATATACAGTATGGCCTTCGATTAAATATGCATTGCAAGTCCCATCCCCGTCGTCATCTGGACCATCATTGGATGGGTCAAAATAGCCAGATGTACAGTCATCGCACCCATCACCATCCGTATCAGAACAGGCCGTGTTATCAAATGGATCCGAATCATCACTATCTGCTACTCCATCATTATCATCATCATCATCAATATCATCACATATACCATCACCATCGTTATCATCATTCACAATCACACCATCAACGCAAGGTTCACAAATATTTTCTTCATAGAAGCATGATCCGTTATCTGTAACAGCTGACGGGTCATAATTGCATGCTCCCGAATCAGTGCAACCGCACCCTTCACAAGTACTCCACCCTGCTCCATCAATGATCCCGTTATTCCCATTACCACTCGCATCAGAAAGGACTGGCCCAGAACCCTCATTCATCCTCCAGTAACCCTGCAGCCCAGATGATGATGTATAATCTCCGGAATCGACCGACGCATCTAATTTTTCACCAGCATTGTAGAGTGCCACCATTTCAGCGGTCGTCAAAGCTTCATTCCAGATGGCCACCTCATCAATGGACCCTAACCACCAGAAGCCATTATTGTATCTTCCTACATAGGTATTTGTACTCTCATTTTGTGCTGCAATACCTGTTGCATCATCTACCTGAATTCCATTCTTGTATAACGTCATGGTACCTGATGCAACATTAGGATCGAATGTTACAGCTACAAAGTTCCATTCCCCAATTGACAGGGGCTCATTATCTTGAACAGAGGTCCACGCACCATCATGCCCTGCGGCCAGTTTATACCCATTACTGGAGGGAACCCAAAGCGCATGTCCAGTATTTCCTGAAATGATGTTATAATTACCATTATCCTCAGGTTCTCTTTTTACCCAAGCAACTTTAGTATATGCCTCCTGGGACAACATATCTCCTAGGTCCACAAAATCATCCACACCATCGAAACTGAGGAAGAACTCACCATTATCAATGAATCTTTCACAGCTGCCATCATCAAAAGTGGCAGTGTTATTATAGTTCGCCGCAGTACTATCAGTACAGCCGCATATATTGTCTCCACCCCAGATACCCGCACAGTCTTCCACACAATCATTTGAAGAGTTATCATCGCACACGCCACAATCATCTTCCACAGCATCGCCACCGGGTACACCAGCACAGTCTTTTGGCAGATCCTCTTCGCAAGACAACCAAAGTATTAACGGTAGGGATAGAACAAAAAGAATTTTTTTCATGGTAAGTTCGAATATACTACTAGCCCAGCATACAAAAAACTCCAATACTTGGCGGGGCTTGATGGTTTTTTAATAATTCAATTTTTATTGAGCACAATAATATTCTTTGTCTCTACATATCATCATTGATGTTTTTTCTATTTAGGACGTTCGTTAGGTCCGAAAGAAATAAATATTGATTAGAACTCTATTATCACACCGCCAATTGGCATAGTTTTATACTGCCAGGCCATCTCTTTTGTGCCATCCTTTTTATAAATATACTCCCAGGGATTATCTATATTGAATATATTTAAAAAATCCCAAAAAGTTATCATGTTCACTCTTTCAAAATAGAATCTTTGCTGGAGCATCAGGTCCAATCGGATATAAGGCTCATATCGCTCTGTGTTCCAGGGTTGTGATGAGTCCACATACCACTCACGAATATTATGGTCATAATTTTTCTTTGTATAGGGACGTCCACCCATGTACCTGAACTTGAAACTGATCTCAAACTCATCACTTGGCATGAATGGTAACCATGATAAGGTTTTGGCCCAGATAGTTTGCTTAAATATCTGATACCATTCATAATCAGCATAACGGATCTTGTATCCGCCAATTATGTTAATTACATCTCCATAATCATATGTCCATGGGTAATATTCATCTGTTCTGGGATCAACACCCTCAGCAATGGAATGAGACCAGGCAAGTGAACCATACCATTTCATTGAATATTTTTTCTGGATGAACAGCTCGAGACCCTGTGATCTTCCCTTTCCACCGTTGATAACATTTTGGTGATTCAAGCTATCCCTGCCACCGGACCCATCAAGTATCTCAAAGGTGATCATATCTGCGTATTCCCTGATGAAGGTTTCCAGGGTTATGCGTGTATCAAGGGTCGGAAAGTATTCCAGTCCGATTGCAGACTGGTCTGCAAAATAATTTTTCAAGTTTTTAGAATCTCCCCTATCCGAATTAAGGTGCATGTTAGCAGGGCTCTGAAAATACCTGCCTGAAGAAAAATTCAATGATAGTAGATCACTGAAGTGGTAGGACATCCCGAACCTTGGCGAAATATTGCCGACCCCAGTATGATCCAAATGATCGTATCGGCTACCTAAAGAAAGTTCCAATGAGTTGGAAGGACTAAAGGATACATGGATGAAACCACCCATTTTTTGGTAATCAAGCAGAGAATTTGTTCTTACCGTGTCTAAAGTTCCGAGTGTATCCAATGGTGTCACAATAGTAGCTTGTTCTTGGAAATATTTCTCATAAAAATCATCAATGGTGACCAATGCTGGTATCTCATTTGTCGAATGTGAATATCCATACAAGATAGTAGGCCTGATCTCGAAAAAGTTATCATAATCAAGGCTGGACATTTTAATTGAAAAACCTGAACTGATACCAAGCCCGGAGGCAATTTTGTAATTCAATTCGCCACGAACCGTCGATTCATTTTCCAGGTCATTCTGACGGTAAAATATATTGCGTTTTTGTTCTTCCACCAGTTCGTAAACATCTGCATTTAATTGTACCAGACTTTGGGAGAGTGAAAGAATACTGTATCCATTTTTTGAAAACAGGTTCTTATAGGTGATACCGATCGTTGCCTGTTGTGAATCGAATTCTACATTCTCTGCACCGCGCAAGGATGGATTTCTTTCACCTTTGATATGGATAGCATCTATTCCACCAAGAAAATTTATCATCAGTTTTTTGGTGGGTGATATATCGGTAGTGATCTTTCCCTGGCTCGACCAGTACTGTGGAACAGCCTGCAGTCCAGTGGACCTCATGACAAAGTCTAAGAAGGATCTTTTCAGTGAGAACAAGTATGAACCTTTTTCACCAAAAGGACCTTCCATATTTGCTCCAAAACCGGCCATGTTCATGGTGGCCTCACCAAGATGTTTGTCCCTGGCTCCCGATCTGAGGGTCACATCCATTACTGAAGAGAGCTTTTCGCCGTACCGGGAAGGGAATGCACCAGCGTAAAAATCAATTCGTTCAATAAATTCTGTGTCAACCATTGTGATAGGTCCTCCTCCCTTCCCCTGCTCTGGATAATGATTAGGATAGGGAATCTCCAAGTGGTCCATCACAAATAAGTTTTCTCCTGGCGCACCGCCGCGGACAATGATCTCATTATACTGGTCAGAACCAGATACCACAGAAGGGAGGGACTGCATCATGGCCATGATATCATAGGCACCGATGGGATCTGATCGAATCTCCTCTATATCTACAGTCCTGCTACTAGTAACAGCATCTTTCGCGCGCTCAAAGAATTTTGCTGTAACATTCACTTCATTGCTTTCCAGCACTTTTGGATGAAGATCAAAATTGGCAGTTGTGGTTCTCTGGGGAACGATATGTACATTGGCACGAGAAATGGCTTCATAACCAATCATTGAAACAAGGACATTGCAACTACCAACCGGAATATCATCTATTTTGAAATTGCCATCCACGTTTGTGGCTGCACCAAGTTCCGTTCCGCTGATGATAACATTCACACCAACTAAAGGTTGGTGGGTAGATGCATCGCGAATGAGACCGTTCAAGTATCCTGTTGCGCTGAATAAAGACCCGCTGAAATAAAATATAAATCCAATGTTTTTCATTTATTCAATTCAATGGTCAATTCCTTTGATATATAAATCTATTAAAATAAAATGTATTGTATTAAATCAAAAAGCCCTCGATATCGAGGGCTTTTTTTATTTCCGAGTTAGAAACAAATCATTGTTTCAAACGGTATGTGGCGCCTTCCATGGTCTTCAGAAATTTATCCACCTGGCTCTGGGTGTGAAAGAGTTCATCCATTGGAACAAAAACATCGCTCGGATATGCTTGCTCATTATAGTCGCGCAGGAAATTCGATTCTAGTTTAATGACAACATCACGAATGACCATGGGCGGTATTTCCTTGGTACGCATAAAGTTAATCTGCAGATTCAGTTGTCCTAAAGATGTCATGTGAAAAAGCGGTAAGTGACCTCCATCACTATTACAGCGATAGGTCAGGGTCCCATGGTCCGTGCCACGACCCCAACTAATGTCCGCGGCATTACGCTCTGAAAAATGAATAATGGATTCTCCGACCTTGGCTACTTCACGGCTACAATTATCCCGCAAATGTTCTAAAAAAGTATCTTTATTCCAAGTTGACATGCACTCCCCCCTTCAATATTATAGTTTTAATGAGATTGGCCAGACGTAATTTACAAAACTAAATTGATGTTAGCATAGCCCTACCTACCAACATTGATACTGGGAAATA
>ENA-UPTF01001274-UPTF01001274.1-marine-metagenome-genome-assembly--contig:-NODE-1274-length-16176-cov-2.959376_pt1 | contig 16176 bp, 15 predicted proteins | sample MGYA00238166_ERZ767019 | MGnify/ENA primary metagenome ERZ767019 (study PRJEB28930, sample SAMN06266391) | marine metagenome | isolation source: Sea water from 250 m depth | place: Atlantic Ocean...
GCGGTGAGTCGGCCTGTAGGCGGGATTCTGTCCAGTGAGTTCACTCACTTGTGTGACCATCCATCTCAGCGGTCTACCCGGAATCGTAGGACGGGCCGCCTGATTCCTGCTTGACCTTGCTCCGAGTGGGGTTTGCAAGCCACGCAAGTCACCTTGCGCGCTGGTGCGCTCTTACCGCACCCTTTCAGCCTTGCCTGTGATTAGCAGCGCTAAACCATCGGCGGTTTACTTTCTGTTGCACTTTCCGTCGCCTCGCGGCGCCTGGTTTTCTCCCAGCACCCTGCCCTGTGAAGTCCCGACCTTCCTCAATTTGCCTCGTCTCTAAAGGTGAGGCCAACTGCGGTCACCCAGCCGACTCACCGCCGATATCACTGTATCGCTGCATGAGGCTTGTCATGTGAGCGTAGATCGTTTACTCAAAAAGAGAGCCCCGGTTAGGAGTCCAACGTCCACCGAGCACTCCGCCCAATGTTGCCAACGAAATAGCTAGAAAGCTGACAACGATGAGGCTCAGCCAGGAAACTGAACGGACGCCACGAGCCATCCTGATGCATTGGAATACGAAACCGATTAACAGCGCAGGACAGCTAGTAAGCATTCCATGAAGAATGTGAGCGCGTGAAGCGCGCCAAGATGCAACAAATCCGCCGAGAACGAGCCCGATGGAGATCGCTGCGGTAACAAAGAGTGAGTTAGCGCCGTCCTGGTCAACCAGATTGCCGATAATCAACCCAACACCGACTACTACTGCCAGTGAGAAAAGTGAACCGCTCAACCACGCGCCGCGGTCAATTCGGTGACCAAAGATTAAAATTTCGCCTGACAACCCGGATTCCCTCCCTGAGATTTTACCGAACGCTCAATTAGTCTGGACAATCCCACCTGCAATGGGAAAGAATCCTGAGTGACATGAGCATCAGCGATCCTATTCACACCACAGTTTTACATTCCAGCCGTGGAGACGCGTTCACAGATGTTTTTCAAAGTTCACTTCCCTTTGCACCAGGGCTCAAAGGGTGGGAACAAACTGCCGCCTGCCGTGGCATCGATGCGTCAATTTTCTTTCCTGATGACGAGGACGATAACGCCGAGTTGGCAAAGAAAATCTGTGGTGGTTGTTCCGTCGCAATGCCCTGTCTCGAATACGCAATAAGTGTGCGGGAGAAAGAAGGAGTTTGGGGAGGTGCGACGCAGCGGGAACGACGAAGCATTATTAGGCGAAGGCGCCGTGCCGCGGCACGACAGCGCGCCTTGAACGAAACCGAGACAACAAACGAACGATAGAGTCCCAAAGGTGACTTCAAGTAATAGCAACTCCGCGGCGGACGCGTCTTTGGACGCTTTCGGAGGCTGGTCGGGAGTTTTGAGTGACCTAGTTGCTGGAGTTGATCTAACCCCGGCCGCCGCTCGGGCTGCCCTGGGATCGATTCTGCGCGGAGAAGCCACAGATGCTCAAGTAGCAGGTTTCATAATTGCTTTGGGCATGAAGGGAGGTTCGGTACTGGAACTCACTGGCTTAGTGGAAGCAATGATGGACGCAGCTTCTCCTTTAGATGTGCCAAACGGAACGATCGATATCGTTGGAAGCGGCGGGGCCCCATCTCGACGAACTCACGCGCTGAGTGTCTCTACGATGGCTTGTTTTGTCGCGTCAGCAGCCGGAGCGACGGTTTGTAAACACGGTTCCGTCGCGGCTTCGTCAAGCAGTGGGTCTTTTGACACGCTGGGAGTGTTGGGGCTAGCCGTCGATCTAGATGGGGCCCAAGTAGCACGATGCGTTGAAGAAGTGGGTCTCGGATTCGCCTTTGCCAAGAAGTTTCACCCTGCGATGAGGTTCGTTGGCCCAGTTCGCTCCGAGCTTGGTGTTCCGACAACCTTTAATTTTCTTGGCCCCTTGTCCCACCCAGGGGGAGTGAAACGACAAGTAGTAGGGGTTAGCGACCCCACAATGGCTCCCAGAGTTGCAGGCGTATTGGCGGCTAGAGGCAGTGAGCATGCGCTGGTCGTTCATGGAGGTGACCGTCTTGATGAAATTACAACAACTGATTCAACCCGAATTTATGAGGTTCGCGACGGCGACGTCGTTGGCGAAACCGAATTCGCACCTGAATCTGTAGGTCTTCGTCGGGTCAATAGGGCTGAAATTCAAGGCGGCACGCCTGAAGACAATGTGCGGATAATGCATGAGTTGTTTGCCGGAACCGACACAGGTCCAAGGGCCGACATCATCGCGATCAACGCGGCGGCAGGCCTTCTCGTTGCTGGCATAGTCAAGGACATGGGAGCAGGGCTCGAAGCTGCCAAGGCAGTCATGACCGACGGCCGAGCTGCTGCGAAGGTAGAGGCTGTAGTTAATCTCAGCAAAGAGATAGCTGACTAGTCATGGTGATCGGGCAAGCTCTTCCCTATGGGGTTGGAGATGTTGTCCGCTTAACCGCAACCTCAGATGACAGCCGACAGCACTTAATAGGTCAGACAGGAACCGTGGTTGCTATTCAGCCGGGCAATCGTTTTGTCATGGCGGCGGTTAAATTTGAGGATAGTGAGCGAAGGTGGACCATGGTTTACGACGTTGACGAATTGGAGCTTGTTGAGCGCTACGGGCACGGTGTCAAATTTTTAGGTCGTAAAGAATAAGCAGAATGACATCCGACCTAAACCAGCGCGAGATCTTTCTTGATTTGAAAATTATCTAAGCAGGGGTAGCGAGACGACAGAGGGTGATCGCAGTAGATGAGACGAAGATTGTGGGCCTCGGTGTCAAGCCAATTAGCAACGCACCACAATTCCGCAACTTCGCGTTTCCCTATAACGCCATCAGGCCTGTTTTGTTCCGTTCCGACGACACCGGTTTCGCCAGCAAACTCAACCAGGCACCCATTCTCAAGCGTGGTCAGTCCAGTTCTACAGTCTTCGAATACCACTCGGCCAAAGGAACGCAGCGCCTCTACCTGGTACTGACGTCGCAAGACGGTGGATAGAGCGAAAGCTTGACGACGGAGATCAGCGGCTTCCTCAAAGCGTTGTTGATTCGCAAGGCCCAGCATTCGAAGACGTAGTGGTTTGAGCAGCTTTTCTGGGTGATTGTTAAGCGCGAGGAGGGCATTGTCAACAATCTTCGAATAAGCCTCCTCGGTCACTTCCCCGGAACAAGGACACACACTGGTGCCGATTTGAGCGGCGACACAAGGTCCGGCGGTCACCTGTCGGGGCACTCTCTTGGTGCAACGGCGAAGCGGTACGACAGTTTCGATCGCATCAACTACATCTCGAGCAACACGACGAGAAGAAATCGGACCCAAATAGAAGCCGGCGCCCTCTTTAGGTTCACTTACGATCGATAACCGAGGAAAGCGTTCAGCCAAGGTCAATTTCACGTACACGTACTTCGACCAATTTTTCGAACGCCGGTTAAAACGCGGGCGAAGATTTTGAATCAAGCGCAACTCAAGTACCTCTGCTTCCAAAGATCCTTTACATGCCGTGTGCTCGATGAATTCGGTTTCTCGGAGTAGCTGGTCAACTTTCCGACGTTTATCAGTCGAGAAATATGACCGGACGCGAGAGCGTATGTTGGTCGCTTTACCGACATAAAGAACCTCGCCTCTCTTGTCGATAAATCGATAAACCCCTGACGAACGCGGAAGATCTTCAGTCAGACGCAGTTTCTTTGCCTGAGGATGGCGTTGCATAGTTGGAAGTTGTTGTAAATCATCTAGTCCGAGGACCCCCAAAGCCGATGCCTGTTCAAGCAGGTGATGAAGTAAATCGGCGGTGGCATGAGCGTCATCTAAGGCCCGGTGGTTCGGCTGATGTGGCAAACGTAAACACTTGGCCAAGGTAGAAAGTTTATGATTCGGGACGTCGTTGCGGATAAGGCGACGCGAGATGGCCAATGTGTCGACCTTCTGACCCTGCCAGACTTCCCTTCCAGATCTACGCAGAGCCGCGTTTAAGAAGGCGAGATCAAATCCAACGTTGTGTCCGACAAGCACAGCGCCTTCTAGAAATCCTAAGAGAGTGGGAAGGACATGCTCCATCTTTGGTGCTCGTGACACCATTGCACTCGTGATTCCGGTAAGAACCGTTATCTCAGGAGGAACAGAACATCCCGGATCGATAAGTGTTTGGAAGGTCCCGAGCTCCTCGCCGCCTCGGTACTTGACAGCGCCTATCTCTGTGATCATGTCGATGTTTCTTCTGCCACCTGTTGTCTCAAAGTCGAGAACACAGAAAGTGACTTCATGTAATGGGGTACCCAAATCCTCTAACGATTGTTGAAACACAAAAACAAATATAGCGAACAAGTGTTCGATGAGCAGTTATTGGAGGTTCGCAATATCTATTAGGAGCGGCCAGCAATTCTGCCCAGAAGGCCGCGCCTGCGAGGTTTGATGTCCGCTTGTTGCACAGTGGCGAGGGCGGCGGCGAAATCTGCCCCGCTTTCGAAACGGTCATCTGGAGCTTTAGACATAGATCTCAAGATTATTTCAGCGAGGTCGTCAGCAACTCCGGCTCCACGGGGATCCGGCGGTGACAGTTTCACGTGGGCGTGTAGCAGCTCATTCCTTTCGCCGTAAAAGGGAGCTGACCCGACTACTAGCCGATACAGAGTTGCACCCAGACTGTAAAGATCGGTTCTCCCATCAACATGGCCTCCAACTGCTTGTTCGGGCGCTAGGAACATCGGCGATCCGTAGACCCTGCCTTCAGGAGGCGGAGGTCCGTCCAGGTCGTGCGCAAGGCCGAAGTCGAATAGAACGGCACGATCACCCTCTTCGTCCAACAAGATATTGGACGGTTTGACGTCCCGATGAACGATTCGTTGGTGATGAACGTGATCCAAGGCAGAACACATTTGTTGAACGATCGCGATGGACTCTGGGAGAGCTACAGCTTTGGATGACTGAACGCGATCCCAAAGGGTTTCACCCTTGATCGGTTCGATCTCCATGTAGTGAGTGCCAGCGATTACGCCGGCTTGCATTGCTTTAAGCACGTTCGGATGTTCGACGCGAACCATGAGTTCAAACTCTTGTTCAAAAAGAGAGCGAATCTCTTGTCTTGCTTCAGCGAAGGGGGTCAGGACTTTGAGGGCAACCTCGTTGCCGTCACGCAGTGCGGCTCGGTAGACGTGAGCTACTGTGCCGCGACCCAAGAGCTCTTTGATGCTGTAGGGCCCGTATTGGCGACCTACCCAAACGTCTGCTTCTTCGGCGAACATTTCCATCCCCTGGATTAGAGAGTACCGGTCTCTTCGAGGCGGTATAGCTATTAGGTCAACGGTGTCCCACCCCAGTTCTAGCTTCTCTTAGCACCCAGACAAAGGATAAAGAGAAGTGAGAGACACTGGATTTACAACCAGAGACCGTGATGAAACTTCTATCGAAGAAGAGTCGTTACTTATTGATTGCGACCTCTGTGAGTATTCAGGGTCCGAGACCTGTAACGATTGTCTCATCACCTACCTCTGTAGGCCCGACCGGAACTCAGTCGTAATCGAGTTATCGGACATCCGTGCTCTTAGTACTCTTAGCCGTTCTGGGTTGGTTCCTAGATTGAAGTTGCAGAAATCTGTTGCATCTGACTCAGGACGGTAACTTTTAACGATGTAAGCGTGTCGGCATCCTGGATGCTAGCTGTCCTTCTTTTGAGCATTATGGAAGTGTCGTGATGTGGGTTCCCAATCTTGAGAACATAAAGCAAGTCGCCAAGAATGCCGGCTTAGATGACATTGCTGTCACCGGGGTAGAACCAATCGTGGAGGCCCGTGCAGCTATTGAGGAACGAAAACGTCAAGGTCTTCATGCTGGCATGAACTTCACTTATGGCAATCCGGAGCGCGCCACGGACCCGGCGCAGCTATTTGAAGGGGCACAGAGCATTCTGGTCGCAGTTCGTCGATACAAGCCACCCTCCGTGGATGAGCCTCAAACCTCGAACCTGGGGACCAAAGTGAGAGTTGAGAGTCCGGTAGGAGTAGTGGCCGCCTACGTTTGTTCAGATGAATACGGGATGCTCCGCCAAGGCTTGACGGCCGTAGCGAACTACCTCGAAGGATTCGGGGCTCGAACCGAGGTGGTCATGGACGACAATCGGCTGGCCGATAGAGCTGTCGCGGCTAAAGCAGGCTTGGGGTGGTTAGGGCGAAACACAATGTTGCTCCACCCGCAGCTTGGCTCCTGGACGGTGATTGGCTCAGTTGTAACGGATGCTCCTATTCAGGGACAGTCAGAAAGTCCTCACGATGGGTGTGGCACGTGTAGACGCTGCAGTACCGATTGCCCTACAGGGGCCATTGACGAGTTTGGGGTACTTGATGCCAACAAATGCTTAGCGTGGCTCTTACAGGCCAAAGGGACATTTCCCCGACGTTATAGAACGGCGCTTGGAGATCGACTTTATGGCTGTGATGACTGCCAAGTGCTCTGCCCGATCAACGACGAGGCAATGAACGCTTCAGGGACCGTCCTACCCAAAGATTCAAAGGTCGACATTGTTGCGCTGCTCGACAGTTCAGATGAAGAACTCATGAAACAGTTTGGTCATTGGTATATACCTAGACGTCGACCTGAATATTTGCGGAGAAATGCGCTAATCGTGTTGGGGAATAGCCAAATTTACGATGACCTCGAAGTAGATCGAGTGTTAGAGAATTGTCTTATGGCGTCGGAACCTTTAGTTCGAAGCCATGCAGTGTGGGCGGTGCTGCGGCTAGGAAAGAGACATCTGATCGGACCCGATGTAGTTGATTCGTTGGTTGAACATGATCCTGATGGAATCGTTCGTGCCGAACTAGAGGAGTGGGGGATTTTGTTGGCCTCGGATAGTCAATGAAGAAGCACCTCCTTGTTACCAACGACTACCCACCAAAGATCGGTGGAATTCAAAACTACCTTTGGGAGCTATGGCGCCGATTGCCTAGCGACAGGGTTACAGTTTTCACTCCGAACCATCCAGAGGCTGAGAGCTTTGATGCGACCCAAAAACATCGCATCGTACGGTCCAAACGAAGAGTCTTTCTCCCAACCAGACAGTTAGCCGCTGAGATTAAGGGATTAGCCAAAGAAGTAGAGGCAGAACTTATTGTCTTAGACCCAGCACTTCCTTTAGGGCACTTAGCTCCTGCTCTGGAACTTCCGTATGCCATCGTCGCTCACGGCGCCGAAATAACGGTTCCGGGTCGACTCCCAGGTGTTCGGTACCTTCTGGGTCGTGTACTACGAAACGCCGAGTTCGTTATTACAGCAGGTGGGTATCCAGCTCGAGAGGCTTCAAGGGCGGCCGGCCGTCCCTTAACGACTATTGAGATTCCGCCTGGTGTTGACCAGAGCCGTTTCGTACCACGCGACCTTGATGAACGAATGAGATACCGCGAAGGTCTCGGATTTAGTCAAGATCCTCTTGTGGTCGGAGTTAGCCGTCTTGTTCCTCGAAAAGGATTTGATGTGGCCATTGAAGCTGTGGGAAGTCTTCGACAGGAGATACCCGGCATACAGCTAGCGATAGTCGGCGCAGGCAGAGACAGGAGACGTTTAGAACGTATATCCCAAAAGTCGAACTCTCCGGTGAAGTTCCTAGGGCGCGTCGCTGATTCTGAACTCCCTTCTGTGTTCGCTATGGGAGATCTGTTTGTGATGCCGTGCAGGAATCGATGGGGAGGCCTGGAACAAGAAGGCTTCGGTATCGTCTTTGCCGAAGCGGCTGCTGCCGGTGTTCCGCAGGTGGCTGGACGCTCCGGAGGAGCCCACGAGGCTGTGGTAGATGGGATAACGGGAATCGTTGTGGATAACCCAAGAGAGGCGAGCGAAGTAGCTGACGCGGTCCTTTCAATCCTCCAAAATCCTGAAAAAGCCAATCAGATGTCAAGAGAAAGTAGAAAGCGGGCTACGGACTCCCTTTCCTATGATCTCTTAGCAGACCGTCTGGAGAAAACGCTTTCATGAAGCGAGGAGGAAGCCAGTCCGGTCGTAGCCCGGGGAAATCTTTGCTTCGTTTGGCTTGGCAGTCAACGTTGCTACTGGCGGTCGTAGCTGCTTTCGGCCTTATGGCACCAGAGTCTTCTCGTCTGTTCGTGGTGACCGCATCTTTGACGATGTTTGTCTTGGGCCTGTTCTTGTTCGTGTTTGGGTTGATGTACGGACTGAGACGCAGTCGCGTTGAAACTGTCACCGTCGCCGGATTGTTTTTACTTCAGAACAGCGCTCCAAGATCAATCCAGCGACAGTTTGCTTGGTCGACGATTGCCCAATTAGTAGTGGCATTCACAGCGGCAGCGCTTAAGCCCTACACCGATATTGCATTCGTCATATTGGCCCCGATGCTGCCTGTAGGGGCAGCGGCTCTTTGGTCGGCACAGCACGGATTTTTCCCTGAGCGTGGATGCGACCACGCCTAGCCTCCGCGGCGTGGCAGAATACAAGGGTCGTTGGATAGGAGAAGCTGATGATCGACAAATTAAAAGTTTCTCGTGTCGTCAATGCAGATACTGAACAGTGTCATGCCTTGGTAGCCGACGTCGAAAGTTATGGATCCTGGGTCAGTGATCTACGCGAAGTATCGGTAGGAGCTCGTGATGACCAAGGCAGAGTAACGGAGGCAACTTTTCGAGTCGCTGCTATGGGCAGAAGTGCTACTTATTCGCTTATTTACGACTATTCGGAGTCACCGTCGCTCATTAAATGGGAATTGGCGAGCGGCGACATCATCAAGAGGCTTGACGGTAGCTATAGATTCGACAGTCTTGCCGATGATCCTCGTCAGACTGAAGTCACATACGAGCTCGCCATTGAGTTGGCGGTCCCACTTCCAGGGTTTGTGAAGAGGAGAGCTGAGGGAAGAATCGCTCACGCCGCCCTCGACGACTTCCAATCCAAGGTTGAAGGATAGAAATACCTAGTACCAAGAGACTTCTTGGAGAGTTGTTTCGGATAAAGCCCAATGCCTCTGTACCCTCAAGTTACGTGGAGTTCCGACGCATCAGCAATCTGCCGCCCTACGTCTTTACCATTATTGATTCACTAAAAGTCGAACGTCGGCGAGATGGAGCCGATGTCATCGACTTGGGGTTCGGCAATCCTGATATTCCCTCGCCGGCTACTGCGGTCACGAAGCTCAGTGAAGCCGCCGAAAATGATCGAAACCACAGGTATTCGGCCAGTAGGGGTATACCCAAGCTTCGAGAAGCGGTTGCAGATCTGTATCAGCGCCAATGGGGTGTTTCACTGGATCCGGAAAGCGAAATAATCAACACCATTGGAGCGAAAGAGGGATTTTCGCATCTGATGTGGACACTGCTGGCGCCTGGTGATGCGTGTTTGGTCCCAGCGCCTTCGTACCCGATTCACATATTTGGGCCACTGTTTACAGGGGCAAACGTCCGCGAAGTCCCGTTAACAACGGGCGAAGATTTTTTTGAATCTCTGGTCGAAAGATTCGAATATTCGTGGCCTCGGCCTCGCGTTATCGTCCTGTCCTTCCCACATAATCCCACCACCACATGCGTTGACCTATCTTTTATGCAGCGGCTGGTTGATTTCGCTAGAGAACGCGAAGTGGTATTGGTGCATGACTTCGCATACGCAGATCTCGGTTTCGACGGATACCAACCCCCATCAATTATGCAGGCGGACGGCGCCAAAGAAGTTGCAGTTGAGTTTTACAGTCTCACGAAATCATTTTCTATGGCAGGTTGGAGAGTTGCGTTTTGTGTGGGGAATAGCGAAGTAGTAGGGGCGTTAGCAAAACTCAAGAGCTATCTGGATTACGGGACCTTTCAACCGATTCAGATAGCGGCAACAGTGGTGATGAACGAAGAAAGTGACTATCCGCGAGAAGTCAATGAGATCTACCAATCTCGTCGCGACAGTCTGATCCGCGGGCTCGCTCGTATTGGCTGGGAGATTGAACCACCCAAGGGCACGATGTTCGTTTGGGCGCCGATTCCTGAGCCTTACCGTGAAATGGGTTCCGTAGGCTTCTGTAAGCATCTTGTTGAAGAAACAAATGTTGCTTTGTCGCCTGGAGTTGGGTTCGGGCCAGGCGGTGAGGGATACGTGCGGTTTGCCCTAGTGGAAAATGAACACCGTATTCGTCAAGCCATAACCCAGTTGGGTACCGGGTTGGAACGACTCTGCTAAGGAAATAGTCATTCCACGGCCCAGTTCATGGATCTTTCCACCGCTCGGAGCCAGTTGGCGTGGGACGCATCACATTCCCTGCGATTGTCACGAGGCTCGAATGCCCTGTCTAATTGCCAAGCAGCACTAATCTCTGCGGGCCTATCCCACAGCCCCTCTGCAAGTCCGGCAAGCATGGCCGCCCCTTGGGCCGTCGTTTCAGTGATAACAGGCCGGGCTACCCGAACACCTAACTGGTCTGCTTGGATTTGTAGCAATAAATCCATAACGGAAGCACCGCCGTCAACCCGCATTTCGCGAACAGGCATAGCTCCTGCCCGAGACATGGCCTCTACTACGTCTCGGGTCTGGAATGCAATGGCCTCCACGACTGCCAACGCAAGGTGTCCGCGCCCAGTACCCGCTGTTATGCCGGTGACAGTTCCGCGCGCGCGTGAGTCCCACCAAGGACTTCCTAAGCCTGCGAAAGCCGGCACGAAATAAACTCCACCGTTATCTGCTACGGACGCCGCCAAATCGCCTATCTCTGAAGCTTCACCAATTATTCCCAAGCCGTCTCGAAGCCACTGTATGGCCGCACCAGCAACGAAGACCGATCCTTCCAAGGCGTAAGTCGGTCCATCACCTAAATCCCAGGCCACTGTAGTCAGCAGGCCGTCGACCGGTTCGGGACAGCGCCGACCGGCGTTCATCAAAACGAAAGACCCGGTTCCGTAGGTATTTTTGGTCATCCCAGGCTCAAGGCAGGCTTGCCCAAATAATGCAGATTGTTGGTCTCCTGCCACGCCGCTAATGGGGATGCCTGAACCCAGTGCCGTTGTGTCGGCAGTCAACCCGAAACGTCCAGAGGAAGGACGCACATCAGGCAAACTTGATACTGGAACTCCAAATAGTTCACAGAGTTCCGGCGACCAGCATCCCTCTTGAATGTCGTAAAGAAGTGTTCTGGAAGCGTTACTTGCGTCAGTTGCGTGGACTGAACCTTGCGTGAGTTTCCAAATGAGCCAACTGTCGATTGTCCCAAAAGCTAGATCAGCGTTCAGTTCAACAACCTTGTTCTTGAGTAGCCACTCAATTTTTGTTCCGCTGAAATAAGGGTCTATTACCAATCCAGTGGTTCGGCGGACCTGATCAAGAAGGTCATTTTCCAAAAGCTGGTCACAGCGGGCGGATGTTCTTAGATCTTGCCAGACGATTGCATTACAAAGAGGCTCACCAGATTTACGGCTCCACGCTAAAACGGTTTCTCTCTGGTCCGTTATCCCGATCGCAGCTATCGGTTCGTTCACTGAAGCCATGAGGTCTGAAAGGGTTAGTTGAACCGACTCCCAAATCTCATTTGGATCATGTTCAACCCAGCCTGGGCGCGGGAAATACTGAGTGAACTCCCTGTATGCAAGAGCAACTTGCTCACCCTTGTCGTTGAGAGCGAAAGACCTGACGCCTGTTGTTCCTGCGTCGATCGAAACTACTACCGCCATGGTGACAACCTACCCCCTGCACGTCATCTGCAATTAGCTGGGCTTCACAGGTTCTAACTCTGCGACTTGGGCGGTACCGTTGAATATGTGAGAATCCTCGTGGTCGGCGCCGGAGAGGTCGGAAGTTACGTAGCAGCACGACTGTCACGTGAAGGTAACGACGTGGTGGTGGTTGACCTGTTACGAGAACCGTTGACGCGGATCGAACGAGACAACGATGTTTTGACTGTCGCTGGGGATGCAACGAATCCAAGCACCCTCTCCGAAGCTCAAGTTGAGAAGGCCGAAGTATTGGTTGCCGTCACTCAGAGCTACACAACTAATTTGCTCGTCTGCCTGCAAGCACGACAAGCACGAGGTGAAGAAAAACTCTCCACGATCGCCAGAATTGACGACCCTGAACTGCGAGGTTCAGCCGGTCGCAAAATTCGAGAAGCAATGGGAGTTGATCTGGTTCTTGACCCTGACGAGCAAACCGCCGCAGCGATTCAGGAACTGTTGCTATATCGAGGCGCTAGAAACCTCTTTGAAATGGCAGGAGGCGAAGTGCTGTTGGTAGGTGCTCGCCTATCTGATGAGGCGCCTGTTGTGGGTCGTTCAGTGGGCGAGATTGGTACTGCATACGAACCAGAGTGGGATTTCATCTTTGGAGAGATAGTTCGTGACGGAGAAAGTCATGTAGTGCGAGAGGATATGGTCCTTCAACCACAGGACCTGCTGAGAGTCGTTTGCCGCCGCAAAGGGCGTCGCGAGTTAATGACTTTGCTTGGTCTTCACAGGACGGAAGTTAAACGAGTCATGATGCTGGGCGGTGGTCGAACTGCCGCACTCTTGGCGAGACGTCTTCTCGATAGAGGCGTTGAAGTTGCCATTGTTGAGGTAAACAAATTGCGCTGTGAGTCTTTAGCGGAAGAATTACCCGGGTGTCTGATATTCGAGGGAGACATTACCGATACCGACCTTCTTTCTTCGGAACGGGTAGGGGACTTTGATGCCGTAATTGCATGCACAGGTCAAGACGACGCCAATGTTCTTGCCTGCCTCTATGCAAAATCGATGGGAGCTCCCGAAACTATTGCTGTTGTTCACCGCCTGAGCTTGCTGCCGCTATTGGAGCAAGTAGGGATCGATGCAGCCTTATCTCCGCGTACTGCTAGCGCTAACAGCGTTTTACGCTACGTCCGTGGAGATGTGGCTGCCGTGGCCACATTTTTGGAAGGGGATGTCGAAGTTGTCGAATTCGAAGTTTCACCCGAAGCTCGAGCTGATGGAGCGGCAGTAAAGGACCTTGGATTATCAGGAAGTGTTCTGCTTGCTGCCATTGTCCGCGATGGGAATGCTCACATAGCGCGTGGCCGAAGTGTTCTAAGGGCCCGCGACCATGTAATCGTATTTGCGAAGCCTCATCTGGTGGATGAGGTGAAGCAGGCCTTCGGGTGACCCCAAAGCCTCCGAAACGGGCCACTCTCCCCGGGTATGCTCAGCGCCTAACTGGCTGGATACTTAGCCGGTCTGCGTTGCTGCTTCGCCAACTCTCCAAAGGTCGGCTCGAGTCAGCAATCGGGGTAACGGTCGGAGCGGTGTGGGTGTTGATTGCCCCCCTCTTTTTTGTCTGTGGAGTCATCGATTGGTTGGATGGAGGCCCAGATGCAGTTGCATTGCTTATTTCGGGCCTTGTCATCCAGCTAGTTGGTTTTTTCATTCTTCGGGTTTCGAAATTTCCGTCTACTTTGCCGGTAGCTCGACTGTTCACCGCCTTTGTTGGTGGTGCTTTAGCAGCGTTGATCGCTGCAACGATCGCACACTTTGCAACAGGCGTAGCTCCAACAATTGATGTTGCTTTAGTCGAAGCTTCTGCAACTGTTACCGGAACCAACGCGACTACCATTGAGCCAGAAACAGTGTCTCTTGGAATGATGCTGTTTCGATCTCTTGGTCAATGGTTGGCCGCTGCCGCAGTGATCGTCGTTCTGGTTCGTATTTTGCCTCACCTAGGTGTGGGTGGTTTAGACGCAGATGGGGGAGTTGCGACTCGTTCGGCTAGGCGTTTAGCCCCCAGAAGTAGCTCAACTATGGTTCGACTACTGACTCTTTATATGGGTCTGACTATTTTGCTTGCAATCGCATATTTTTCAGCGGGCATGCCATTCGTTGACAGTGTGATCCATTCACTGACGACCATTTCATCCGGTGGATTTTCCAGCCATTCAGGTTCAATCGGGGCCTTTGATTCGCCGGCTATCGAATGGGTGGCCATTGTGGGCATGATCACCGCCGGCACAAGCTTGCCGCTTATGTTTAGGGCTTTACGTCGAGGAGACCTGCATCGTTTCGTTCGGAGTATTGAGTTTCGCACCTACATCGGGTTGATCATCACTGCCGTCGTGGCTGTGTTGGCTTGGTCCGATAAATGGCCGACAGCAGACAATCTTCGAGAGACTTTCTTTTGGGTCACTTCAGCAATTTCCACGACCGGGTACGTCGCAGGCAATCTGAGTTTGGCGTCGTACGGCTCGGAAGCATTGCTTCTTGTTTTGATGGTGATAGGCGGCATGTCTGCTTCAGTTGCTGGCGGATTCAAAGTCATGAGATTCATGGTTCTCGGGCGGTATATAGGCCGTGAACTGCGTCGAAGCATCCATCCGTCTGCGGTGGAAAAGATTCACTTAGGAAAATCCTCGATCGGCGAAGTTGCTCTCGCGAGAATAATTGGCGAACTATTTCTGGCGACCATGGTCATCCTTGCCATGGTTCTGTTATTTACCGCCGACGGGCTGAATTTTGAAGCGGCCTTTTCGTTCGCTATCTCCGCCCTTTCAAACGTCGGATTTGCGTTCGGTCTCGGAGGGCCAAATGAACACCTCCAGGCATTGGGCGCTGTTGGGCATCTTTCGGGAGCGCTTTTGATGTTGATTGGAAGGGTGTCGGTAACGCCCATATTGGTTTCTTTAGGCGGAATTGGAGAGCCGTTACAGCGAGAAGTTCGTCGGTGGCGTCTGACTCGACACGAAAAGGCAGTTCGTTGAGGCGGCTAGCTATCACACCGGTGCGCGTTGCAGGGGCAGGGCTTTTGGCTGTCGCCTTCGCAATGATTGTTTCAGCTGCCGTTGCCGTCATCGATGGCGGAGGTGCTGCCGCTGGACTAACAGCTGCGGCTCTTATAACAGCGTCAGTTGGATGCGCTCTGTTCTTCGGCTCGCAGGTTTCTTCAAGTACAGATTCGGCTCTTGCTTTTGCCTCAGTTGCGTGGAGTTGGCTAGCGGTCTCGTTAGCCGGAGCGTTGCCATTTTTGCTCACCGGCGTTGTTTCTTGGGCTCATTTTGACGACGCAATATTTGAGTCAGTTTCTGGCTTTACATGCACCGGCTCCACAATCTTGTCCGACTTCGATTCGGTGCCCCAAGGTCTTCTTTTCTACCGCAGCATGACCCAGTGGCTGGGCGGAATGGGTTTGGTCGTGTTGGCCGTAGCGGTGCTTCCAGCGTTGGGGATCGGCGGATTGGACCTTATCGCCAGCGAAGCTCCAGGTCCTACAGCTGACCGCCTATCTTTGCGCGTGCGAGACACGGCAAGACGCCTGTGGTTGCTTTATGGAGCTGTCACCTGCATCGTTGCGATGCTCTTGTTCTTGGTCGGAATGTCAGTTTTCGATGCGGTTACCCATGCCTTTACGACCATAGCCACCGGTGGCTATTCACCTCGCGCGGAATCAATTGCACACTTTGACTCGGTTGCGATTGAGTTAGTGATCATCGCTGGGATGCTTTATGCAGGAGCCAATTTTTCGGTTCATTGGCATGCATTGAGCCAAGGCATAGGTGCATATCGGCGCGTTTCTGAGATCCGTTGGTACCTCACCCTGATCGCCGGTGCGTTCGGATTACTCCTATGGGTAAATAACGGCGAACTCGAATTGTTTCGAAACCTCAGGGAATCCCTCTTCTATGCCGTCTCCCTAGGATCGAATACGGGTTTTGGGAGCTCTAACTATGTTCTGTGGATGCCAGCAGCCCACCTAACGCTTTTGGTTTTGATGTTGGTTGGAGGTATGAGTGGCTCCACCGCAGGTGGGATGAAAGTACTGCGTTTACAAGTGATCTTTCGGTACTCATTCAGGGAGCTAATGCGAGCTCGTCACCCGAACGCGGTTATCCCCATACGATTGGGTAGAACCACGATCGAAGAGCAGATTGCATCGAAAGTAGTTGGTTTCGTGCTGCTTTATTTGGGTTTGATCGTCGCTGGCGGTGTCGTCCTGTCAGGTCTGGGTGTTGATCCGGTGACGGCGTTTAGCGGGTCGGTGTCTGCGTTGGGAAATGTTGGTCCTGCGCTCGGTGAGGCCGGGCCAACAAGTAATTTTCTCGTGTTTCCAAGGGCTGGACGCCTGGTTCTCATGGCCATGATGGCGCTAGGTCGGCTGGAACTATTCCCGGCGATGCTTATGCTCGTCGCAAGCCTTCGGGGCCTCGACAGAATGCATCGTCAGCGAGAAGGCACGAAGTCTCCCTGATAATCACCTAGTCATAGCTGCCTGAATCACTCGCTCATAGTGAGGG
>ENA-UPTF01001275-UPTF01001275.1-marine-metagenome-genome-assembly--contig:-NODE-1275-length-16170-cov-2.612999_pt1 | contig 16170 bp, 11 predicted proteins | sample MGYA00238166_ERZ767019 | MGnify/ENA primary metagenome ERZ767019 (study PRJEB28930, sample SAMN06266391) | marine metagenome | isolation source: Sea water from 250 m depth | place: Atlantic Ocean...
GTGGATGCAGCCAGAGGAAAGTGATTCGTTAACCAATGATAAGAAGAAAATGGTCGCCGAGGAACTGGCCGACATTCTTATCTATACTGTGCGTCTGGCCGACCGACTCGGCATAGATCTCGAGCAGTCGGCAAAAGACAAGTTAACGAAAAACCGTCGAAAATATCCGGTCGAAAAAGCACGTGGGAGAGCAACCAAGTACACAGAGCTTTGATTTTCTATGAAAGCGATTCTAGACCTTGATCGCTATCCAATCGATCGGTTGGATAGCGACGCGGGGCATGCACTGCTGGACAAAAGCAGGATATCACTGGAACAGGAAGGGATGTTCACACTCTCGGGTTTTATCCGGCCAGCGGCGCGGGATTCTATTCTCGAGGAAGTGGAACCGGTACTTCGCCAAGAGTCTTTTACCCACACTCGTTCTCACAATGTTTATTTTGAGGATGAAGTTCCCGGACTGGCGGATGATCATCCGGCGTTGCGCGAGCTGCAGACGACCAACCACACGGTATGTGGAGATCAAATAGCCGGCAGTTCAATTTGCCGGATCTATGAGTGGCAGCCGCTGGTCGAATTCTTGGCCAGGGTTATGGGCAGGAAGCACCTCTATCTGATGGATGATCCCATGGCAGCTTTGAATGTTCTGGAATACCGATCTGGGGAGCCGGCGCTCAACTGGCATTTTGACCGATCAGAATTTACAACGACGTTGCTTTTGTCTGCCGCTGACGGTGGCGGAGATTTCCAGTATCGAAGTGCCCTGCGGACAGCCAATGACCCGAACTTTGAAGGTGTTGCAGCACTGCTGGCGGACGATGACTCCGAGATTCGCACTTTGCCGATGACGGCAGGCACCCTGTGCATATTTCGCGGCGTTGAGACTGCTCACCGCGTGACGCCAGTGACCGGTACGCGCAGTCGCATTGTTGCTGTTTTGTCATATTACGAACGACCCGACGTCCGGTTCAGCAAGGCGGAACGGCTTGGTTTCTACGGGAGGGCCGAGTAACGGGCGAATTGTCCCCAGAGCTAAACTCGCTACGAACCGCGGACGCGAAGTAGCTCCGCGATTCTTGCGACCGGCTCGAACTTCCTAGTCTTTAATCGCGCCTGCGTACGTTTCACGAAGGGTGTTTTTTTGCACTTTGCCCATGGCGTTTTTGGGCAGAGCGTCTAACCGAATGATCCGGCGGGGCACTTTAAAGCCAGCCAAGTTACGCTTGAGTGCAGTAATAGCAGTTTGCTCGCCGGGCACGGTATTTTCTTCTCCCACAATCAATGCGACCAGCGCTTCGCCAAAGTCGGGATGCGGGACACCAATGACCGCCGATTCTTTTACCCCAGGTAGTTGATTGAGACAATCTTCCACTTCCTTTGGATAGACATTGAATCCACCGGTAATCACCAGATCCCGGTCACGACCGACGATCGTAATTCGACCATCGTCGTTCATCGTGGCGAGGTCTCCCGAAATGAAAAAACCGTCGGCACGAAATTCAGTCATGTTCATTTCCGGTTTTCCCCAGTAGCCCGGAAAGAGATTAGGGCCCTTGACCTCCAATACGCCGGTTTCTCCATGAAGCAAAGGATTCCCATCGTGATCGGAGATGCGCACTTTGATCTCGGGCAAGGGGAAACCGACAGTACCCGGCAGGCGATCGCCATCCAACGGATTTGAAGCGATCATTCCGGCCTCGCTCATCCCATAACGTTCCAGAATTTTATGCCCCGTTTGTTTGTGAAAAGCTTTCCACGTCTGGGGCAGCAGCGGCGCTGATCCGGAAATGAAGAGCCGAATGTTTTCGCAGGCCGACCGGTCAAATGTCTCATGTTCGAGCAATCGACTGTAGAAGGTGGGCACGCCCATCATGACTGTGGCTTGAGAGAGATGATTGGTTACTAGGGCCGCGTCGAATTTAGGCAGGTAAAGCATGGATGACCCGTTCAACATAGCGCAGTGCACGGCTACAAAGAGCCCATGGACATGAAACACTGGCAATGGGTGAAGCAGCACATCTCCGGGACGAAAGCCCCAGATTCGATGCAGGGCCAATCCATTGCTCGCGAGGTTGCCGTGGGTCAACATGGCCCCTTTGGGTTGGCCCGTAGTGCCAGAGGTGTAGAGAATCGCTGCAATATCGTCGTTATTAGTAGGTTCGATTATGTCGAGCGGATGGGTGACCGCCGCGAGCTCAGGGAGTGAGCCGCCATTGCACGTATCTAAGGTCGCTGTCTGGGCGTTAGCTTGTTGTGCTGCTTGATGTTGTTCAGGGTCGAGATCAGGCCGCAGGATCACGACTTTCGGTTTGGCATCATTTAGAAAGTAACGGAACTCCCGCGCGGTGTACGCGGTGTTCACCGGCACAAGAATCGCGCCAAGACGGAGCACCGCGAGGTATAAGAGTATTGCTTCTGGAGATTTGTCGATCAGCATCACCAGTCGCTCACCGCGAGCAAGCCCAAGTCGCTGGAGGGCGCCAGCCAGCCGGGCTGTCAGCTCATCTACAGCAGAATACGGGAGAGATCTTCCCTCTGGTGTGATGATAAATGGCGTTTCCGATTCTTTTGGGAAGCGGGTGCGTAGCAGCGAAAAAAGGTTGTGATTCAAATCTGCGTAATCTGCCGAGAACTTCGACTGATTGTACTTGGCCGATTAACGCTTGGGTAAATGGCCAAAATGTTTACGATGGAGTCTATGCACTGCGCCGGGAGATTGGGTCGCGGCAAGTGGGTGCGTGAAGGGGCCCCGTTTCTATAGCACCCGGTTTCGGTCAGCCGGGGATGGAGGCGAGACCCTCGACAATGATGGCGTTATCTATCCGCCGGAAAACATCGGGTGAAATCTTGAGCTTAATAGAACGGCTACCGCCGCCGAGTATGATGAATTCCGGTTCCATCACTCGATGATCCACCCATATCGGCAGCGATTCCGGCAAACCAAAGACCGTGACACCGCCGATTTCCATGCCCGTCATTTTCTTGGTCTCCTCCGCGGAGGCGAACGAAGCTCGCCGTACGCCCAGTCTCTTACGCACACAATGGTTAATATCTAGCCGGCTCGTGGCCAACAGGACACATGCTACAAACTGCCGGGGCTCCGATTTGCCGACTGCAACGATAACGTTGGCAGATTCTTCGAGAGAGTAGCCGTAGTGCTCGCAAAACACCTGAGTGTCAGAGAGTTCGGGGTCGCACTCAATGATCTCGGGTATCACGTCCAGATCCTTCAGGGCGGCAAAGACGCTACTGGATGGACTGATGTTTGGACGAAGGGTTTTGGTCATTTGTGCAGCGCAGCGCAAATAAAACAATCTGACATGCTGACTTGGACAAGCGTATACGCTATCGTCATGTTTTGCCAGCAGATCAATAATAATGATGGAGATTCCAATGTCGGATTTCAGTCAATTAAAGTGTGAGGCTTGTCGGGCTGGAGCGCCGCCAGCGAGCGCCAATGAACTAGATGATTTTCTGCAAACGCATAGCAGTTGGGAGAAAATCGACGTTAATGGAGAGCCACGTATCACTCGGGTCTACACGTTCGGTAATTTCGTCGATGCGCTCGCATTTACCAACCGAGTGGGTCAAATTGCTGAGGAAGAGGATCACCATCCAGCATTGCTCACAGAGTGGGGTAAGGTCACTGTGAGTTGGTGGACCCATAAGATCCGAGGCTTGCATCGCAACGATCTTATTATGGGCGCTAAAACGGACGAGTTGTACGAATAGCGCCATAACGCACCCATCAGATCGACCAAGCTTCCAGTTATTTAGGGCAATCATCAAAGACCCATCACCGTGGACCGTACCGAACGTTTCTACACCATTGATCGCTTGCTAAAGGCTCGTCGCCAAGTTTCCTTGCGCCAGTTGATGGATGAACTTGAAGTATCGCGAGCAACAGTCCGGAGAGACCTTGAATATATGCGAGACCGGATGGCGGCGCCGATCGTATGGGACCGAGCCCAAAGAGGTTATCGATACGATATCGAGGAAGATCCGGATGGACGTTATTCCCTGCCTGGACTTTGGTTTAACGCCTCTGAAGTCTATGCCTTGTTAACCATGGACCATCTACTGAGTAGTTTGCAGCCGGGGTTGTTAGAGCCCCACATCGAGCCGCTGCGAACCCGGGTGCGACGATTGCTCGACAGCGGTGACCACCCAGCACAAGAAGTCGAACGGCGGATCCGTGTTTTGCATATGGCTTCAAGGCAGGTGAACACGCGAATATTTGCGTCCATTGCCCATGCTCTGTTGCGCCGGCGCAGGTTGCAAATTTGTCATCTTAACCGACGCGCGGACAGACGCACTGAGCGGGTTGTTTCACCACAGCGACTCGCGCACTATCGTGACAACTGGTACCTGGACAGTTGGTGTCATATGAGAAATGCATTACGCAGTTTTGCAGTTGATGCGATCGAGCGCGCTGATCTACTAGAAGACGAAACCGCAGATGAAGTAAGTGAGTCGCGACTCGAGAAAGTGCTCGGTACCGGATACGGTATCTTTGCCGGGGAACGTACCCGTAAGGCTGTACTTCGGTTCACGCCAGAGGCGGCTCGATGGGTGTCGCGCGAGAAATGGCACTCTAGCCAACGAGGCGAGTACGAACCCGACGGAAGCTATCGCTTAACTGTGCCCTACGCCGATGAAACTGAACTCACCATGGATATCTTGCGGCACGGACGGGACGTGGAAGTGATTTCCCCCGAGCGTCTTAGGAAAAGTGTGCACGAACGTCTTCGGGAGGCGACCGCACGTTACGAGCAGTAACATTTTCTAGGTAATGGAGCACATTGAGTGGCTGCGGATGAAATGCGCCTCACCAGAATCAATACTGTGCTCTAAACAATTGCTGACTGCGCCGAAGGTTCTGCCAGAGGATCGATTGCAGGGTCATGCGGCGAGCCTGTAGGTGGCAGATCATTACCCGGTTTGAGATACCCGAAATAACTGTTTATTCACTGTTCTTTCTTTTTCTACATGTTGTACTTATGTCACGGTAACCAACTGGAAGATCTAGCAGACCGTTTGGTCTTGGATCTCACGCGGCCGGTCAAAGACGTACTCGCGCCCGACTTAATTGCGGTGCCGGGGCAAGGTATCGCCCGCTGGTTGTCACTGCGACTGGCTCATCAACAGGGGATCATTGCCAACACCTTGTGGCAGTTCCCAGCCGAATTATTGTGGCACTTATTTCGTGCGATTTTGGGAAACGTGCCGGCGACCAACGCGTTCAGTGCAGATGCCCTGGCCTGGCGGGTTTTGAATGTCCTAATTGATGAGGAATTTGTTGCGGCCCACCCACCGCTTAGCCATTACCTCGAATCTGGGGATCCGCAGCGGCGGTGGCAGTTGGCACAACGATTGGGACGGCTCTACGAACAGTACCTTGTCTACCGGCCCGATTGGATCCGCCACTGGCAGTATCAAGCCGCAGAAAATTGGCAGGGGGCATTGTGGCGGCAGTTAATCGACGCCGGCGATGATCGGCATTGGCTAATTGCACAGCAGGAGATGTTAAGGCGCTTAAACAGCGACCCGTCCGCAGTCAAGCAACTACCCGAACGAATCAGTTTGTTCGCATTGCCGACGTTGTCTCCAGCGTACTTAGAGTTTCTTCGGGCTGTATCCAAGCACATTGACGTCACTATTTATCACCAGAATTTCTCCAGGGGTTACTGGGCCGAGATCATTAGTGAGAAAGAACGAGCGCGCCTTATCGCTAATGCCGGAGAAGCCGCGGATCAATACCTCGAAACCGGCAATTCACTGCTCGCAACGATGGGCCGGCAAGGCCGTGAACAGCTCGCTGGACTGCTGCAGCTTGAAGCATTGGAAACGGAAGTTTTCCGATCGCCGCCTTCGAACACGGTACTCGGCCAGATTCAATCGGACATTTTTGAGTTGCGAGAGCGTGACGACTCGCAACCATTCGAACTAAAACCGGACGACGATTCTCTGCAACTGCATTGCTGTCACAGCATCATGCGGGAGATCGAGGTAGCACATGACCAACTGCTCGGACTTTTCCAGGCCGATCATACGCTCGAACCTGCCGATGTTCTGGTACTGGTTCCTGAAATCGATGTCTTCGCGCCCTACGTCGATGCGGTATTCGGTGCCGCGACAGGTAATCGCTATATACCTTGGCGTTTGGTGGGCCGAGGTTTAGCGGCTGGGAGCCCGTTAGTCGAGACGTTTCTCGCATTGCTCGATCTGCCATTTAGCCGATTCGAGGCTGACAAAGTCACTGCGTTGCTTGACAGGCCGGAATTGCGCCGCCGTTTTGGACTCCTCGAGGTTGACACGGAGCAGGTGCGGCGCTGGGTACGAGAACTTGGCATCTGCTGGGGGATTGATACAGGAGATATGGCTGAACTCGAGTTCTCAACTGGAGGCAGGCATACCTGGCGAGCCGGTACGGATCGCCTGTTGCTCGGTCACGCGTTGGGAGAAGCGGGTGCTATGTTTTCCGGGATCCTGCCGAGGGCGCCGTCAGATGGAGGCGAAGCACAGATTGTCGGTCGCCTGCGAACTTTTCTAGAGCAATTAATCGAATTACGCGCCGATCTTGACGGTTCCCGCACGGTTGTCAGTTGGATCGAAGTGGCGAATGCGATCCTAGATCGATTTTTTCAAGTTGAGAGTGACGATGAGACGGAAGTGCGCCGACTGCAAGAGCACCTTACGGCAATCGCGAAAGTCACAGATGTTGCTGGATACGATAGCGAAGTGCCACTGGTCGTTTTCCGAGACGCGCTAAAGGCCCGATTTTCCGGTATAGCAAGCGGGCAGTTTATGACTGGCGCAGTTACGTTTGCGCCTCTCGCTCAAGGGCACTGCTTGCCGGTTCGCGTGATGTGTCTATTGGGAATGAATATCGAGGCTTTTCCGGGTCGTGAAACGAAGCATAGTTTTGACCAGATAAAGGCCCAGCCTCGACCCGGGGACAGGCACCGGCGCGACGAAGACCGCCACGTGTTTCTCGAGGCTTTGCTGGCAGCCCGCGAGCGGTTGTATATCAGCTACGTTGGCAGGGATGTGCGCGACGACAGCGAAAAGCCCCCGTCCGTGTTCATCAGCGAGCTTCTCGATTGCATTGATTCTATGTGCAATACCAGCGGGAACGGGTTACCGAGCAACGCACTGACCATTGTTCACCCGTTGCAGGCTTTTAGTACTCGTTATTTCAACAACGAGGACGAAAAGCTTTTTAGTTACGCGACCGATCTCATACCGCTGGACCACACTCGAGAAATACAGTCTCGGCCCCTCCTGGCAAGCGTGTTGCCACCGATCGAGGGCAACGTCACGACTCTGGAAACCGTGGCTCAGTTTTTTGCCAATCCAGCTCGAATGTTACTTCGGGATCGGTTAGGGATTCTCTTGGAGCGGCGTGATGGCCAGTTGCCCACCCGAGAGCCTGTCTCCCTTGACTTTCTTGCCCGCCGGACTCTGGCCGAGGCTGCGCTCCAAGCGCGCCTCGTGGGTGACCCGCGTAAGCTATTTGCCGCACGGTTGCATGCAAGTGGAAAACTTCCGATCGGCACCCCCGGCAATCTATTGTTGGAAGCAGTGTGGCAGCAGGTATCCGAATTGGTGCCACGCTTAATGGTGCTTTTACCGAACGTCAATCCGGAGCCGGTAATAGTAGATGTCATGGTAGACAGTATCCAATTGCAGACAAGCTTGGATAACGTGACAAGTGAAGGATTGATTGGCCATAGCGTCGGGAAACCCAGCCCGCACGATCTCTTGAAATTCTGGTTGTCTCATCTGGCTCTGAACATTTCGGCGGGCGTGGGGGCAGGCTCCAGTCGGATGTTGACGCCAGACAAGACCGTGACATTTCATCCGGTGAATAATGCTTTGGAAATTCTTGGGGACCTGGTTTCGCTTTATCGAGAGGGGATGACTCAGGCGTTGGCATTTTTCCCACGTTCTGCTTGGGCGTACATCGCGACCACCGGTGATCCGGAGACGGCTTCTGCAAGAGCGTGGCAAGGTTCGGAATACAAGGTGGGTGAGGGAGACAATATGTATTACGCCCTCGCCTTTCGGGACACTTGGAATAATGTGTTGGCGGGTGAGTTTCCAAGATTAGCCGCGAGAGTCTATGGCCCGTTGCGTGACCACCTGGTCGAAGAAAACACGTGGTGAGTTTGCGGCCACTTGATGTTTCCACTGCCCCACTTAGGGGTATGAACCTGGTTGAGGCCGCCGCTGGCACCGGCAAGACTTGGGCCATCACGTCGCTTTACCTTCGCTTGCTGCTAGAACACCGCCTAACCGTCTCCAACGTGCTGGTTGTGACCTACACGCGTGCCGCAACCCGCGAGTTGCGAGTAAGAATTCGTAAGCGCCTGCGCCAAGCGTTGAATGCTTTCGAATCTGGCCTTGTGAACGGCGACGCGGTACTACAAGCGCAGTTGGAAAATTGTGCCGATCACACCCAGGCTGTTGGATATCTGCGGCGCGCATTAGCGGATTTCGATGAAGCGGCAATTTTCACCATCCACGGGTTCTGCCAGAGAGTGCTTGCCGATGGCGCTTTTGAAAGTGCGATGCCGTTCGAATCAGAACTCTTGGTGGACGAATCAGAGGTACTCGGCGAAGTAGTAAATGATTTCTGGCGCAGAGAGATCTACCCTGCTGGATGCCTTTGGGTCAGTTGGCTGCAGAACCGAGGAGTTTCCACACCAGACGACCTGCTCGACATGCTGATTAATTTGACTGGAAAGCCGTACCTCAAGATTGAACCGTTACCCGAGCTCAAGCGGCAGGTGCCCCTCGAAGATGCATTACAGGAAACGTTTAAAAGGGTTGCTAGCCTATGGGCGACGGAGCGCGCTACAGTGGTCACAATACTCGAGACTGACCCGGGGCTGAATCGAAGGTCCTATCCGCCGCGCCGAGTACCCGAATGGGCGGGTCAGATGGACGTACTGTTTGCGGGCAGTACATTCGATTTTCATCAGTGGAGAGCCTGCAAAGCTTTTACACGCTTCCAAGCATCGATTCTTGGCAGCGATAAGTCGCTTCGAAAGGGCGCGACAGCGCCCCGGCTTGGGTTTTTCGATGCTTGTGACGAGTTGGCCGAATGCTTTAAAGATCTGGACCAGGGCTACGAAAATAAGTATTCGGCATGGCGGCGGAACCTTTTCGACTACGTCACCAACGAGTTGCCGCGGCGTAAAGCGGAACGCCACCAGTTGTCCTATGACGATTTACTCGTCAACTTGCAAACGGCCTTGTCGGGACCTGGTGGTCAGGCGCTTGCTGAACGTTTGCGCTGCGATTATGTCGCTGTCTTGTTGGACGAATTCCAGGACACCGATCCCGTGCAGTACGACATCTTCCGCACGATATATGCTGGTACTGAACAGCCAGTTTTTATGGTGGGCGATCCCAAGCAAGCGATCTATTCTTTTCGGGGCGCGGATATCTTTGCTTATCTGGGCGCTCGAGCGGATGCGACCTGTAAATACACTCTCGATCGAAACCACAGGTCAGTACCCGGTCTTGTAAATGCGGTGAACGCCCTATTCAGGCAGCGTCAGAACAGCAGTGCATTTTTGTTTGATGATATTCAGTTCAATCCTGCCGTGGCGTCGGCTGATGTCTCGGAACTCAGTGAGCATAATGAAGATGTCATGCCGCTTGTGATCTGGCCGGTTCTTCGCCAAGGTTCGGATAAACCGGTGCCCAAGTACCGCGCAACAGCAACTTGTGCTGAGGCCGTCGCAGCAGAAACTGTTCGTCTCTTGTCGATGCCGGCCAAACTGGGAGACAGACCGTTAGCGCCTAGTGACATCGCGATATTGGTGCGTACCCATCACGAGGGACGTGCAGTAGAAGAGGCTCTACGCGACGTTCAGGTGCCAACGGTACGCTTCGTCCAGGAGAGCGTCTACGCTACGGAAGAAGCGATGGAACTTGAGCGGATACTGGCTGCTGTCGCCCAGCCAACTAGGGAGCCATTGGTCCGTGCGGCCCTGCTGACAGATTTACTCGGCTACGATGTTGATGATATTTCGTCCCTGTCCCAAGGCGGCCGCCCCTGGGATGATCGGTTGGAGACGTTCCATCGTTATCATGAACGCTGGCGCAAGTCCGGATTTATGTGCATGTTCCGTGATCTCGCCGCAACCGAGAGCATTTTCCAACGACTTCTGGGCGATGTGCAGGGTGAACGTCGAGTGACCAACTTACTGCACCTTGCTGAGAGAATCGAAGCGATGTTTGGCCGACACCATGACATACCTACGGTGCTCAAATGGTTCTCGGCTGTGCGTGATCGTCCCCCGCTTGGAGATGAGGAATCGCTATTGCGGTTGGAAAGCGATCAGGATCGCGTGAGGATCGCGACCCTGCATGCCAGCAAAGGTCTGCAGTTTCCTGTGGTTTTCCTGCCGTTCGCCTGGGGTGGAGGGTTACGCACACCTCGGCGCGAGCAATTTATTTTCCATGGTGTGGGGCAACCCCACCAGGCAACAGTAGATTTTGGTTCCGCCAAATTTGAAGAGCACCTATCGCAAGCCTGTAACGAAGAGTTGGCAGAGAACCTAAGACTCTTGTATGTCGGGCTGACCCGAGCACAAAGTCGATGCTACATCGCCTGGGGAGCGGTGAATGAGGCCGGCACCTCCGCATTGGCATGGCTGTTGCATCGACCATTGCGGGATCCGGCGGTGGACGACAGCGATGCGCTAGCCAACCACTTTTCCTCACTGACTGACGACGATCTGATGGCTGCGTTAGGAAACCTAACCACACTTGCCTCAGGTCACATCACGGTCGCTGATCTTCCCGTTGTCGATACCGAATCGTTGCGCTTGGGCGCCACCCGCAGTGGCAAACTGATGGCCCGTGACGCCCAACGTCGAGTCACCCAAGCTTGGCAGTTGACGAGTTTCAGCGCGTTGACCACGGGTCACGATACCGACCTGCCAGATCACGACGCCAGGATAATCGGTACGACTTCCTTCGATGATGAGGGCCCCACGGGTATTTTTGCGTTTCCCCGCGGTGCTCGCGCGGGTACTTGTCTTCATCAGATATTCGAAGAGATCGATTTTGTGGCCACAAAGGAAACGGCAAGGCAAGCCACTGTAAAACGCGCATTGGAAGCACATGGTTTTGCCAGCCACTGGGTGGATGTGATCGACACGATGCTGGAGAAGGTACTTCGTACTCCTCTGGATGATTCAGGATTGCTCTACCTGTCGCAGGTCAAAAGGTCACGCCGGGCAGACGAAATGGCCTTTTACTTCCCACTACTGGAACTGCGTGCGGCGGATCTTAGACGGCTTCTGTCCAAGCATAATTTCGGAGGTAACAACATCACACCAGGGGGTATCGCACAAATCGACTTTAAGCCCGTGTCAGGTTTCATGCACGGTTACATCGATCTAGTATTCGAGACAGACGGTCGATTTTATATCGCAGATTACAAGTCCAATCACCTCGGGAATCATTTTGATGACTACCGACCCGAGGCGCTCGAGACCACTATGGTTCGCCAGCAGTACACCCTGCAGTACTTGGTGTACACGCTCGCGGTTCACCGATTTCTTGGACAGAGAGTGGTGGGTTATGACTACGACCGCCACTTTGGCGGCGTTTATTACCTTTTCCTGCGCGGCATGGATCCTGCCCGCGCGGGTAATGGTGTTTTCTTTGATCGACCATCACGACAGCTGATAGAAGCGGCAGACGCGCTGCTGATGGGGGATCGTTGAACGCAATGCTGCAACAGCTTCATGCCGCCTGGCATCAGGGTCAGCTCAGTGATATTGCGTTACATTTTGCTGGTCTTATTGCACGTCTTGATCCTGTCGCCGACGAAAACGTGCTACTCGGTGCGGCACTGACCAGCCAGTACGCCGTTTCGGGTGAAGTGTGTATGAATCTGGGAGAGATCGCTGGCACATCGGTGCTGGTGGGTGCAGACGGCGCTGAAATCATCGCGCCTAAGTTGTCGTCATGGCTGACTTCACTTCGACGCTCCAGTGTGGTTGGCATCGATGACGCGTACCAGCCATTGGTGCTGGAAAACGACGATCGCCTGTACCTGTATCAATACAGGAATTTGGAAGCGCGTCTTGCGAGTGCATTGCGCTCACGCGCTGAGGCGCCAGATTTTGATGTAGATCCTGCTCAACTGAACCGAGCGCTGTCCGTTGTCTTTCCAGTGGTTACCGAGGCGATGGAGCAACGCGAAGCAGCTGCGTTGGCTGTTCGCCGACCCTTGGCAGTGATCAGCGGAGGTCCGGGCACAGGCAAAACCACCACCGTGGTACGTGTTTTGGCATTGCTCCAGGAATTAAATGTCGTGGTGCCAGACCGGGTCGCTTTGTCCGCGCCAACGGGCAAGGCTGCGGCGCGTCTTCGAGAAGCCGTGGCCCAGGTGTCTACTGAATCAGAGCTGCTTGATGTATCGCCGCTGGGCGACGCAGTAACCCTGCACCGGTTGCTAGGATGGCGCAGTGGCGGCAGGCCACCGACATATGGGGCTAATAGAGCAATCCCCTACGATGTCGTGGTCGTGGACGAGGCTTCAATGGTGGACCTGGCGCTGATGACACAGTTGCTAGAGGCACTTCCCGCAAAAGCCCGTCTAATTCTGCTGGGCGATCGGGATCAGTTGTCGTCGGTAGAAGCTGGTGCTGTGCTTGGCGATATATGCGCCGCAGCGGAAAGTAAACCGTTAGTGGGTTCTGTCGCACGGTTGGGCCACGGCTGGCGGTTTACACCGAACAGCCAGATTGGCCGCCTGGCGACTGCTGTTACAAATGGTGATACCAACGAAGCTCTTGCAACATTGTCTAAGTCCGGCCAATCGGACGCAATCATGAGACCCGTGGCGAAGCGCACCGATCTTGTGGATCTTCTGGAAGAGCATTGTATGAACGTTTATGCCGAGGGGTTACGTCTGGCCGCGACAGGTGCACCAGCCGAGGCGGTATTCAACAGTATCTCTCGGCTGCAGTTATTGGCTGCACATCGAATCGGTCCAGGTGGAGTGCACGAATTGAATCAACAGGTAGAAAAGCAGCTTGCTCTTAGAGGCTTACTGCGCCCGGGAGACACTTGGTACCCCGGCCGTCCCGTGCTAGTAACGCGTAATGATTACAACCTGCGCCTCTTCAATGGTGATATTGGCGTTGTGTTGCCGGATCCAGATCAGCCAGAGCGACTGAAAGCGGTTTTCGCCCAATCCGAAGGCGGTTGGCGCGCTATAAGTCCGGGACGTTTGCCCGAGCATGAAACGGCTTACGCCATGACAGTACACAAATCACAGGGCTCGGAGTTCAATTGTGTCATTATGGTATTGCCGGAGAGGGCGTCGATTTTACTGTCACGCGCACTTCTTTATACGGCCATTACCCGTGCGACAGATCGACTCGAAATCTGGGGGAGTACCGAAATACTAGAGGAATCGATCCGCCGTCGAGTGCGTCGCGCCTCGGGGCTTCGGGATCGTCTTTGTTCTGTGGGTGTTACCTAAAACAGCAGGTTTAGATTTTGACGAAGAAAATATAACTGGCAGCGCAGGTGCGCCGATTGATCAAGCGCTTTGAATTTCGCGGGGACGGAGGTGAGCAAGCCAGTGTTTCTCCCAGATACGAAACCCCCGGCTGATCACGAACACCAGAATCATATAGAAAACCATCGCGGTGACGAAGCCTTCATATGCGAGGTAATACCGACCATTTAACCAGCGACCCACACCCAGGATATCCTGCAACGTGATGGTACTGAGGACAACCGAGCTGTGCAGCATGAAGATCACTTCGTTCGAATAGGCCGGCAGCGCACGACGAAAAGTGCTCGGCAATACGATTCGCCACATCAGTCTAAACTGTGACATGCCACAGGCTCTGCCCGCCTCGATTTCTCCACGCGGTGTGTTTTCAATTGCGCCACGAAGGAACTCGGCAGTATAGGCGGACGTGTTGAGGCTGAATGTAATGAGTGCGCACCACCACGCTTTAGACAGGATGGGATCCCATAGGAAGCTTTCCCGCACAAAGTCGAACTGCGCCAGGCCGTAGTACACCAGGTAGACCTGTACCAGCAGCGGTGTGCCCCTAAAAAAATATGTGTAACCCCAGATGGGACCATTAAAGATTGGATGTTTGTAAGCGCGCGCGATGGCCAGAGGAATTGACAACACACCACCGATGAGAAGTGATAGGACTGTAATTTCAAGCGTTAACAGCGTTCCGTACAAAAATTTATCGATGTGATCGGCGACGAGCACAAAATCAAGCGGTGAATGATTCTCACTGACATAGGCAAGATACTCCCAAAATGTCCGGTTTGATGATTCGGCCATTACATCAAGTCCGCCGCACCCCAATACTGTATCGCCGGTCCAGCCAACGGAGGCCGACGTCAGAAATTGCAGTGAGAATCAGGTAGATAATCAGCACAGCGAACATGAACGTGAAAGACTGAGCGGGGCGGAAGGACCGTGCAGCTGTCGATGCATTCCAGACCAGGTCGTGCAGGCCGATCACGGAAACCAGCGCAGTGGCTTTAACCAAGACAAGCCAATTGTTGGTAAAACTGGGCAGGGCATGGCGGACCATCTGGGGCCAGGTGATCCTATAAAAGATCGTGAAAGGCATCATGCCGCAAGAGATGCCGGCTTCGATTTGCCCGCGCGGTATCGCAAGGATGGCGCCACGAAAAGTTTCAGTCATGTACGCCCCGAATACAAAACCGATCGATGCGATCCCGGCTGTCAGCTGATTGATCTCAACGTAATCCCAAAGACCGGTGGCACTGCCGAGATCATTGACGATCTGTTGTCCGCCATAGAACAGCAGCATCATCAGCACGAGGTCGGGAACGCCGCGGACCAGCGTGGTGTAGCCTGCCGCAATGCGCTGTGAGACTGGGTTTTTCGCCAGCTTGGCCGAAGCACCAATCAGACCTAGAACGACAGACAGGAATAATGAACCGATAGCCAGTTGTATCGTGACCGCAGTGCCTGCGAGCAGCAGGACGCGGTATTCCCAGATCAACTCCATGAGGCAGGGCAGAAAAATAGGACGGGCCCCATGGGGCCCGTCCAGACTACCGTCAGCTTAAGTAAATTAGCCGGCGCCGTAAATATCGACTGCGAAGTACTTATCATTCATAGCCTTGTAGGTACCGTCTGCCCGTATGTCTTGGATGGCTTTGCTGAGCGCATCGCGCAGTGCGGAGTCTTCCTTACGAACCGCAAAGCCAGCACCTACGCCTTGACACTCGACATCGTCAAGCGCGTCTCCAAGAAAATCAAAGTCCTGGCCTACATCAAGGACTAGAAAACCCTCATATGCTTGTAGTGAGTCAGACAGCTGAGCATCGAGTCGGCCTGATGCAAGGTCTTGCCACACTTCGTCTTGAGTCGCATACAAGACCAGTTCAGCCCCGGGGTAGAGTTTCTCGGCAGAACACTGGTGCGTTGTGGCCCGCTGTACGCCTAAACGTTTGCCGTTGAGGCCCGCAGCAGTGCCTTCAAACCCCGGGTTCTTTTTGGCAACCAATTTGGCGGGCGTGTTGTAGTACTTGACGGTAAAGTCGACTTTTTTCTTGCGCTCTTCCGTAATCGACATGGACGCAATAATGGTGTCGAATTTTTTGGCCAGCAAGGCTGGAATCATGCCATCCCACTCTTGTTCTACCAGTACACATTCTCGGCCGAGTCGTTTGCAGACTTCATGCGCAAAATCGATGTCGAAACCCTTCAGCGTACCATCTGCTTCCTTCCACGAGAACGGAGGGTATGCCCCTTCCACACCAACACGGAGCGCGTCCGCCTGAACACTAGTGGCTGCTAAAGCCAGTAGGCCGGCGACCGCTAGACCCGCAAGTTTCTTGAATTTCATTACTCTTACCTCCTTCGGTTTTATAGTGATTCCGGGTCAATTGTACAGCGGGAAAAGATGTCAGCAACCCGGGCTAGTGCAGGGCGTTCGATAAAAACTGCCTGAAACGTTCGGATTCCGGATTGCCAAACATTTCCTGTGGGGGCCCTTCGGATTCAATCAGTCCTTGGTGCAGAAAAATTACTTTATTTGACACCTCACGAGCAAACCCGATTTCATGGGTGACAACAATCATGGTTCGACCTTCATTTGCAAGACTGCGCATTACTCGCAAGAC
>ENA-UPTF01001276-UPTF01001276.1-marine-metagenome-genome-assembly--contig:-NODE-1276-length-16169-cov-2.678536_pt1 | contig 16169 bp, 17 predicted proteins | sample MGYA00238166_ERZ767019 | MGnify/ENA primary metagenome ERZ767019 (study PRJEB28930, sample SAMN06266391) | marine metagenome | isolation source: Sea water from 250 m depth | place: Atlantic Ocean...
ACAATGGAATCAACATTTAATCTTCTTAATAGAAGATCAAGGCCAGTTTCAAAGAAAGCAGAATAAGTTCTTTTCTCCAAAACATGGTCGCCTTCCTGTGGTTGCAGTTCTTTAATTGTTTCTGCTTCAGGTGTTCCTCTCATAGCATGTTCTCCGAACACTTCTAGTTCAGGATCTGTTGGTAAATGAGCATCTCCCACAAATACAACCTCATTACCTGAGTCTCTTGCGGCTTTAATTAATGATTGAATTGGAGGAATTATCTTTTGAGCTCGATCGGTTTGTAAGATTCCGTATACAAAATCATAAACCATGTCGACTACAACAACAGCTTCTTTCATTTTTCACCCTTTATAAATTAATAATTAAGAGATATCATTGGAGGATAATTTTAATATTATTTATATAATTTTGCAATAAATGGCTATAAACAAATTAGAGCTTTCTGATAGATTGACTAGAATTAGAGAGAAAATGCATGAAGAAAATTTCAATGCATTGATTATATATTCTGATGAATACAGATCAGGTAATACTACCTATTTTACAGATTATAAACCGATAAATGTTATTGAAGAATCACCCCAGGTTATTTTTGTTGTAGAAGATGCAGATCCTGTTGTGATGATTGGCAGATTAAATTCTTTTGCTGCAAAAGAAACAATATGGATAGATGATGTTCGCCCTATACATGAAATAGATGAGCATCTTGATTTTATTTTCAAACCTATTAAGAGTAAAAATCCCAAAATTGGAATTATAGGTGATAATTTATTACCAGTTAAAACATTTAATAGTATTAAGAATAATTTGCCTGAGGCTAAATTTGTTTCTTGTGGAGAAATGTTATCTGAGATTAGAGCTATTAAATCTCCTGCAGAGATAGAATTAATGAGAAAAGCTGCAGGTATTAATGATTATGTACTTTCAAAAATTGTAAATAAATGCAAAGTGGGCATGACAGAAGTTGAAGTAGCAGCAGAAGCAGAATATTTGGGTCGTAAAATGGGAGCTGATATCGGTTCAGCAACAGTTATTATGAGTGGCCCCAATACAAATTACCCTGCGTGGAGACCATCTCAGAGAAAAATTGAAGAAGGTGATTTTGTTATGATTGATTTTAATCCTTCATATGAGCATTACTGTAATGATTCTGGTTTTACAATTTTAATGCCTGGTTCTAGCGATGCAAAGAAAAAATCAGTTGTTTCTTGTCATAATATAATCAAAGAAATTGTACCTTTAATTAAACCTGGTACGTCCTCCCTTACAGTGTATGAATATATGCTTGAAAGATTAGAACCACTTGGATATTCAGATAATTTTACACCTTATGTTTCTGGCAGAAGAGGTGTGGGGCATGGAGTGGGACTGGATGTGGTTGAAGACCCAGATTTAAATTCCTCTCTGGATTTTGAAATTCAACCAGGTATGACGCTTGCCATAAAATTAGATTTGCATAATATTGAATCTCAGGGCTCAAGAATCGAAGTTGTAACTGAAATAACTGAAGATGGAAATATACCAATGAACAAACTTATATTAGAGGAATCTAATGATTACTCCATCTTATAAGTTCAGTGTTTGTGTCATAGGGGGCATAAATATTGATTTTATATCAACTGTTAAATCGATGCCGAAGGCAGGAGAGACAATTGTTGGGAATGATTTTGTTGTAACTCCTGGTGGTAAAGGAGCCAATCAGGCTGTGGCATGTGGCAGATTAGGATTAAAAACTTCAATGATTGGCAGGGTAGGGAATGATACTTTTGCTGATCAGTTAATATCTAATTTAAATGATGAGAAAATTAATACTGATGGAATTACAAAAGATAAAAATACACATACGGGTATTGCTACAATAATATTAGATGAGAATGGTGAAAATTCTATTATTCAGACACCGGGAGCTAATTATTTATGTGGTGATGATGAATTAAATTATTTGAAAGGTAAAATTTCAGAATTTGATTTACTTGTTCTTCAATCAGAAATTCCCATTAATATATCTTTAAGTGCTGCCAAGATTGCTAAAAATGCTGGAAAATTAGTTATTTGGGATCCTGCTCCAGCTAATGAACTACCTGATGAAGCATACAAATATATAGATTATTTAATTCCTAATCAAACTGAAGCTCAGACATTATCTGGCCTTGATGATGTACTTAATGAAAAACAGGCTATGGAGGCATCAAAAATCTTTTTAGATAAAGGTGTTAAAAATGTGATAATAACAATGGCTGAACAGGGAGCATTTGGGTATAACGGTAAAGAATCATACTTTATTGATATCCCAGATGATATAAAAGTTATAGATTCAGTTGCAGCAGGAGATGCGTTTAGCGGAGGATTATCGTTAGGAATTTCAGAAGAATTAGAATTTAAAAAATTAATTACATATGGAATTTTAAGTGGCTGTATAGCTGTACAAAAACCTGGAGCCACGGATTCTATGCCTACAATAAAAGAGTTTAATTCTTTACAAGTTAAAATAGGGAAATAAAAGATGAACAAAATAATTATTGGAATGTTACATTTATTACCACTTCCAGGAAGTCCCAATTATGCTGGAAGCATAGATGATGTATTAAATAGAGCTAAAAGTGATCTGGAAAATTTACTTGAAGGAGGATTAACTAAGGTTAATATAGAGAATTATGGTGATATTCCTTTTCCTAAAATACCTTCTTCTCCAATTACAATTTCATCATTTACAAAAATTGTTACAAAACTTGAACAAGAATTTGATTTCGATTTTGGTATACAGGTAATGAGAAATGATGCGTTGTCCGGAATGAGCATAGCTCATGTTACTGGAGCTTCATTTATTCGTGTAAATGTTTTGACAGGCGCTATGATAGCCGAGGAAGGAATCGTAGAAGGGGATGCCAGGCCATTAATTGAATTACGAAAAAAATTGAATTCTGATGTTAAAGTTTATGCAGATGTTTTAGTTAAGCATGCTGTCCCTTTGGGGAATCAGGATTTAAGATTAACTGCTAAAGCTACAGTAGAGAGAAATATGGCAGATGGAATAATAATAACTGGAGATATTACAGGTGAAGAAGCCTCAGTAGATGATTTGATTAATTTGAAAGATGAGATTGATAAACCTATTTTAGTTGGTAGCGGGATAAATAAAGATAATGTAAATAATTATCTTAAATATTGTGATGGTGTAATTGTGGGTACTTCATTAAAAGAAAATAATATGACAAATAATCCTGTGTCTAAAGATAATGTAAGAGAATTTATTAAAGTCGTAAAAAATAATTTTTAATTATCTTCATTTTCCACATCAGTTATATGAACCCTTAGAGATCTAGATGAAATTGTTATTTCAATAATAAATAAAATTATAGAAATAACTAATGTGATCAGTCCACTGATAAAGAAAGTAAGGCTTAAATTTTCGATATTTAATAAAATTAATAAAACAGAAATTACACTAAATAAAAAGCTTAAGCCTGCTGTGACCTGTAATATTTGTGTTAGTAAAAGTCTTGTATTTAATGCTGAAATTTCACTGTTTATTCTATTTCTGTAATCTTTTGTTTTCGTTATTGTTTTTTCTGAAGATTCATCATGAATTTTTCTTATCAGATTTGATATGACTGTAAATCTAGTCCCAAAAGATATCATTAAAAATGTAATTGCTGGTAGTAGCATTACCGGCATTGATGGTTCGAAATTAATCATAGCAGTACATTATAGAAATTGTATTATCATATAAGTTGCCATAGCAATCATTATTATATTTTCAGCTACAGTTAATGAAGATAAGGGTACATCCACAGCAGATCCCATACATGCACATTGGATTTGTTCGGATTTACTTAACGATCTGATAATTCCTATTGTCTGAGAAATCATAAAAATGAGTGTTAATACATTGGCATATATAAGAATTGATTGAGTTTGTGTTAAAAATATTATTCCTAATGCTAATTCAATAAAAGGATATGAATTAGCATATCCAGGTATGATTTTTGATATCAGATCATATTTTTTGAATGTCATACTAAATCCACTAACATTCAAAAGCTTTAAAAATGAAAATATTATGAAAAATATCCCCATATATGACATAAACCATTTATTCAAACTAAATGTTTCTTCAGATGTCTGTAAAGCCAGTGAACTTAGTATAACAATTGATAGAGCAATCACTATAGGTTTTTTAGATGTGAAATAATTTATTACTTCAGATAATATATTAGTTGTGTTTGGCCGGAGTTTATAATTTCCAAGAGTGCCTACAATTGAATTTAAAGAATTAATATCTATGCCAGAATCACCTTCAATGGTTAATTTAGATTCTTCTAATGATACATTTGCTTTAGAAACAAAAGATTGATTATTTAAGCCATTTTGGATGTTATCTGCACATCCTTGGCATGTCATTCCTTCAACTTTGTATATTGCTTGCATAAATTTCCTTCTTTAAAATAAATTGTTAATTATTTAATTTTTTGATGGAAGAGTGATTACAGCTTTCCCTACTGTTGTTTTTTCCCCATCTTCTTTTTCTAGCCAAATTTCACATTTAATTGTTCCATCCGAAGATATTTCATTAACATTTCCTTTTGCATATACAGGGACACCTGGCAAATCCATTCCTCTGTACTGTACTTCAAGTTTGTTTAATTTGCCTAAAGGGCCGATCCAATCAGTTAATAATTGGGCCAGAAAAGCATTTTTTAAAGCACCATGGAGTATTACACCTGGTAATCCATTATTTTTGGCATAATCCATATCATAATGTATTTGGTAAAAGTCACCTGATGCGCCGGCATATTTTACTAATTGTTGTGTTGTAGGATCTTTTTTAACTGTGGGTATTTCCATACCATTAGAAATGTCTTCCAAATATAAATTTTGATTCATTTAATTCTCCTTTGGCTCATATGTAATTGATGTTGTTGTCTGAGTTGCAACTAATTCGGAATTTTGATTTGTGTAGCTCGTAATTCTTATTATGAATATCATATTCCCAAGTCTTCCATCACGATCAAACACATCCTGCAATTTGGTTTTTGTGGTAATTATATCTCCCGCACATACTGGTTCAAAATATTCCCAAACGCTTCCGCCATCTACTACAGCAGAGTAAGGTGATTTTATATTTTCAGGTAAAGGGTTAGTGAGTACTGATCTTAAAAATGTTGGTGGCGCTACTACACTTCTGTAATTTAATTTTTTAGCATAGCTTTCATCTGTATAAATAGGGTTTGAATCTTCAATTGCTTCTGCAAATCTTTTGATTGCGCCTTTTTCAATATCATTGTCTAATGGACTAGATTCTATTCCTATAGCATTTTTCAGATCTTGTGGTATATTTTCACCAGCCATATTTTTCCTCTTAATTATGTTTTAATTTTTTATATTATAACTTAACAATTCCGCTCATTGTATATAGAAACTTTTTGATACCTTTGTTTTCATCAAAAGCTATAGTTAATTCAAAATCATCTTTTGCATCTTCGACTTGTATTATGATTCCATTTCCAAAATGAGGGTGTTTCACTTTATCTCCTGTATTTAGTGAAGGTAAATTATTCTCAATTTTAGATTCTTTCTTTTTGATAATATTATTTTTCACTTGTTTATGTATATTTACCTGATGTCCGACAATTAATTCGTTCGGTATATCAAAAAGAAATCTCGATGGTTCTTTTAATTCGGATTTTCCCCAACCCCCTCTTTTGAAAACTCTCGAAAGATATAGTCTTCTTTTGGCTCTTGTTATCCCTACATACATAAGTCTTCTTTCTTCTTCCATTTCATTTTCACTTTCAAATGAAAGTACATGAGGCAGAGTGCCATCTTCAAGGCCGGTTAAAAATACAGAATCATACTCTAATCCCTTTGATTGATGAAGAGTAATTAATGTCAGTTTATCTTGCTCATCGTTAAGATTATCAACATCATTGATCAGACTTACTGACTCTAGAAATGAATTAATTTTATTTTCTCCATCTTCACTTTCAAAATTATTAATTGAACTTACTAGCTCCTCAATGTTTTCTAATCTTTCTTCAGGATTTGTTAATGATGATAATAAGTAATTTTTGTAATTTGTTTTATCAATGATATAAGTTATTATTTCTTCTACACTAAATGCCTGAGATTTATTATTTATATCAGTAATTAAATTTAAAAAACTTTTTACATGTTTTTTAGGGCCATTTGATAGTATTTTTGAAATTTCATTATCCTCATCTACATCAGATAAAATGGTTGCTGCATCCAAAATAGAAATGTTAGATTTATTTGCATAAAGAATGATTTTATCTATTGTTGATTTTCCTATTCCTCTTGTAGGTATATTTATAATTCTTAAAAGACTTGTGTCATCATTTAGATTTAAAGTTAATCTTAAATATGCGATGATATCTTTTATTTCTTGTCTTTGATAAAATCTTGTTCCGCCAACTAGTTGATATGGAATCTGTAATGATGATAAATAATGCTCAAAAGCTCTTGATTGTGCGTTTGTTCTATACATAATAGCAATATCTTTTAATTGAATTTTGTCTGAGCTTATTATGTTGTTTATCTCTCTGGATATAATTTCCGCTTCTTCGTTTTCATCATATGATTCTATTGAAATTATAAGATTCCCTTTTTCATTGACTGCAGTTATTTGGCGGCTATAATTTGTAGCATTTTCAGATATCACCGCCTGGGAAGCGTCAATTATATTTTGAGAGGATCTATAATTTTTATTTAAGTATATTATTTTAGATTTATTGTAATCAGATTTAAAATTTAAAATATTTGTTATATCTGCGTTTCTCCACGAATAAATTGATTGATCTGGATCTCCGACAACAAAAATATTATTTGTTTTATTAGCTATTGATTTTGCGATACTATATTGTATTAAATTTGTATCCTGGAATTCATCGATAAGGAGATACTTATATTTTTCTTGGTATAGATCAGATATTTCTTGATTTGAATTTAACATTTCGAAAGTTTTCATTAATAAATCATCAAAATCCAATGCATTTGATTGAATAAGTTTTTGCTGATAAATTTTATATATTTCATATATGTTTTTTGCATATGCTGTTGAAATATTTTTTTGATAAGTATCAGGGTTTTGTATTTTACTTTTTGCGTTTGAAATTATACTCAATACAATTCGTGGTTTATATATTTTAGTATCTAAATTTAATTCATCTAAAGTTCTTTTAATTACTGCTGTTTGGTCATAGGAATCATAAATAGCAAAATTTTTATCTAAATTTAAAATATTATGATTTTCTCTGATCAAAAATGCGCAAAATGAATGAAAAGTTCCAATATTTGGTAAAAATTTGATAGGAGGTATCTCAAGCATATGAAATATTCTGTTTTTCATTTCATTGGCAGCTTTATTAGTAAATGTTAGAGCTGCAATTTCTTGTATTGGAATTTTCTCATTATTAATAAGCCAGGCAATTCTAGATGTAATTACTCTGGTTTTCCCACTACCAGGCCCTGCAATGATTAATGCCGGCCCATCTTTATGCATTACAGCATCTAATTGGTTTTCATTTAAATTTTGAGTTAGTGTATTATCCATTGATAATCATGTAGATATTAATTGTTTAATATCTATTTGATCTGATATCAATTCTGATAATTTTTCAATTTTTTGATTGTGATAAGGATTTGAAATATCTAATATTTTATTTATATTTTTTGCGGTTTCTATAGTATTAGACTTAACAGCAATTATTGGTATTTCTCGTTCTTGTGCTTCATAAATAGAGTAATCAGCAGGAATAGAATCACCAGTTACAATTAAGCAGTTAACATCTTGATATATTGCTGCCATTTGTATATCTGGTCTGTCTGCCCTGGCTATTACTGCAGGTTTTGTTTGTGACCTGTAGTATTCTTTACCTGAATCCATAGCTGGAGTTCCAATTAAAAAGTTTTCAATAAGAGTATTTTCATTTGTTTGAACAACGTATTCGCCATTTAGATAGTTTTTAATCTGATTAACAGTAATTGCACTTAAGGTTCGTATTTCAGGGATTTCTGCAAGAATATTAAGGTTTTGCTTACTTAGTTTTGGTTCAATGTTTGCTTTGATGTATGTTGATCTATATTTAGGAATCTTATTGTAAATAATTCCATTAAGATTTTTAATTTCATTTATAGATTTAGTATTTATTCTGGTTGAAAATTCATTGATTAAAATACTTTTAGTATTTTTATCATTAAATTCTTTAGTTATGTTTGATTTAAGTTCATGATCTACTTCAACTAGTACAATTTTATATTTTTTGTCCAGATTTTTAATTTCTGACATAAGATTGGAAATTTCTTTTTTTGATTTTATATCAGTTAAAGATCTTGATTCAAAAGTAGTTTTTTGACCTAGTATATTGTTTAAATGTGATTGTGTGTTTATATCATCTTTTGATGAGTTATTGAAAATTGGCTTAATAGCAATATTCTTTATCTTTTTATTACTCAATAATAATGAAAAAGCTGATAGAATTAAGCTCTTACCTGCTTTCTTTTTATTTGAATAAAAATAAATAATCATAATTTACAAACATTGGGTTTATGAAAAAATTATATCAAAACTACAATTAAATTGTTAATTTTATATCTTAGAAATGTGTGATATTTGAAAAATCGGGAAAATATTTTTTATAACAGAATGAATAATTATTTTATTTACTTGTTTATTATCGTTATCAGCATTGCTGGTTGTTTTTATAATGTTGATAATGATTTGACTAATAATGAGATTAGATTATTGAATCTTGAAAAACAAATCAAATGTCCTATCTGTCCAGCTGAAACAATCGCTGAATCTAATACCAAGGTATCAAAAGATTTAAAAAATTTTATAAAACTAAAAATTGATGAAGGTTGGTCTGATGACAAAATTAAATCTTTTCTTATATCAAAATATGGAAAAGAAATACTTGCGACTCCTCAGAAGAAAGGTAGTGATTTGTTTTTATGGATAATTCCAATAATTGTATTAATATTTGGTGTTTTTATTTATTGGTCTTTGTATAAAACTATACGATTTAGAACAAAAGGAGAACAAAATTGATCTATGGAAGTTTAGGAGATTTGGTAATCAAATTATCTCTTGGTATGTATATATATTCAATTTTTGCTATTTTTATAGGAATAAAATATCAGGATTTGAAATTTATATATAGCGCAAGATTGGCTTCATATTTTGGAACTTTTTTACTGTTATTATCTACAATTACTTTAGTTCTAGGGTTTGTTAACCATGATTACAGCATTCAATATGTTGCTGATCATAGTAGCAATACAATGCCTTATATATATACATGGATTGCATTTTATTCTGGCAATGAAGGATCTTTATTATTTATATGTACATGTTTATCAATACTTCTGTTTTTATTTATACAAAACAAAAAATTAAATGATAATTCAATTAACTTTTCACACCTATTTATACTACTGTTTCAAATATTTTTACTTATAAGTACCTCTGTTTTGGCAAACCCTTTTACAGAAGCTTCTAATATAGTTAAAGATGGTCAGGGAATAAATCCTTTGTTATTACATTTTGGTATGTTTGTACATCCCCCAGTGCAGATGTTAGGGTTAACTGCTGTTGTGGTTCCTTTTTCAATTGCGATTGGTTCTCTATGTGCAAAAAATGAAAACTTGAATTTAAATTCTTTGAGAATATGGGCTTTAGTTACTTGGATTATATTAACAACTGGATTGGCTTTAGGAAGTTGGTGGGCTTATACAATTTTAGGTTGGGGAGGATATTGGGCATGGGATCCTGTTGAAAATTCATCTTTAATGCCATGGTTGTTAATGACAGCTTTTATACATTCAATAATGGTTCAGAAAAAAAGAAATATGTTTAAAGGATGGAATTTGTTTTTAATAATATTTGCCTTTTTTATGGCTCAGATGGGTATGTTTATTAATAGAGGAGGTCCGGTTCCTTCTGTTCATTCTTTTGGATCATCTTCTTTAGGCTGGACATTTTTACTTTTTATGTTTGTTTCAACTATCTTTTCATTTGTGTTTTTTATATATAGATACAGATCTTTAGCATCAGTAAACTATGTGCAATCTGTGTTATCTCGAGAATCGTTAATTCTTGTTCAAAATGTGCTATTTCTTTCGGTTGCAATTATTACTTTAATGGGTACAATTTATCCTGTTTTCACTAAATCAATAGAAGACGAGCAAATTTATGTTGGTAGAGAATTTTATGATTTGGTAAATGCTCCTATTTTGCTTTTGATTATGATTATTCTTAGCATTGCCCCATTTGTTCCATGGAAGAATTCAAACATTTCATCTTATATAAATAAAAAAATAATTATTTTTGTTATCGCAGTTCTGTTTGCTATATTAAATAGCTGGATAATATCAGGTCATTATTGGGTAACTATATCATTTGTTGTTTTGTATTTTTCAAGTATACAGATTTTAATTGAATTCTATAAAATCTTGAAAACATCTTTTAATAAATTTAAAAATTTACGTAATGCATTGTTTAAATTTTTGAATATTTTATATTCTAATTTATCACGTTACGGCGGATTGATTTCTCATACAGGGATTTTACTAGTTATGTTAGGTATTGCAGGAACTTCATTTATGGGTATTGAAAAAGACTTTGCTTTAAAACCAGGGCAGTCAGGAACTTTAAAAAATTATCAATTTACTTATTTGAAAACTGATATAACTCAAAAATCTGATCATACGAATATTAAAGCAGTTATGCAGATAGATAAAAATGGTAAATCTTTAGGAGAATATACCACGTCAAAAAGCTACTACCCTAGATTTGATATGAATTCCACGAAAGCGGGTATTCTGAATTTTGGACTTGAGGATTTTTACTTTTCTCAATCTGTAATATCTGATGATAATTCAGCAGTTTTCGAAGTTAAAATAAACCCTTTGGTTTCTCTTATTTGGACTGGTGCATTTGTTGTAGTTGTTGGAGCTTTAATTTCTGTCATCCCTGTTCATAAAAAAAAAGATAAAGTGAAAATAAAATAATGTTAAATTTAATAGGATTATTAATTATAATTATTATGATAATAGTAATATTGTTACCTTTTAATGATAACTTTTGGAATTATATAAATAAAAACAAAAAACACACGAAGACAACTTTGATTGATGATTCTGATTTTGAATTGGATTTAAACTCAATTATTACTGACTATCAAAGTGGCGTTCTAAATGATAAAGAATTTGATACACAAGTAGGGTCTTTTCAGGAAATTATAAACAAATCATCCATTGATAAAAATGCAAGGTTGAGAATTGAACAATTACTTACAGAAATTAATTCAAATAAATAAAAATATTTATTATTTATTATTACTATTATTGATATTTTTCAATTTATTGTTTTTTACTGACATTATCTATGCTGAAAATAATCAATGGGATATTAAGGGACAATTGGTCAATGGAACTACAAATTCTTATGTAGAAGATCATTTAATAATTTTGCATGTTTCTAATGACGGAGAGATGGAAGAATATAGTACTAAATCAGACAATTTAGGCTATTTTCATTTTAAATCTTTAAATCATGCAGGTGATTCTGTAATAGGTGTTTCATCTATATTTGAAGGCGTGTTGTATGGTAAAGATCTTGGTTTGATTTCTAATCAGATTGATGAAATTTTATTAACTGTTTATAAATCATCAGATAGTTCTGAAAATATAACATTAGAAAATTCTACTATTATGTTTACCTCTGTTGATAAATCTAAAAACCTTATATGGGTAATGGAATTGATTAAAGTGGTAAACAATTCAAAAATAACATTTAAACCACCTGCGGATAATCCTATGGGAATGATTAGATTTGGACTCCCGTCAAATTATGAGGATTTAATGATTGATTCAGATTTACTAGGAGTGGAATTTATTGTTATTGATAAAGGATTTGCTGTATTAGGGAATATTTATCCAGGAGAACATCAAATTTTGTTTACGTATGGAATTAAATATGATGAACGAGAATATATATATATTAGGAATTTACAATTTGATTTAAATAATTTAAGAATAATTACTGAGAATAATTTAAATATTGAATTACCTGATTTTACTTATGATCAAAATGATACTTTTGTTAATGAAATTAAGTATAACTTAATAGAGATGAATAATTTCAAACAAAAGGAAAAGATTAAGATAATTTTTTCTGACCTTCCTCAGGCAACAATTTTTGATAAATCCAAGAATTATATTCAAAATTTTGACAGAGGGTGGGGAATGTTTGTCTTGTTTTTTATTATTCTGATAATTTTATTACCTATTTTATTAGGTAATAAAAGAAGAATTAAGAGCTGATATCGATTTCTAACAGGTCAATTAAGGCCTGAGCTGCGCTGTAACCATAATTGAGAGGAGTTTTACCATCCTCTTTTATATCTGCCTTAATATCCTGCGCTCTTGCTTTTGCCAGATTGATATTATCCGCTGCAATTATTCCTACAGTTATTGGAATTTCGTGTTCTATACTTACTTTCATGCATCCGTTGTAAGCGTTTTCTGAAACTAATTCATAATGATATGTTTCGCCTTTTATTACTGCTCCAAGTGCAATAATACCGCCAAACTGTTTAGATGATGCGATTTTTGTCGCCAAATAGGGTATTTCTAGTGCTCCTGGAACCCAATATGTTTCAATATTCATTTCAGGGATATTATTATTCTTAAGACAATTGATTGCACCATCATATAAATTAACTGTTATTTCAGAATTAAAACTACTTACTATTACTGCAATCTTGTTATTCATTTAGGTTATTCGTTTTCTGATGTTTTTTGGAATTCAGATAAATTAAGTAGATGACCCATCCTATTCTTTTTAGTCTCAAGGTACTTTAAATTTTCATCATTTGGTGTTGTTTGAATAGGAATGATAGTAGCTAATTCTATTCCAGCTTGTTCAAGCTCCATAATTTTTTTAGGATTATTAGTCATTAAATCAATTTTTGCTACGTTTAAGTCTCTTAATATTTCTGCAGCAACGGTAAAGTGTCTTGGGTCAGCTGAATATCCTAAATGTAAGTTTGCATCAACAGTATCTAATCCCTGGTCTTGTAGAGTATATGCTTTTAGTTTGTTAGCGAAACCTATACCTCTTCCTTCCTGACGAAGGTAAATTAATATTCCATAGTCTGATTCAGTTATTAGATTTAAAGCCATATTTAATTGATCTCCACAATCACATCTAGAACTTTTAAATACTTCTCCTGATAAACACTCGCTGTGTACTCTAACAACTGGAGTTTTATTATTTTTACTTAATTTTCCTTTTTGGAGCACTACATGTTCTAAGCCATCTGGATATGATTTATAAGTTTTTATATTAAAAGGTCCATATGAAGTAGGCATAGAAGATTCTGCGTTTTTTCTTATAAAAGTTTTATTTGATTCTTCTGGAGTTAAGTTTAATAAGTTATATTTTTTTCGATATTTTGCTATAGATTCTACGGTAACTATATTTATGTCATGGGTTTTTCCAAATTTAAGCAAATCATCTCTTCTAGCCATAGTCCCGTCATCATTTATTATTTCACAAATTATACCTGCAGGGTAAAGGTTAGACATTATGCATAAATCCACAATACTTTCTGTTTGACCATCTCTTTTTAAAACTCCTCCATCACTATATCTAAGAGGGAATACATGGCCAGGCCTCGCAAGGTCTTCAGGCAGTGTGTCAGGAGAGATAAGTGTTTCTATGGTTTTAGATCTGTCACTTGCTGAAATTCCAGTTGTTGCACCTTTAATAGCATCAACAGATATAGTAAATGCTGTTTCATTAGAAGAAGTATTGTCTTTTACCATGCTTGTTAAATCTAGTTCATCTAATCTACTACCGAGCATGGGAATACAAATTAATCCTTTTCCAAAAGTAGACATGAAATTGATAAGTTCAGGAGTTACTTTTTCTGCCGCGAAAGCTAAATCACCTTCATTTTCTCTGTCTTCATCATCGACAATGATTATCATTTTACCTAATTGAAGATCCTTAAGAGCTGTTTCTATATTTGCAAACATTTTAATTATTTTTAATTGATAAAGATTTTTCTACATATTTTGCTAATATGTCAAATTCTATATTTATATTATGACCTATTTTTTTTAATTTTAAATTAGTATTGTTAAATGTGTAGGGGATAATTGAAAGTGTGAAATTATTATCAATACATTTTACAACCGTAAGGCTTATCCCGTCTACTGTTATAAAACCTTTTTCCACTACATACTGATTATATGTTTTGGGATGAGATATAGTAAATATTTTGGAATTACCATCCTCTTTTATATTTTCAATTTTACCAACGGTATCAACATGACCTTGAACAAGATGCCCTCCGATTAAGCCGTTGTATGCTAGAGGTTTTTCTAAATTTAACAAATCATTTTGACTTAAATCTTTTAGATTAGTTCTGTTCATAGTTTCAGGGGATATTTCAACCATAAAAGATTCTAAGTTTTTATCTACAATTGTTAGGCAAATACCATTTACTGCGATGCTGTCAGACACATTTAACTCTTTGGTAATTGACGGTTCCTGAATAACAAGTTTATCTGTTACAAATTCTTTTATAACGCCTGTTTTTTCTACTATTCCACTAAACATCTATAACCACGCTTTTATTAATATGTCATTTTCTATTGAAGAGTTAGTTATTTTTTTTGGTTTGTATGAATCTATTATTTGATTTATTCCTTTACTTCCAAACGGGACATACTTAGATTCCCCAATAATTTTAGGACTGACAAATAAAATTATTTTATTAACTAGGTTATTGTATAGTAATTCTCCTGGTAAAGTTGATCCAGCTTCAACAAAAATATTTATTAAATTGTATTTAACTAATAATTCTGGTAAATATTTCAAATCTATTTTTTCATCTTTACCTGTTGGAATATGTTCTATTACAACACCTTTAGAATGTAGTTTGTCTTTAATTTTATTTTCTATTTTTGATGTTACTAAAATACAATTTGAATCAAGAGATTTAGACTCGTAAGGCACTCTTCCATTTGTATCTAGTATAACTTTTTTAGGATGATATTTTTTTTCATAGTTAGACAATCTGACATTAAATTGTGGATCATCATATATTATTGTGTTAACCCCAGTTAAAATTGCATCAGCATTTGATCTTAGTTCGTGCACATATTCTCTTGATTTTTTTGAGGAAATCCACTTTGAATCACCATTATTGCTAGCAATTTTGCCATCTAGGGACATAGCGTATTTTACTGTGAAATATGGTTTTTTGTTTTTAACAAAATATTTGTATGCTTCAAGCGTGTATTCTAGAGATTCATTATATTTAACTACTTCTGTAGTAATTCCATTTTTCTCTAGTATTTTTATTCCCTTTCCATTTATTTTGGGATTAGGGTCTTTGGTACCAATAGTTACATGTTTGATATTGCTTTGTATTATTGCTTTTGTACATGGAGGTGTATTTAACTCAATATTACATGGTTCAAGAGTTGTATATAGAGTACTGTTTTTGACATTGTCCCCAGCTGATTTTATAGCTTCTATTTCAGCATGATTTTTTCCATATGGTTGAGTATTACCCATCCCAATAATTTTATTTTCTTCTGAAACAATTATTGCTCCAACTGGAGGATTAGGGCTTGTTAATCCCATAGCTAATTTAGCTTGGGTAATCGCTGCTGACATGTATTTGTTAGATTTATTTTCCAAAATCTTTATGAAATAAACTTGCTGTGGGTAATTTTTGCCCTTGATATTTTGAATTGAGAGCATCAGAACCATATGGCGTTTCGACAGGGGTAGTTAATTGAGTAAATGACATTTGTCCAATTTTCATACCCTTATAGAGTGTTATTGGAAGATTGGAAACATTACTTAATTCCAATGTCAGGTTCCCTTTAAATCCAGGATCAACATATCCTGCAGTTGAATGAATTAGTAAACCAACTCTTCCAAGTGAACTTTTTCCCTCTAACCTTGATACTAAATGATTTGGAATTTCAACATATTCAAGAGTACTTCCTAGAACAAATTGATTTGGATGCAATATAAAAGGTTTGTCAGATTTGATTTTAATTAAATCTGTTAGTTCGTCGGAAATATTTTTCACATCAATATAAGGTTGCTCAGTATTTCTGAA
>ENA-UPTF01001278-UPTF01001278.1-marine-metagenome-genome-assembly--contig:-NODE-1278-length-16152-cov-2.608336_pt1 | contig 16152 bp, 18 predicted proteins | sample MGYA00238166_ERZ767019 | MGnify/ENA primary metagenome ERZ767019 (study PRJEB28930, sample SAMN06266391) | marine metagenome | isolation source: Sea water from 250 m depth | place: Atlantic Ocean...
CAACTTGCACCGGGCGGGGCTCGGCGCGAACACTATCGAAGCGCACAAACTTACCGTCGAATGATGGATGCTCGTCGTTCCAAAGCGATCGCATGGCATGAACGTACTCGTCGGTGCGCGCGCCTCGTTCATTAAATGGGACGCCTAAGGCGTCGAATTCCTGATGTAGATAACCGGCACCGATGCCGAGCAATAACCGACCACCTGAGACGACGTCAAGACTCGCCATTTCCTTGGCGAGCACCACAGGGTTTCGTTGGGCGATTAGTACGATGCCTGTTCCCAACCGAATAGAGTGTGTGACCCCGGCGACATAGGCGAGGATCGTCGAAGGGTGCAGCATGGCGAATTCGGGATCTGCGGGCGAAGGGGCTTGTCGTGGTTCGGGAAGGACCACGTGTTCGCCCGTCCAAATTGAGTCGAGACCGCTGGCCTCCGCGTGTTGTGCAACTTCGGCTGCAACCTGAGGGTCAGCGCAGATGCCCGAACCAATGCCAAATAATCCAATCTTCATGCCCTATCCTTTAAGCTTATTTTGTTCTTTGATGTCGCAGCTGAGATCCAGGCCATCAAGTTCACTATATGTCCGATTCATGGCGTCTCGTCATGCTGCCCATTCGTTTTCCGGTGCGTCGCCTGCAACCGTGGTCCTTACCATCACGCGAGCTTGTTGCCGATCGAACGCGTGACCACGGTGCAAGACGCACCGATTGTCCCAGATCACGAGGTCTCCGGGACTCCATTGGTGTTTCCAAGTCCTGGGCGGTTGTGCCGACTGATCGGTCAGCCGCCGTAAAAGCTTCCGGCTTGCGGGGATGGGTTGACCGACAATGTGGCTTGCGTGTCGACCAATAAATAGGATCTTGCGACCGCTGTCCGGATGCATTTGTGTGATTGGATGTTCGACGGGAGGTAAGTTGGCTAAATCCTCATCGCTCAAGAGTTCCAGGCCGCCATGCCAAGCATGACTGAAGCGGAAGCTATGAATCGCAACTTTGTCCTCTAGCCATAGTTTCATCGAGTCGTCCAGAACGTCGTATCCGGCACGCATATCAGCCCATTCTGTTTCGCCACCTGCTGTCGGAACTACGTGGGCGGCCAACAGCGAAGCTTTTGCCGCCGTACTTTTATACGAACTGTCGGTATGCCATACCGAGTTTCCGATATTAAATCGTGACGGCAAACTTGTCGGCGGCAAAAACCGATTGTTGGCATCGACGTTAGCAATACGGGCCGCGCTCGGGCGGCTCTCGCGCTGAAGTCCGCGTTCGAGGCGGCCGAATCGTTCGGAAAACGCAAAGTGCTCAGATTCGGTGAGGCGTTGGGTCGGAAATAACAGCACAGCGTATTGAAACCATGCGGTTTCAATCGCATGAAATTCGTTATCGGAAAGCGCTGTCAAAGAAACGCCGCTGACCACGGCCCCGAATGCTTCGGTCACGGGCTCAATCTTCATCAGTACATTATGCCCGATGCCGCGATCACGGGCGTCCGACCTTGCACTACAACCAAGGGTCAGACCTCACCCTTTCGTTTCGTCATTCCGTCACCACATCTATACTTGTAGATGAACGCTCAATGCGTGAGTAAATTTTGGGACTATTTAGACAACTCATCGATAAACCTTGGCAGGTTCAGGCCGCCGACGGGCCGACGACGGACGGGGGTTCAGCGTTTTCGGTACATCGTCGTAGCGTTGCCATGTACGTCTTTTTAGCGATTGCGGGCGTACTATTTTTTCTGCTCGTTGCCGCCTATCACATGCGGATTATTCTGAGCACGGATTGGGTTGCTTTGCCGGAACCTCCTCTACTCTGGGTCAATACCGGTGTTTTGGTGTTATGCAGTTTGGCGTTTCAACGAGCACGCGTCGCGATTCGTGGTGACTTGATGGATCGCGCACGATTTGCTTTTTTGCTCGCAGGCGTCCTGACGCTGGTGTTCTTGGCGGGACAATTGATTGTTTGGAATCAGCTTGCCGGAATGGGCTATTTTGTTTCCTCGAGCCCTGCGAATTCCTTTTTCTATCTCATCACTGCGGTTCATGGATGTCACCTAATCGGCGGGCTGGCGGCATGGGTTCGGGTTGCCCTACGCATGCAAAGCAACGTCGACGCGGCCGACTTAGCGCTTAGTTTTCGCTTGTGCGCCGTGTACTGGCATTTCTTACTCCTTGTTTGGGTAGGAATGCTGGCGCTCTTCCTCACGACCTGATGGCCTATCGAGAGTGAACAAACCGAACATAGTATCCCGTGAGTTGCCGCTGGCGATCGAAGGGATGACGTGCAGCGGATGTGTGGTCAGGCTTGAGGAATCTCTGCGCAGCACGCATGGGGTGCTTGATGCAGTCGTCAATCTCTCGTTGGAACGGGCAGCGGTTGTTATCGACGATGAATCCACGGACCTCGATCACGTCATGCAGGCTGTGCGTGGGGCCGGGTTCGAGGTGGGCCGCGAAGTACGCGAATTTGTTGTCACGGGAATGACGTGCAGTGCCTGTGCTCAGCGCGTTGAGCAGACTTTATTGAACACGGTGGGTGTGATTCGAGCGGACGTGAATCTGGTGCTCGAACGAGCCAGTGTAACGATAGCGGCACGGGTCACGGATGACGAACAACTCGTTAGTGCCGTCGATCGCGCCGGATACGGACTCGTGCCTGTTGCCGACGACAATGTTGACCAGAGCGAGGTGAAGTTGCGTCGGGACCGACGCCAAGTGATCGCCGCTTCGTTGTTGACGTTTCCCTTGGTGGCTCAGATGTTGCTGCAATTTATGGGATACGACGAATTGCATCTATTACCAGCCATCGAAGTTCTTCTTGCGACGCCTATTCAGTTTGTCCTTGGCCTGCGTTTTTATCGCGCGGCGTTGAACGCGCTGAGAAGCCGTAGCGCCAACATGGATGTGCTCGTCGTTTTAGGAACCACAGCCGCGTACGTCTATAGCTGGTACTTGTTGATCACGTTAGGAGAAGCAGCCGAAGGACAGCTCTTTTTTGAAGCTTCGGCGGTGGTGATTACGTTGGTTCTGCTCGGTAAGTATCTCGAAGCAAAGGCCAAGCGAGCAACGAGCGAAGCGGTTCGAGCGCTCATGTCTTTGCGTCCCGAGATCGCGTTGGTGAAAACGGCGACTGGCGATATGGAGGAGCGACCCATTGCGGCCGTGCGCGTTGGCGATGTCGTGGTGTGTCGACCGGGAGACCGCGTCGCCGTTGATGGCAGAGTCATTCAGGGCGATGCCGAAGTGGATGAATCCCTGATTACCGGCGAAAGCGTGCCGCAGCTGAAGTCGTGCGGCGACTCCGTGACGGGGGGATCGATCAACATCAATGGAGTGTTGGAGATCGAAACAATAGCGGTGGGTGAAGATTCCACGCTGCAAACGATCGTACGGTTGGTGGAGAGTGCTCAGCTGGGCAAGGCCCGGGTACAGGGCGTGGTCGATCGAATCACTGCGTGGTTTGTGCCGCTCGTTCTATGCCTCGCGGGTATTACTCTGGCGGGTTGGTTTTTGCTCAACGGGGACCTGGAGGTGGCGTTATTGGCGGCTGTCGCGGTTTTGGTTATTGCCTGCCCGTGCGCGCTGGGGTTGGCTACACCGACCGCGATCATGACGGGCACGGGGGCTGCGGCTCGCGCTGGAATCTTGATTCGAGACGTGTCGACGCTCGAAGAAACACAATCCCTCAAGCGGATCGTCTTCGATAAGACCGGAACACTGACACAAGGGCAACCACGGGTACGCCAGATCACGACGCTAGCGGATACCGACGAACTTGGCGTTCTCGAGATCGCTGCTGCGATACAACGTAACAGCGAACATCCGCTGGCCAAGGCGTTGTGCATGGCGGCCGATGAGCGTGGTATTTCGGCACGGCCAAGCGAGGGGTTTGTTAATCGTGTCGGCCAGGGAGTGGAAGGTCAGGTCGCAGGGATTCGATATCTTTGTGGTAACGAGGCCATGGTGCGTGAAGCCGGACTCGTCGTTCCTTCGCTACAAGAGTTGAATGCAACGGACACGAAAGTCTGGCTTGCGGACTCGGTACAAATACTGGCTGTGTTTTCGATCCACGATGCGCTAAGAGTCGAGGCCGCTGAGGCAATCAGGCAGTTGGAACGTATGGGTATTGAACCGGTGATTGTTTCGGGTGATGCCCAAGCCGTTGTCGAATCGGTTGCCAATGAGGTGGGCATTGCTGAGGCGCACGGAGATGTCTCCCCTGAGGGCAAAGCACAAATGCTTGCTGACTGGATTGAGGGAGGAATGTCGGCCGGCATGGTGGGTGATGGCGTCAACGATAGCCCCGCGTTGGCGGTAGCGAACGTAGGTTTTGCGATGGGTTCGGGAACTGACGTTGCCATGGAAACGGCGGCAATCACGCTGATGCGCCCGGACCCGCGTTTGGTCCCTGGGGCGATAGATGCGAGTCGGCGCACGTTTCGAAAAATTAAACAAAATCTTTTCTGGGCATTTGTTTACAACATTGTGGCAATGCCCCTCGCGATGGCTGGAGCACTGACCCCGACAATAGCTGGTGCGGCGATGGCAATGTCTAGTGTTAGCGTTGTCGCCAACTCCCTCCTGTTGCGTTCGTGGCGGCCGAACGTGTGAGGTATAGCCTTCGACTCGCCACCATTGGACTTAGATTCTGATAATTTCGTAGACTCCCAGGTCCGTTTCAAAGGATGCACGCGTGTCTATTCAACAACGTGATGCCGCCATTGTCGGTATCCATGAATTTCCATCTCGTGACGTTGAGGGAGAACTCTCGCCACTTCACATTAAGGCGGAAAGTGCGAGTAAAGCGCTCGCTGACGCTGGTCTTACTTGGTCTGACGTGGACGGGATATATGATGCGGGCGAGGGTGGTGCCAGCGGGTTAACCATCGCCGAATATTTCGGATTAAGTCCGACGGTTATTGATACCACCAACGTTGGTGGAAGCTCGTATCAATTTCACGCAGCGCATGCGCGCCGAGCCATTGCTGCGGGTAAAGCTCGAGTCGCCTTGTTGACATACGGTTCTACTGCACACAGCAGCGTCTCTCGTATTGGCACTGGGGGTCGAGGCATGGGGGGTTATCCAGCTGATAATCTTGAATCGTTCGCTGGATTAACCCTGATCGCTAATTACGCGATGTGTGCGCATCGACACATGTTTGAATTCGGCACGACCAGCGAACAGCTGGCTGAAATATCCGTCGCAACGCGTTGCCACGCGATGCGAAACCCAGAAGCCGTTCGCGCGATGGAAGATCTGGAGTTTCTTGATATCCGAGAAACAACTATCGACGACGTCGTGAATTCACGAATGATCGCTGACCCATTACACCTTTTGGAGTGCTGCATGATTTCGGACGGAGGCGGAGCGGTGGTTATCGCGGCGCCAGAGGTGGCGCGCGATTGCCGTCGTAAACCGGTGTGGATCTTGGGGACAGGCGAAGCCACCAAATACCCCTTGGGCGGTGCGGACATTACCTCGAGCGCGGCGGTCCAATCCGGTCCTATTGGTTTTGGTGAAGCGGGTGTCAGTGCGGACGAGATGGATATCGCTATGATTTACGACTCGTTTAGCATCACGGTTCTCACTATTCTCGAAGATTTGGGTTTCTGTCCAAAGGGAGAGGGTGGTCGGTGGGTCGAAGGAGGCCGGCTTCGTTTCGATCGTCCCAGCGAGGGTCCCGCCCTAAATACCGACGGTGGTGGCCTATCCTCAAATCATCCTGGTATGCGCGGCATTTTCTTGCTTATCGAGGCCGCGCGGCAGCTACGCGGTGAAAGTACCGCTCAAGTTGAGGGGGCGAAACTTGCCGTGGCGCACGGCAATGGTGGCATGCTCGGCAGTCGGCACAGCGCCGGAACCGTCATCTTAGGAGCCGATTAACATGGCTGAATCGACACGGCCTTTGCCCAACTTCGAAGAGTCTGACACGGCCCCATTTTGGGAAGGGACCACGGATCGCCGACTTCGTTTTCAGCGGTGCAGCGACTGCGATACGGTTATTTTCCATCCTCGGCGCCATTGCGTTGGTTGCCTGGGTTGCGACCTCACGTGGCACGATGCAAGCGGGCGAGGCACGGTCTACAGTTACAGCATTGTCCGTCAAAGCTACCACCCGTTCTTTCGCCAACACGTCCCGTACGTGGTTGCTTGGGTTGATCTGGACGAAGGACCGCGGTTGCTGTCCAACGTCGTTGGTATCGAGGATCCATCGAGCCAGGTGCACTGTGGTATGCCGGTTCGGGTCGAATGGGAACCACACGGCGACCACGCCATTCCACTCTTTCGGCCGCTATAGAATAGAAACTTGCGCAGCGAACCCCTAACGCTACTGCCAAACGGCGGGGTCGGCTTCGGTTAGGCCGAATACCTGCCAGCGAGGCAATCGGGTCCCAGTCGTGTCGAGGGTAAGCCCGCTACCAGGATTGGTCTGGAGGGCTTGTTCGATTCCCCACCGGGAAATGTTTTGGACGCCGCGCATGGTTGCCATTTCATCGAGCGAGTAAAAACCTGCGTCGGCCGTCTCGACGCCATCGTAACGTGGTTCTCCGGCGACATACTCGAGACGGAAAATCATGTAGATGTTCGAGCTCGGACCACCCAGCATGTGACGGAAGGCGACGACGTCGATTACCTTGGCCGTAACTCCAGCTTCCTCTTCGATTTCGCGTTCGACGGCAAGCGAGAGCAATTCGTCGTTTTCGACGTATCCACCTGGCAACTGCCACGTGCCGGCAAAGGGTTCCTGTCCACGCTGGATCAGAAGGGCCTTATGAATGCCCGCGTCTTCGCGTAAGACTACGCCTGAACAGCCAATAGAAAAATCCCCGAAATGGACGAATCCGCAGTCATTATCTGGGCACGCTTGACGGTCCCGACCCCCATCAAACACGTCGGTAAGTGGTGAGGCGCAGCGCGGGCAAAACTTGATCTTCGACATGAGGAAATCTTTTTTCTTGGATCGTTACGTTTTAAACGAAACGGCGTTGAACTCGCCGGCGTTTAAGGCTTCTACGAGCTCCATTTCCGACTCAACAGGATTGGTGAATTCGGTTGCGCAACGGCCGACATGGCTGACGATGTGAGAATCACTTCCGCCAATGCCAAGGTACGATTGTTGTGCGGCCATCGATTGGGCAATCTCGTCCTCGTTGTTGCGACTTCCACCGTTAAGCGTCTCCACGATACGGACCCCCTTAGGAATACCGTACTCGCCCAAATGCGCGCTCATGCCGACACGTGGTCTGCCCGGATGACAGGGTACTGGGACCGCGCCGAGGCCTTCGCACTTTTCGATGACCTCGACCAGGGGCAGGCCAATACTTGAGAAATTAAATTGCTCGGTCAGCGCTTCGGTGACGCCGAAAACAAGCACGTGCCCGTATTCGGTCTCAACCTCAGCGCCCTTCAGAATGATTAGATCGAACTTTTTGGCAAGCAGCGTGTAATCGGATTCAAAATCAAATTGTCGGTGCTCGGTCAGGACGAATCCGTCGATAGGAATGTCGCGAGTCCTGATCCACTGGCAGTAGTTTTGGACTTTTGCTCGACCGTCGTCCGATTTGATGGAATGTGTGTGTAGGTCGATGATCATGCTGATTCCTTCATCTGTTCGCGACTTGCTTCCACGCCGCTTCAACTTGTCGGACGAGGGTCGTTTCGTCTTCAGAATTGTCGATGACAAGATCGGCTTTGGTCGTGCGTTGCTCGTTACTTAGCTGACTATTGATGCGAGCTTCGATGGCCGCCCGATCGGTGCCATCGCGTTTCATGGCGCGCTCAATTGCAACCTCGGGGTCGACGACAACGACCCAGATTTCGTCGGCGATGTCTTCCCAACCGGCCTCTAGCAAAACGGCTGCTTCTACCACGATGATCGCAACGGGGTTTTCGCTACCGATCCTGCGGATCTCCAACTCCGCCAATCGACGTATTTCGGGCCAGACAATATCGGTGAGACGTTTTAATGCGTCGTCGTCGCCAAAAACTTTGCCACCGAGTGCGCGCCGATCGATGCTGCCGTCCTCAGCGACGATATCGTTGCCAAACGTTTCTACTACCGCTTCGAACGCCGACGTGCCGGGGTCGTACGCACGGTGACCGAGCACGTCTGCGTCGATGACGTGTGCGCCGAGTTCACCCAGCAGCGATGCCGCTGTGGACTTTCCGGACGCAATCCCGCCTGTGAGGCCAACAACTTGCAACAGCTTAGTCCCCTCCGCAAACCGGCCATCATAGCTATTTCGACGTGGCCACTCTAGCATTCCAGTTGTGGCAAAGATTACGTTTGTGCAGCCGGATGGTAGCCGGCAGGTCGTTAGAGCAACGGCCGGGGAGTCCGTCATGGATTGCGCCGTCGACAATGGGGTACCGGGTATCACAGCGCAATGCGGTGGTGGTTGCACCTGTTCGACCTGTCATTGCTATATCGACGAATCGTGGTTCGTGCGTTCGGGTCCATTGGATCCGGACGAAAAAGATATTCTTGAATTTGTCCCAGACCGCCGAAACAATAGCCGTTTAACCTGCCAAGTGAGGATCTGTGATCGCCTGGATGGCATGATCGTTCACATCCCAACCTCGAACCCAGCCTAGTCGATGGGATTTGGATCTGCGGTCGAAGAGCTCAGAGTCTCGCGTGCTATAAACCGGAAAACCCCCGAATGCGGTCGAGGTTACCGCTTGTCGATACCAGGCGCAGCCCGCTAGCTAATGCGACCAGCGCAACGCCGATTGCCATACCGAACCAGAATCCGTACACACCGTAACTACCGAAACCCAAATAGGCGGCGAACGGCAGGGCGATGACCCAATAACCAACCAACGAAAAGATCATGGGTGCGCGGGTGTCCTTGTATCCTCGCAAAGCCCCAATGGCGGCTCCCTGCGTCGCGTCAGCGATTTGATAGATCGCGATAATTAGAATCAGGGCCGCGGCCATGGCTAAAACATCGGCGTCTTTTGAATAGAGCGTGACGACATCGTGCCGAAACAGGACAAGCAGCAAACTCACCAATAGTGCATAGCCGAGAGCGAGTTTCATCGCCGTCGCGCCGACCCCACGAGCGCCGTCATAATCCCCTGCACCTACCTTGAATCCAACCCGAATACTGGCTGCTCCTCCGATTGCCATAGGGATGACAAACGTAGCCCAATTGATATTCCCGGCGATACTGTGCGCTGCGAGAGGAACGACGCCGAGAGTACCGACCATAAAGCCGATGACCGAAAAAATCGCCATCGAGATGAATGACGATAGGCCGATGGGAAGGCCGATACGGAAAATGTTGGCAATGATCGTGATGTTCGGGAGATCGATTCGAGTCGTCACTCCTGTTCGGCGAAAATGCGGGCGAAAGAGTTGAATGACCATAAGCAGTAGCTCGAGCCACATAACAATAGCGGTCGCGTATCCACACCCGACACCTCCCAATTCCGGTGCACCGAATCGACCGTAGATAAACGCATAGTTCAAGAACGCGTTGATGACGAGGGCAAACGCGACGATGACCATGGGGGACACCACGTGTCCAAGGCCCTCGGATGTATATCTGAGCGTAACGTACACGAACGCCGCTGGGATCCCCCATGCGGCGGCATCCAGGTATTGATCCGCGATCGCGATCGCTTCGCGATCTATGGCCATCCATTGAAACGTTGTCCCGGCTTGGGTGATGACGACGACGGCAACGAACGACGCAACCAGTGCAATCCATATCCCTTGACGTAGCAAGGTGCCGATTTCGTTGACTCGATCGGCTCCTCTCAATTGAGCCGTGATTGGTGTCAGCGCCATGGTTATGCCAGTGGTCAACATAAAGATGGGCCACAAAATGTTGCCCCCGAGCGCGACGCCGGCGAGGTCGGTGGCAGAGTAATGGCCCGCCATCGCGGTGTCGGTAAATCCCATGCCCATGATGAAGAACTGCGTTAATGCCATGGGAGCGGCCAGCTTGACGAGCGACCGGCTTTCAGTAATGAATCGGCTCATGGACGAAAATGTATTTCCTGAAGCGTACTTCCACCGAGCTGACGAGAGCCCGGATGGAAACTTTTATTCTGCGCCACGCTTCGTCGCCCACATTGACCCAGAGACGATTGAAGCATTGACTGAATTCTATCGGGAATTCGTTCCGTTGAAAGCCGACGTGCTTGATCTCATGAGTTCGTGGATTTCGCATCTACCCAGGGATCAAATGTTAGGAAGGGTGGCTGGTCTCGGCATGAACGCAGAGGAGCTGGCTGCTAACGTAGCGCTAACCGAATATGTGGTTCGCGACCTAAATCGTCATCACGAACTGCCCTATGCGCAGGGTTCCTTTGACCGGGTGCTCATTAGTGTATCGATCCAATACCTGATTAACCCCGTCGAGGTGCTGTCGTCCACACGCTCGGTTATGCGCCCGAAGGGTCAAATAGCGATCGCAATGTCCCACCGCTGCTTTCCGACCAAAGCCATCGCGGCGTTCCATTCGCTGGCTCCGAAAGAGCGATTGGCATTGGTATCGGCCTTTCTTTTCGAAGCGGGTTTTGAAGAGATCGAGTTTGTCGATCGATCGCCTGCGACGGGCGATCCGCTATGGATTCTCACGGGTAGGGCACCTTCGGAGTCGAACGGTTGACGCGAGCAACTAGTCGGTGGTTCCGATGACATGTTGTTGAATACTCCGATCGCGGTATTCAGTCCCGTATTCGTAATGCCCTGAGGACGTTAAACGTATGACGACGACATTGGCTCCACGGTTTTCCCAAAACCACCCGTGGTTGCCGGTAAAAGGCGCAACAAATGTCCCTGAAGAATAGCGTTTCCGACCAGTCTCATAAAAACTGGCCTCTCCAGGCTCGGCGTCGTCGGCTTCGCCGTGAAAGTCAAACAAAACCTCGCCCGAGGCCTTCCAGGTGTAGACCATGCCCGCGCCCGATTCGAGACGGTACTTAAATTCCATCGATTCGAACGGACTCAGCGGAATATCAATGTCGTGGCTAAGGTAATTCTTTGTTTGCGGTCTTGAACTGACGAGTTCTGAGCCAGCGGCGTATAGATCAAGAAGGCCGAGTCGTTTCCCGGCGCCCAAGGGATCGATACCAAACTCCGCGGGAAGAACCGCGACGATCAGAATCGCTACCGCGATCGAAAATGAAATACCGGTGGCAATGAAAGTGGTTTTGGGGGTCGGCTCAGAGTTCATGTCGATAGCGCATATTGCAGCAGATGAAATCCGGCCAGCATAAATCCGCTGACCATGAGCGCGCTATTGGCAACAAAGCTCATCCGGTCGAAACTGGGGCGTGAACGCCAAAAGACAAGAACGCCCATCACGCACACTAAGGCGGCCAGTTGCCCCAACTCGACGCCAACGTTGAAACAGATCAGATTGATCAGACCGCCATTTTCGGTCGACATTAGCCCTTGAAGTTTGGTTGCAAGCCCGAGCCCGTGGAACAGCCCGAAAACGAACACGGCGATTCTAGTATCGGGCGCCCAGCGCCCGAGTATTTTTATACCACCGAGATTCTCGAACCCCTTATATACGACCGAAAAGCCGATAATGGCATCGACGATCGATGCGCTGACCATCCAATTGGCCAGCACGCCGGAAAGCAGGGTAATGCTGTGGCCAACCGTAAACAGGGAAGCGTAAATCGCGATATCCCTGGCACGACGGAGAAAAAACATCACGCCCGTTAGAAAAAGAATGTGGTCGATCCCGGTGAACATGTGTTTAGCGCCGAGGTACGTAAAGATCGTCGCAGCCGTCCCTTCAATCGATTGGACGTAATTGGCGTTCGCCTGGGAAAGGTCGTGCCCCGAAGCCGACATGGCGCAGCCGAGGAAAATCAGCCCAAGAAACGCTCTACTGATCGTTTTCGATCCAGTAACGTTGATGGCACGCAACACACACGTTATACAGTTGACCGCCCAGGTCGAAAACCGCATCGGCGTCCTGTTGTTCGGCCGCGGTCATGAGGGATGCGCCAGTTGACACCAGTCCATGCGAAATTTCCCGCCAGTCGTCGCCGTCCATTGTCCGTCCCGGCATGAGCAACAGATTGCCTGACTCGCTAACAACGGCGGCTGCATGTTGGACCCGGAACCAACCCTCTTCTGTGGTTGGCGCGAGATCCTCGACTCCTTCGAGAGTTGCGATGGTGCCCGCTGAGTCCCAGATGGTATCGGCGGCGGGTTCGAGCACATAGTGCATTAGCTGCTCGACATCGAGAGACGACGAGTAGTAGACGGTTGGACCAGTCTCGGACTCGCTACAGCCGACTAATACCGATAGCGCAAGCCCGAGAGAAAGTTGACGGACGAACAATTATCGTGGTCGTTCGCGTGGATCCGCGCCATCCCGAGGCGCTCCCGTCCCTGAGGATCCCAGAAACAGAGTAGTTCCATCGGAGTAGGTGATATTTCGGCCGTTGGCCCGATTGGAGCGGTCTTTCGATTGGTATCCGTCAACGACCAGGTAGATACCGGGCTTCAGGGAATCACGGTTGATCCCTCGTCGTAAGAGAGTGTTGGGAGTACCACCTTCGACCATCCATGATTCGGTCGTCCCGTCCTCCATTTCGCGAGCAATATGGATCCACGCGTGCGGGTTTACCCATTCGACCTTGATCACTTCACCTTTAATGAGGAGCGGACGATTGGGATCGAATTCCGCTCCAAAAGCGTGATGTGCTTGTGCGCTCGAAATTGGCATGAGCATTGCGACCAAGGCAATGGTTAGATTCTGTCTTTTCACTATCATTCTCCCCCCTGCGCGACAATCGCGTCGGCTTCAAGGATTCTCGCACCACGAAGAATATTGCCGAGTGCGTAGTTGCCTTCGTGACAAGCATATTCGTAGAGCCGTTCATTAGTTGCAGGCCAGGAATACTGGCCGCTCCACGGTTGCGTCCAGACCGTGGGGTCATCCACCGTGAAGTCGTAAAGCAGCGTACTTTCGTCAGTTCTGGTGAAGCGTTCGACGACGTGAAGGTTGCGAGTTGCTCCGCCTAGGCCGGGTCGGTCGGCGAAGTTCGTTGTGTCGATAACCAACGTGTCGCCTTCCCAATACCCGATGGAGTCGCCCATCCACTTTCGGACGTCAGGTGCTACGTGCTCACTGTTCATTCGCACGATACGGGCGTCGTGGTTCATCTCGATGAGGATCATGACTGTATCGGCCGTTTGCACGATGCGCTTGGTGTTGTTGTATAGCGCGGGGAGCATCGGCGGTCCTGAGGTCGATGAAAAACCCAACAGGCAGCGTTCCGCTAAAGGACGTAGTTCGGGATCATCGTATGGGCCGGGCCCTTCGTTTTCGAGCCACCAAGCTGTCCCGTCGTTTCCTCGATAGTTGCGGTATCGACGCACCATTCGATTTCTTGATTCTTCGGTTCTTGCCGGATACCGACCGTTTTCCGGTTCGTAGATGATCGAAGTCGGTATCTTCTTGCCGAGCGACGTGGTGCCGTCTCGCGGAATCCAAAAGGCGTTGTAACCACCGACATTTCCGGCGGCACCCGGTGAACCGTCGCCACCTTCGGGGGGTGCTTCTCGATCAGGATCGCTTGACGTTCTGCCTTGCAAAAACGATTGCGTCGCTCGAGCGTACCGTTCTGCCTGTTCTTCGGTCATGTATCGGTTATCGCCAAAAATACGATTTCGCTGCATCGACGTTGAGGTGCCGACATTGTAGGTGCCACTCATGTCGGGTTTACCGTCGGCCGTTCGCGGAATCTCAGCCGTCGCGAACGACCCGGTTAGCAAGGCCGCCAGCCCGAGCAGTATGGTGTTTGCATGGGTATTCATATCATTCGTCCAGTGGGTATCGACGCCATTCGCCATACATTAACTCTTCGACGAACTCGACACATTTAAAATCCATTAGCCGTGCGTTGGGTTCCATGCGACGGTACAACGGCATGGCAATGGTCCAGGGTTCGGTAAACGTTTCCGGGTCTTCGATCGTTGCTTCGTAGTGCAGGTGATTCGGACCGGTTGGCGTCCAACGCTCCGTCACTTTGATTGCGCCGGAATGGTGGTTCCCCGCGCGGTCAAACCATGAACTATCAAGCTGCCCGGTAACTTCTATGACCAGCGTATCGCCTTCCCAGTATCCGTCGGACTGTCCCATCCACGAGTCGACGGGTGCCGGGACATCGTTGTCAAAATAAACGTCCCGAACCGCACCCGCGTATTCGTACGCGATGAAGACAGCGTTCTCGTTCTGGATGATTTGAAAAGGATAGGGCATGTAGTTTGCGCGCGGAACGCCGGGTAAATAGCACTTAATTTCGGGGTCTCTATCGAGCCACTGCGCAGCGTTTTCTCTTTTCTTCTCTAGCGCTTCAGGCGTGTACGGAATACCCGAGGTTGATGGCGAGCCGTTGGCATCGACCAATATCCCCATTCCCCCGGGAACAGCGCCTACGGCACCCAGTTTGACGACTGCGGCGGCCGGCACCGGACCGTGCGGTCCCTCCCTGAGTGCCATCGCTGGGCGAGCCATGTGCCGCTCAATGTCGTAGTTGGCTGTGTTCAACGCTTGCCATATCCCATTGATGTCGGGTTGGTCAGAACCTGCCAAACGAGGAGCCGAGTAATCGTTCCCGAAAGACTGGCCGGTTGCCAAGATGAATGCGGCGCATACGACGCCTGAGATGAATGCTCGCACGTAGTATTTCCTGAATGCTTCCTTTGAGACTACCAGATTTGTCGGTTTAAATAAGTGGGTAGTTTGTTGCAGTGGGAGTGGCGGATTCGCGCACCTCCGCATGTAGAGCACCTCGAATGGATTATGATTTGTAGATGAGCAAACCTCCTCAACTCGTGGATGATTCGGACGCGGCATCGGTTCCTCTCAATGACCTGGGTTGGGTCAACGTAGACCCTAATGCCCCTGACGTGGTTGAGCTTCGTGACTACTTATTGGCGAACAATGGCATCAAAGGCCTCGAAATAGTGACGCCTGATCAAGTCGAACGGGCGGTGCGTCTCTTTTACCGTGACGGCTTCGTCGTGGTCCGCAATGTACTCTCTGATGATCAGTTAACGTTCGTTCGCCAAGGCTGCGATGAGGTCATCCGTGAAATTCTGGCACACGATACGCATCGGTTGGGCAATCGTGGTTCACATCGATACTCGTTTGGCGGGTCAAGCCTCACGGGCCATTTGGTTCACCGGCCTGAGTGGGCAATGTTGATTGATTTACCTTCGGTCACGCCGATTTTGACGTCGATTTTTGGATCGGCAAATTACATCGCACGTGGCGGCGGCGGCGATTTTTGTCTACCGGGAGCAGCCGCTTACCAAGGTCTTCACGCCGACATGGGTGATCGACGAGAATTTGTTCCACCAGGTTCGACGCGATCAATTACCTTTGGTTCCTTTCACGACCCCAAGGGGAAGCTCACCTATCGTGACCTTCCGTGCCCCTACGTTTGTTGCAACTTTTTGATGGTTGACCTCACGGCTACAAACGGAGCGACGCGCCAGATTCCAGGGACCCAGCATGCTCAAGGTCCTATTCCCGACCTCGAGTCCGAGCCCGAATGGATGAAGCTGAGTACGGTTTGTCCAGCACCTGCAGGTGGTGTGTTAATTCGAGATGTACGTGCATGGCATGGTGGAACACCCAATCTGTCGGATGAAGTCCGGGCGATTCCGAACGCGGAGTTCTATGCCCCTTGGTTTCATGAACCGATGCGGCGGAGCATGCCGTACGCCTTGTATGAAACGTTGAGCGAACACGCGCAACACGTTTGCCGGTTTATCGTGGCCGATTCCAAAGCGGAAGTAAAAACCGGATATCGGGATGACATCGGTTCTATACGTCCTCAAACGAAACGCAGGTAGTTTGTTCAACCCGATTCTGGACGGGTTGCAAATATCGTCACTCTTTAGGTTTGAACGACCATCGATCGTCTTCGCGTGCTTTTAAGCCCGTTTCGATGCGGCACTTTGTCGACGACAGCTTGATCCGATGGTGGTATACAAACGCGCATGAATAGCAATCCTATTCGACTGCGCCCAGTTGTGTTGGTTCTTGTGTTGATGACTGCCCTGCGTTCTTGGTGTGTGACGGTTGAGAACTTTTCACTGCTCGATCAAAACGGCACGGAGCACGAGCTCTACGGTTATGCGAACTCGAAGGCCGTCGTG
>ENA-UPTF01001279-UPTF01001279.1-marine-metagenome-genome-assembly--contig:-NODE-1279-length-16151-cov-3.313488_pt1 | contig 16151 bp, 14 predicted proteins | sample MGYA00238166_ERZ767019 | MGnify/ENA primary metagenome ERZ767019 (study PRJEB28930, sample SAMN06266391) | marine metagenome | isolation source: Sea water from 250 m depth | place: Atlantic Ocean...
CTCGTACGTGGGCACCCCGGACGGCATTATTACAGCGACTCGCCCTGATGGGGGCTACTGGGCACAGCGCGTAAGAGACGGCACTACTGACGGCTTGTTGCGCGTCGGGGACGCCACTTATGAGATGCGTGCTACCGAAGTCCTAGGGGATGCCCGCATACCTATGCTCGAGGCATATTCCGCCAAGGGCGGTATGCCGATGGACGTAGCGGTAGGTGGGCCAGATCCACTGAGAGATTGGGAGGTATTTTTCTGGACGGCCAGGTAAGCTAGTAGGGTGAAGCAATTGTCGGACTACTAATGAATCCACTTTTGTTAACACTGCGGCTTCTGTAATAACCATACCGCTTCCCTTCTCATGTCAAAGTCCCCCAGCCTCAAAAGATGCTGGGGGACTTTTCATTACTGTCATGTCGCTAGAAAGTCCTGGGATTAGGGGTACGACCTACAGTGGCATATGAACTCAACTATAGTGACACCTAGAATGATAATTGGGAGAAAAGTAATGAAGCAGATCGCATGCACGCTGGTCATAATCATCCTCAGCGCTACCACACTGCACGGGCAATACGCGCCTGAGATTCCCGTGGAATCAGTGCCTGACTTCTTCCGGCTACCGACTGGAGTGAACTTCGGTGAGGTCCCGGCTGTAGCCGTCAATTCTCAAGGCCACATCTTTGCGTTCAGCCGCTCGAATCCCACTGGCGGTGGTCCTGCATACGGCATTCATGCGGCACAGCTATTCGAGTTCGGCCCCTCGGGCGACTTCATCCGCGAACATGGCAGAGGCCTCTACGCTTGGGCGTTTGCTCACGGCCTAAGAATCGATGTGAATGACGACATATGGACGGTCGATAAGGGTTCGAACATGGTAATTCGCATGAACCCCGAGGGTCGTGTGGTTTGGGTCTTTGGCCGTAAGGCAGAGTCGAGTTCTGAATCTGCCAGGCCTGTCGAACGCCAAAATCCTCCGGCTCCACCTCAAGAAGGGCGCTTCCGCGAGCCAACAGACATCGCGTTCGACTCTCAGGGCAACATCTATATTGCAGATGGATACATAAATTCCCGCGTCGCCAAGTACGACATGAACGGCGATTGGGTATTGTCATGGGGCGAGCCAGGCACAGGCCCCGGACAGCTTCGGACTCCGCACAGCATCGCAATTGACAGCGATGACAATGTGTACGTCGGTGATCGCTCGAACGCTCGGATTCAGGTGTTCGACACCAACGGCAACCCATACGTTGATCTGTCGCGATACGTCACCACAAACAACATTGTGGACATCAAAACCCTCGACTCAGGGTCAGGGATTTTGATCAGCGCGGATGGAGCAGTGTTTTCTTTTGGGTTAGATCTGTTCCAAGGATCACTTGGGGGGCAAGGCGTCACCGACATCATCGGCGGACATTTAGTCCCAGGCGGCTATTACTTGTTGTCCGCAACCGGAACCATTCACACCTTCGGTGATATCGAGATCGCACCCGACATCACGACAGCCACCAGCAAGAGTTTCGACACAGATACGTTGAACGCACACATCATTGATGTCACCCCAGCCGGCACCGGGTTGTGTGCCCTTGGTGCTGACGGTGGACTGTTCGACATGCTCGGCGCCCAACACAACACCACCTTGCGAGCTCACACCAACCCCAACACCACAGCCATCGACACCACCGGCTAAACAACGTCCTGGCGCGCCCTCGATCGAAGTTGCGGTAACTAGATCATTTTCAGGCTATTCGTAGACCTCTGCCGCGAAGTGCTTCCATCGGCGAAGCTGACCGTTTTCCATGTCCCACAGTTCGATCCCATAACCACGCTTCTGAGCCGCTCGGTTGGTGGTAAATGAACACTCGTAGGTGACGGTGATCCGGTCGCCGTCAACGCCGCGGCATGTCTTGGTTAAAGCGAAGTCGCCCATGGTTCGCAGCATCGGCTCGTAAAGATCGAGGTAGGCGTCCAGACCTTGCGCTTGGAGGCGACCGTTGAGAAAGATCTCAACGTCGGGATGAAACCCTTCCCGTAACGCTTCGATGTCTTGGTTGGCGTGAGCCGTTACATAGGCTTCCTCGAAGGCCTTGGTGATCTTTTCTGCTTCTGCCCAATCCACGCCCTCACACTAATTCAAGTAAAGATCCTCTCATTGCCTGCTATCTCAAGCAGTGAAGAACCAGCAGATCAGCCTGCATTGGGTATGATCCGAAATGTGTCGAAGAAAAACAAGAAAGCCGGGCGAGTCACACCAAAGGGAACGAAGCCTGCGGGATATGTTCCCAAACAAGCTTCAAAGAAGGGTGACTGTCCCTGCTGCGATTGTGGATCGTATTGCTGATCAGGGCTTTCCTGAAACATGCCCACTAAGCCTCACCCAGGTGAACGATCACCGAGGTAGTGGGGGTTGACCTACCTTTTCGACACGAGCACTACCGCGCTTGAGCCTGCGACTCCCCTATTTGTGTTGACTTAACGGTCGTTAAAAAGCTGGGATCCAGCTAGCTTCAGGACTATGACCAACGCAACAAATAGCCCACTAGCTGGGATCAAAGTCGTCGAAATCACGTCCATTTACTCGGGACCAATGGCCGGGATGATGTTGGGTGAACTGGGCGCCCATGTTGTGAAGGTAGAAAGTCCGGGTAGCCCCGATCCCTTAAGAGCCAGTGGCTTGGGTCCCGGACCCGACGGTGTCAACAGCATTTTCTACTCTCTCAACCGAGGCAAACAATTCTGCTCCATCGACGCAAAAACCGACAAGGGCCGTGAACTGCTTTTTGACCTTGCCGCAACTGCAGACGTGTTTATTCATAACATGCGACCCGGAAAGGCCGAGGGCCTGGGTTTAAGCTACGAAGCCCTCTCAGCAGCCAACCCTGGCATCATCTGCGGCGCAATCAGCGGACATGGACCTGATGGACCCGAAGCTCACTTGCCTGCGTATGACTATGTCGTGCAAGCAAAGTTGGGAATGGTCGACCACCAAAGAGACCGCGAAGGGCGCGGTGACCTCGTTCGACAGGTAGTCGTCGATAAAACTTCCGCTAATGCCCTCGTACAAGGAGTACTCGCAGCGTTATATATGCGAGAAAAGACGGGCCGCGGACAGCGAGTGGAAATACCGATGGTCGCTGCGGGACTCGCGTTTCTTTGGCCAGATGGACTCGCCGCAGCTCACGCAGAACTCAACCCCGCAATTCCATTGGAACAAATGCCGCCATGGTTGGAGTCAGCTCCAGGATCTTTCTTAGTTGTTTTGGAAACAACCGACGGTGAAATCGCAACTGGCATCCTTCTACCTCCTTGGGATGGTCTTTGTCTGGCTTTGGAACGAACGGACTGGATAACAGATGAACGTTTCTCAGAAGCGTTGGGTCGAGTGCTTAATTTGCCTGAGTTGATTGCAGAGGTCAGCTCCGAAGTCGCGAAGTACACAACCGAAGAAGTTTTAGCCCGCTTTGAAGAACACGACTTCGCAGCAGGAAAGGTCGTAACTCGGCGCGAAGTCCACGAGGACCCAACCGTTAAACATCTGGGTTTAATTAGTGAGCAGGCTGCTCCGGGTCTCGGGCAGGTCAGACAACCCGCCCCAATGTGGATGTTCAGCGATGCGGACACTGAGATAACGACCAGCTTGAATTCGACCGGTGGCGATTCACGCGAAGTTCTCGCTGAGTTAGGTGTCTCTGGCGACGAGTTCGATCAACTCGAAGAAGACGGCATTGTTTTCGTCGCGACGAGCGAATGACAACAAGCCTACGACGCTCAAATCATCTCTCACTGTTGCCCCGGGTTGGCTGAGACCTTTGGGCTAAACCCAAACTTTCACTTGGTGGTAGCCAACTGCCGTTCGAGTTCCAGCCCAACACTAAGCGGTAGATCGTTTGCCGCAGCGAGGCATCTGCGAAGCTTCATCGCTATTGCGGGGTCAATAGCTGCGAGCTGCAATGCGAGACGTTCAACGGTCTCGTCGAGTTCTTCTGGGTCAACAATTTGAGTGACAATTCCGAGGTCTAACGCTTCTGACACGTCGATGTCTCGGCCTGTCAACACCAACGGTGACGCGGCGTGGGGGCCGAGAACTCGGGTCAGGCTCTGCGTTCCTCCCGCTGCTGGCAGCATCCCAAGTTTGGTTTCGGGAAGACCCAGAATTGTGTCAGCAGCAGCAATGCGTATATCGCACAGCAAAGCCATCTCCAGACCAGACCCCATCGCATAACCCTTCAAACAAGCAACGGTGGGAATTGATAGGCCTAGTAGCGGCAACCACGGATCTCGGTCCCATCTGATTCGTCGTGCTTCGAAGATCGATGAGGCTGATCCGAATTCAGAAAGATCTGCCCCCGCGCTGAAATGTGGGCCTTCCGCTTGGAGGACAAGGACTCGGGCGGCAGGATTGTCTCGGATTGCCGTGATCGCTTCGATCAACCCGTCTCTCATCTCTAGGTCGTAAATGTTGAGCGGCGGATTCGATATCTGCACTGTTGCTGTCCCTGAATCCGAAAAAGAAAGGCTTACTTTGTCAGTCATGACAGTCCTCTGAAAGCAACTGCGGACCGGTCTAATGAAATACGGCAGAACTGTGGGGCGTCTCTCATGGCTTGACTCAACGCGACCGCGCAAGCTTCCAGTCCTGCGATCGGGTCGAGATAGGAGAACGCTGGTGTTAGTGGTCGACCTGACTTCCATCCCAAACCTGAAGCGGCGTGCACTCCTGTGCCGTACGCAACCCAATCACTTTCTGGCGTATCGGAAGCGAATGCGGTGATGGAAAGAAGTGGGATATCCGGGTTGATGGAGCGAAGTCGTTCGCATGTAATACCGAGATTCTCGTTCGCCCTCGGTGAAAGCGATGTGACAACTAGGTCTGCGGAGCGCACGAGTTGATGAAATTCGCCTCCTTCAGAGCAATATCGAAGGTCGATATCGGCGAATTCTTTGGAACGGTTCAGTTCGACGAACATCGGGGCGTTGCCTGAACCGTCATCGCCGTCTCCGTAGCGGAGGCCATCGGGCCGGGAGGACGGTTCGATCTTGATCACTGAAGCTCCGGCCCTGGCAAGTATTTCGGTACATAGGGGCCCAGCCCACATTGACGTCAAGTCGATGATCTTTAGAGTTCTCGGTTCAACGAAGTCTGTGCAATGGCCGACATCGTTGGGGCTCAGCGGCACCGGATTTTCTCGGTACGGGGTAACGGGAAGTCTCCAAACCTGCGCTCTTCGTGCCACTGATTCAGGATCTTCGTCTCCTTCAATAACATCTCTGAATCTGTTCCATGTCCCGGCGTCTTCGGGTCCTAAATCTAGGCACAGGAACCCATCGCCCCAGTTCGTTGCGGCGTCGGGGCGGGTCGGATTGTTTGCCAGTTGCTCCGGCATTGCAATCCAATCCTGAACAGCGTCGATGACGTCGTTATTCATTCGCTTAGCGATGATCGCAGCGAGTTCCAACCCTCTGTCATTCAGATTTTCGGGTAGCCAGTAGTCGTTCATCGCCCAGAAAAATCAGGTGGTCGTTTTGCGAAAAACGCAGCCAAACCTTCGGCCCGGTCTTCGGTAGCTGCCAATTGGTGGTTTAAGTCACCCTCGAGACGCAGGCCATCTCGTAAAGGAAGTTCGCTTCCACGATGAATGGCCTCTTTCGCCATTTCCAACGCCAAAGGACCGCGCGTCAACAGGGTGTCCGCAATGCTGGTCGCTTCGGCTGTTGCATCATCGGCTATGGAATGAATCAACCCCCAGTGTTGGGCGGTCTCCGCATCAAGTTCTGTACCTAAGAGCAGCATCGCCGAAGCACGGCCGGCTGAGATTGCCCGCGGCAGTCGCTGAGTGCCACCCCAGGCTGGAAGCGAACCGTCGACTGCATCGCTGAGCGAATAACGACTGTCGGGTGTTCCCACACGTATGTCACATGCGAGGGCGATTTCTAAGCCAACAGATGAGCATTGACCTGATAAAGAAACGACCAATGGGATACGCAGCCTTGCAAGAGCTGTGGCAGGGTCAGGTGAAACTGCAGAGCGGTCAAAATTCTCGACCACACCGGAACAGAAGTCTTCGCCTTGGGACGTAATCACTAGCACCCGAATATCACGATCTTCTTGAAATCGCTCACAGGCTTGCGTGATATCAAACGCAGTGCGCGTCTCAAGGAGTCCGCCGGGCAGAGTCATAGTGACGACACGTCCCTCAGCGGAGGAGGCAACAGTGACCGAGTCGGCCTGCAGAGCGGTCCTCCCTTTTCGTTGGACGCCGATGAGTTAGTCGGCGGACTTCGTTTTCTTCGGTTCTTGCAGTTGCATGTCTTTACCGTTGCACTGCAGTGTGATCTCACCTGGCTTGGTGACTAGCACTTCGATTCCGGTGTCTTCGTCCTGATAGCGCTTTCCAACCTTTAGACCTTCACCGCCAGCACTGTGTGTGATGTCGCCTTCTCCGCCTTTAGTCACGATGACTTGAACGCCACCGTCAAAGTCGAGACGGTCACCTGCTTTGGTTGACACTGTGTGTACCCCCATTTCGATGGAACTTTCAGAGAAAGCTACCGTACATCAAGTCACTTTTTTGCACCTCATCGAGAACTCAGCCGCGAGAATGGGAATATGAAGACGGCTTTAGTCATTGGCGGGACAGGTCCAACCGGGCCATATGTTGTGAACGGGCTACTAGACCGCGGCTTTCAGGTCACAATTCTTCACACTGGACGGCATGAAACTGATCTCATCGGTCCCGAAGTGGAACACATCCATAGTGATCCTTTCAACGCTGCTCAAACGTCTGAGGACATAGGAAACAGAACCTTTGATCTTGCCGTGGTGATGTACGGAAGACTGAGAGACCTCGCACACTTGCTTCGTGGAAAGGTCGGACACTTTGTGTCGATCGGTGGCGTCGGTGTTTATCGGGGTTTTGCAAATCCCGACGACTTGTTCCCACAAGGAATGCCCGTGCCGCTGCAACACGACGCTGAGCTCGTAGACGACCAGGAATCGTTTGTGAAATTACGTCGGATTCGCGAGACGGAAGAAGCGGTCTTCGACGCTCATCCGGACGCTATACATCTGCGGTACCCCCAGTTGTACGGTCCACGTCAGTTACTTCCTCGAGAGTGGCCCATTGTGCGTCGCGTGCTTGACCGTCGCCCTTTTTTGATTGTTCCCGACGGAGGTTTGACAGTGAAGAGTCAGGCCTGGGTTGAAAACGCCGCGCACGCCACACTCCTCGCTGTCGATCAGCCACGTGCGGGGATTGGCAATATTTACAACGTGGCAGATGAGGAGTTGTTCAGCATTCGTCAAATAGCGGAGATCATTGCCGACGAATTCGGTCACGAATGGGAAATTATTTCGTTGCCTCAAGAGGTGGCTACTTCTGCTCGTCCCATGTTGACGAGTTGGTCAAGTTCTCACAGGGTTCTTGATATTGGACCAACCGTTAGAGACTTGGGTTACAGCGATCTTGTGAGCCCTGAGGAGGCTTGGCGGCGTGCTGCGCGTTGGCTCGCTGATAATCCGCTTGAGCGGGGCGGAGATCTCGAGGCTCGTCTTCAGGATCCGTTCGAGTACGACAGTGAAGACCGTCAGTACGAAATCTGGGCTGAGTGTCGACTTCAGTTCAATCAAATTGGCTGGCGTGTCGAACCGGGATATTCCTCAGCTTATGTTGGGCGTCTTCCGAATCCAGCTGACAACTAGCCCAGGACGTTGCGGTCTCGTAAGTCTTGAATTTCGTCGTCGCTGAAGCCCAGTAATGATGACAAGACCTGTTCGGTGTGTTCACCAAGCATTGGTGCTGGAGATCGGACCCCATTTGGGCCGTCACGGAGAAGCCATGGAATGCCGGTGTGCGCCAGGGTCCCGACTACCGGGTGTTCCAATCGTTCGACAAACCCTCGAGAGTTGAGGTGGGGGTCGGTTTCTAGTGACTGCACGTCGAGTGAAGGCATCGCAGGGATGTCCTCGCTTTGCAGGATGTGAGTGATCTCCCATTTGTCGTGGCGACTCGTCCATGCTTCGATCAGAGCGTCGAGTTCGTTCTCAAACTGTTTCCGGGACGTCTCAGATGCAAATTTGGGGTCGTCGAGATCCAATAGCGCAGCCATTTTTTGCCACTGCTGTTCGGTGGCACAACTAATGGCTACCCAATCGTCCTCTCCTTGGCAGCGGTAAAGATTGTGTGGCGCCATGATCGGATCTCTATTTCCGCAAAAATCTGGTTGTTCTCCGGTCAGGATTTGTTGGGTCCATCCTTCGACGGCGCTAGAAGCAGTTGCCTCCCATAATGAGGTGTCAATGAATTGGCCTTCTCCGGTCCGACGTCTAGCGATTAGTGCGGCGATCAATAGATGGGCTGTAGCTATGCCGGCAGCGGGATCTCCAAGAGATACGCCCACTTCTTCAGGTTTTCCGCCTTCATACCCAGTCATTGACGACAGTCCCGAGAGAGGGGCAGTGGTTGGGCCGTATCCCAAATAGTCGCGATAGGGCCCGTAATTGCCGTAGCCGCTTATGGCACCGACGATCACGTCAGGTCGCAGTTGCACGAGGTCGTCGTATCCGAGGCCGAACTTTTCCATTACTCCAGTCGCATAGTTTGAGACAACTAGGTCACAACTGGTCGCAATTCTTTTCGCTATGGCTCGGCCATCTGGGGTCGATAGGTCCAGAGTGATACTTTTCTTCCCTTGTCCCCACTGGTTGAAGTAACCGTTGCTATCAACAGAAACTTCATGATCGACAGAAAACAGTGGGAGACGGCGACCTAAATCTGGTGCTTGTTTTGATTCAACCTTTATTACTTCGGCACCCAAATGAGCTAGGTGCATAGTGCAAAAAGGTCCAGCCCAAACCCAAGTGAAGTCGGCGACGGTCACTCCTTCTAGAGGTCGGGAACGTGGCTGTTCGACCAACGGATCGGCGGTTCGAGGTTCTACGAAGGTGGCGTCTTGATGTTCTCCTAAAGCTGGAGCTGGTTCACGCACAGACCACCAACTCTTAGCTAGACGTGCGACAGGACCAGGGAGCGTGATTTTTCCGAGGCCCGGCTGATCCACTTCTACGAGAAACCCGCGCTCACGCAAATGCGGGTCTTCGAGCATTTGTTCGATGGTGTTCACAGGGGCAAATCCGATTCGATTGCCCTGTCCTAGATGGAATAGGTCCATAACCCGTTGTGGAGCTGCCCATTCCCCCAACCACATATGAAGCAGATCTTCGGCGTCAAACCGTCCGGCTTGAGTGTCGAAGATCTCCATCTGCGCCCATTCTGGTGAACCCATGACTTCTTTGAGTCGTGCCCATTGATCATCTTCGACACACACTATGAAGATCCGACCATCGGCAACCTCAAAGATCCGCCATGGATTCAGAATCCGGGTTCCAGCTCGACCTGGGATCTCGCTGAGGTAACTCCAACTAATAAACCCAGCTTCGAGCATGCTCGATATGTACGCCATGCCAGCCAGGTCGAGGTGTTCTCCCTCACCGGTGCAAAGCGAGCGGTCAAGAGCCCCGAGAGCGATAGTCGCGGCCGCGAACCCAATTTGAAAACCTGCTTGCTGTCCCGCCGGTTTCAAAGGCGGCAGATCTATTTCGTCTGAACAGCCTGGGGTCATCCAACCCCAACCACCACCGTGAATCAGTTGTAAATCCTCTGCACACCACTTCGAATAGGGGCCAGAGCGACCAAAAGGAGTAACCGAAACTGTGACCAGCGAGGGGTGCCGTTGGGCTAGGTCGTCTTCGTGTAAACCAACGAGGTCGGCAGCGTCGGGCGACAAATCATGAACCAGTAGGTCAGCTTCTGCAAGCAGTTCATGCATTCGAGCCGTATCTGAGGGTTCACTAAAGTCGATAATCACGCTGCGCTTGTTGAGGTTGAGGTGCGTGAAGAGACCGCTTTGAGAGGGGTTCGGTACTCCCGGAAATGGGCCACGTCGCCTGGACCGATCTCCCTCAGGCGGTTCAAGTTTGACTACCTCAGCTCCCAAATCAGCAATTAAGCGTGTCGCCCACGGAACCGCAATCATTTGTCCGACTTCGACTACTCGGATGCCTTCTAGCCCTCGCATGTCCCCCCTCAAACATCTACTCGTGTATGCGCCGGTAAAGCATGCCTTATTGGAGGGATTTATGCACGGAGTGACGCTCACCCACCAGATGTGATGCACTGTCTAGACCGGGCCAAGGGGAAATCATGGAAAACCGCACTTACGAAGAACGTCACAACGATGCACTTGAGATTTTTGATGGATTTATGGGTGGCACTGTTGCTGAACCTGAACGCGGCGCTCGCTCCTTCCGTCGACAGCATGGAGCTCTGGGGAGCTTCGCTTTTGACGTCGTGATGGGTGACGTATGGGCTCGCCCTCAGCTCAGCCGTCGTGATCGAAGTCTCATCGTGATTTCAGTGTTAGCCACAATCGGCAGTACTGAGGAACTCTCCCTTCATACTCAAGTTGGCCTAAATAACGGCCTGACACGAACTGAAATCGAAGAATTAGTCCTGCATGTGGCTGCGTACGCTGGTTTTCCAATGGCGATGCAGGCAAGCCGCGTTGTCACTGATCGTTTTTGTCAGATCGACGGGGTTGACCGTCTCCCTGAACGAACTGGTGCTGAAGACCTTGATGACGCTGAAAGGCGACTCCGAGCTCACGATGTCAGAAAATCACTCACAGGCGGCCGGTGTGCCGACGACGTCGATGCCGACTATGCCGCCATGGTTGAACATCTAGGCGATGTGGGGATGATCGCCTACCACTGGGCGTTCGGTGATTTATGGTCACGCGATGAACTGAATCGCCGAGATCGAAGTCTCATCGTGATTGCCATACTCACCGTTTTGAGTCGCATCGATGAACTTGCGTTTCACGTTCCGGCTGGCCTGAATCATGGTTTGAGTCGTGAAGAAATCGAAGAAATCATGGTTCAAATGACTATTTATGGAGGGATACCCAGAGCAGTCGAAGGTATCCAAGCTACAAGACGAGCTTTCGAGAAGATCGATGCTCGAAATGCTAAGAGTTCTTAGTCCGAACCGAAGTTGCCGAAACGGCCTTGGGCATCCGCTGTCCTAATTGCGCGTGCTGACGCGTCTCCATCGAATTCTGATAGGTCGCCCATGCGACTCATTTGGCTATATCCGCGCATCTGATACTTCGACATTTGCACCGACATTGCAGGTAGGGAAAGGATTCGTTCTGTCCAGCGGTCAATAACGGGGTCAAGGTCACCTTCATTTTCCACTACTTCGTGAACGAGACCCCACTCTGCTGCTTTAGTCCCGTCGATCCGTTCGGAGGTCAGGATCATCTGCCGAGCGCGGGCTGCCCCAATTTCATGGATTAGTCGCGGGGTTGCACCCCACGGGAGTGGGACCCCTAGTTCGACTTCTGGAACATAAAAGAGCGCATCAGAGGTCGACACTCGAAAGTCACACGACGTGGCGAAGCAGCATCCACCTCCAATGGCATGGCCATGGATCCGACCGATAGTTACCACTTCACAATCTTCAATAGCTCTAGCGGCTCGTCGACCTAGTTGCCCCAAGTATCGGGCCTCCAGGTCGTTCGTGGGGTCCGGGACCTGTTCTTTTCGATCAGCCCCCGCGCAAAAAGACTTTCCTCGGCCACCTAACACAGCGACTCGGAATTCCGACTGACTATTCAACGCTGTGAACAAGTCCCCTACTTCTTTAACCATTTGTTGGTTGTGGGCGTTACGTGATTCCGGTCGGTTGAACCAGATACGAACTACTTCCCCATCGGGTTCCAACTGGAGTGTCTCTAAGTTGAGTTGAAAGGCCATATGCACAGTCTTACTCAAAGTTGGTCTCGGCGAGCCGTGAACTTCGATTCTTCTAACTACGTGAGGATCATCACTGATGTTTTTGAGGTTTCGCAGCAAATAGCGGAGCCGAGTATCCGAGAGCAGCGACAACCGCAGCGAAGATGAAGGTTGTTCTGAGCCTGCCAAGAGACAAATCAGCGCCGGCGAACGCCAACATTGACTGGATACCCAGAATCATCCCCATCCACATGACCGTCTGATTCATACCGTTGGCAATTCCTAAATCAGCGTCGTCGACAGAGTTGGCGACCATCGTCTGATATGCCGGAGATCCGATCCCAGCAGAAACACCTGACAAAACAAGTCCGACCATGATGAACGCCAGTCCATATTTCGCTGGGTTACTCCCATACGCAAAGGCCAGCATGGAAAAAATCATTGCGGTTGAACCAATGACCATCGGCACCCGCATCCCCGCCTTGGTGACCAGACTGCCGCCAAGGGGGGAGGCAATCGCGAAGACTCCTGGTCTGGGGACCATCAGCAATGCTGCGGCACCAACTGAATACCCATAAGGTCCTTGCAAAACACTCGGAATAACAACGAATGCGCCCATGTAGGCGAACTGACTGCAAGCCGCTGATCCCAATGGCAAAGCAAAAGTGGGTTTGGTGAATAGCCGGACATCCAACAGTGGGTTGGTCACTCGTTTTTCCCACAGCACAAAAATCACGTACAGCGGCAAGCTGCAGGCCGCCAAAAGCAAGATGGGTAGATCCGTAATCACCGATCCACCGCTTTGGGTGACCTGCGGTATCCGTGTGATTGCCAGGAGCACAAACAGTGTCGCAGCGGCAAGGAAGAACGCTCCCAACCAGTCAATCGATGTGCGTTCTCCCTTGGGGATTGGTTTGACAACGAAAATGGCGAGGATTGTCGCTAATCCCCCGATGACACCAAAAATGGCGAACACTGATCTCCACCCAAGAATGTCCAGGAGCGGGCCTCCACCCACGACTCCAAGGGTGGGCGCGCCGGTCATGGCGAATTGGAACCAGCCAACAGCTTTTGCTCTCTGTTCAACCCCAAAGGCGTGCATCAATAAGGCCATACCGTTGGGCATGAGCAACGCTCCGCTGGTACCGAACAGAACTCGGACCGCGATGAATGTGCCGATGTTCCACACCCAGTAGTTGGCAATCATGGTCACGGTCATTCCGACCAACCCGACGATGAAGGTATTTCGGTGACCGTAAATATCGCCGAGCTTGCCTCCTGCGGGAGTGCCCACCGCCATAGCAAGCATGAGTCCAGTCAGTACCCAGCCCGCAGTGGCCGTTGTGGTGTTTAAGTCCTCAGCGATACTTGGAAGGGCGGCTGTGACCAAAGTCATCAAAGAGCCAAAGCCAAGCACGGAGAGGCCGATGACCCATAACAGCAGCCACCGATAACCCGGTCGTTGGAGGTTTTCTTCTTCGTCTACTTCTCGCGGTTCGATGCGCCAGACATTGGGTTGAAGAGCTGACGGTGCGAGGTTCACTTCCCACAAGTATGTAGGTATTCGGCTACTTTTCTACAGAATCTTAGATTTTTATATTTTCTTAGAATCTGACTGTAACTATCTAGTTAGGTGCTGATCGTCGAGCATCGCTCGTGCTTGGTTGATGGCAATTTCACCCATTTCGGGATGGGTCAGAATCCAAAATTTGTCGTTGATTACCGCGTCGAGAACCATGGGCCCTACTTCGGCCGGATCCATGCCATTTGCCAATGTTCGAGTGAGGAACTCCCAGAATTTCTGTCCTTGTTCGGAGTCAACGTGGTTAGCCGCGTCGTCAGGGTCTCTATTGCGTTCGCTGTCCACGATCTTGGTGTTGATCGGTCCGGGGCAAAGAACTGATGCGCGAACTTTTGATTCTCGCCATCGCAGATCTCGCTCAAGGGATGCCATTAACGCGACGACTCCGTGTTTCGCGACGTTGTATGCACCCAAGGAAGCCCCCGCATACAACCCGGCCATCGAAGCAGTCGAATTTATGTGGCCTTCACCTTGTTCTTCGATAAGAGGGAGGAAGGTTTCGACGCCGTATATCGGTCCCCACAAGTCAATATCCAACGTCCATTTCCAGTCGGCGATCGATGTGTTCCCTACCGGAGCTCCAACCCCGACTCCAGCGTTATTGCAAAGCACATGGACTGCTCCGAACTCTTTGAGGGTTGCATCGGCGAGAGCTTGCACGTCACTCAGTTTGGAGACATCGGTGCGGACCCCAATTGCCTTATGTCCACCTGCTGAGAGCTCATTGACAGCTGCTTCGAGAGCGGCCTCCTCTATGTCCGCCAAAACCACGGCCATACCTGAGTCAGCGAATGTCTGAGCCATTGCAAGACCCATACCGCTGGCCGCGCCAGTAACAACGGCGACTTTGCCCTTCACATCCATGACCCACGCCCCCTGTAGCTCGTCACCTGGTTAGACATTTACGAGAAGTCGATAACTGTTCGATTTCCGACGCGTTGACGCATCTGTTCGTAACCCTCATTGATTTGATCAAGGTGGATGTGGCTGGAAATCATTTCATCAAGCATGAGACGGCCGTCGAGGTACATGTCGACGTATCGGGGCATGTCAACTCGGAATGAGTTCGAACCCATCATCGACCCTTGCAGCCGCTTTTCCATCATGAAAACTTCGTAACCCGGGATTTCGATTTTCTCTCCAAAGGGCATCATGCCGACGATCACTGTCGTGCCACCCAACTTCGATGCAGACCATGCTTGTTCGCAAGTGGCCTTCAGTCCGATGCATTCGAATGCGTAGTCAACTCCGCCTTTGGTCATTTCGTGGATTGCCGCGACGGCATCAGTCTCTGCGCCGTTCACAGTGTCGGTAGCTCCAACCGATCGAGCGGTTTCTAACTTATCCGCAGTCACATCAACTGAAATGATTCGTCCGGCCCCCGCTATTCGAGCACCCTGAACGGCTGAAAGACCGATCCCACCGGCCCCAAAGACGGCGACAGTTGACCCGGGTTCGATTTTCGCAGTTTTGAAGACAGCCCCGACTCCGGTCGTCACCCCGCATCCGATTAAGGCGGCGCGATCCAGCGGCATATCTTCGCGAATAGCAACGACCGCATTTTGGTGTACCAGCATTTCTTCGGCGAAGCCACCAAGTCGAGCGAACTGTGCGACCGCTGTGCCGTCATCTTTGCTTAATCTTGGCGTTGACTCATCTGGTCTATTGACTGCGGAGTGATTTCGGCACAGGTTGGGACGACCGGTCAAACACAGGTTGCAGTTGCCACAAAATACGGAAAGACAGGTAATGACGTGGTCGCCTGGTTTCACGTACGAAACGTCGGCACCGACAGCTTGAACGATCCCAGCACTTTCATGACCCATCACCGCCGGCAATTGAGTTTGCCAGGCCGCATCCATAAAGTGCAGATCGCTGTGGCAAAGGCCAGCGTTGACTACTTGAACTAGAACTTCATTTAGTCCCGGCTTGTCTATAGAGATGTCTTCAATCTCTAGCTCACCTGGAATCTGATTTAGAACGGCGGCTTTCATGATCCCTGTCCCCCTTCGAAAGTTTGGAAGGGATCGTAGTCAAGGTATGGCCTTCTGTCATAAGAGTCTCGCTGACCGCTGTGAATATCGACAAAGCGACGCCTCTTTGGAGAGCCGACTCAGGACTTAAATATCGGCGGATCTACCCATCCTGAGGACCTCTCGATGTGTGGAAACCCATGCAATAAGACAGATGAGACCAGACAACGCCATCAACACAACAGCAGAGGAGGCCCCCAAGCGTTCAGCAATTTCGCCAAGCAAAAACGTTCCTACTGGTAGAGCTCCAATAGCCATGCTCAACAAACCCATTGCCCGTCCACGCATATCGCTATCGACAGTTGTAAGCACCAAGGTTGACTGCGTAGCACCGAAAAACCCTGATCCCACAGCAGCTATGAACAAGGCAGTAGCAGCCATCGCCACCGAACCGCTCATGGCAAAGGGAACGAGCATTGTCATCCCGAATGCAACACCACCGATGTAAACGAGTCCACGACGTTTGGGTTCCCAGAGTCCAATGATGAATGACCCAGTCATCATGCCAAAGCCTGTCATGGCAGCAATCAATCCAATCTGGCTTGGGGTCGCCCCAATTCGGTCACCGATTCTTTGAACCGCTGGGAAGTAGGAAAACAAGAAGAAGTTAGCGAGGAAGGTGACACCGAGGATGCTGCGTAAACCAAGGTTTGTTCGCGCCAACGACAACCCGGCTCTTAGCTCGGTGAATGTTGACGACTTGGGTCGCGACGACTGAGTTCCTGCATTATTTTTGGGTACCCAATGCAAA
>ENA-UPTF01001280-UPTF01001280.1-marine-metagenome-genome-assembly--contig:-NODE-1280-length-16128-cov-4.312566_pt1 | contig 16128 bp, 17 predicted proteins | sample MGYA00238166_ERZ767019 | MGnify/ENA primary metagenome ERZ767019 (study PRJEB28930, sample SAMN06266391) | marine metagenome | isolation source: Sea water from 250 m depth | place: Atlantic Ocean...
ACTTCGGAACTTGTCGCGAACCTTTGGAGCGAGGATATACGGCACTGTGTTGACACCTTCGGGCCCCAACGATGCATGTTCGAAAGCAACTTTCCTGTAGATAAGCAAGGCTGCTCCTACACGGTGCTCTTCAATGCCTTCCAACATATTGCTGATCAGGCCGGCTGGAGTATCGCTGAACGCGCCGACCTCTTTTCTGGGACGGCGCGCCGTTTCTATCGCATAGACCCATAGAGCAGTGCCTGCTCCTGGCATAGAAACACCGCGACTGTTGCTTCGTCACTGGCGCCCAGAAGACCGCGACCCTTTCGCTCAAATGAACAATGACCCTGAGGTCATGAAGTATTTCCCTTCGACCTTGGACAGGAGCCAGAGCGACTTATTCGCTGAATTCATTCAAATCAGACTGGAAGAAAACCAATATGGCCTATGGGCGGTAGAGCTCAGAAATGCCGATTCTCTGCAACCGACGTCGTTTATAGGATTTGCGGGATTTTCAACGCCAACCTGGGATGCGCCATTCAATCCATGCATCGAGATCGGATGGAGGCTCAGCCGCCCTTTCTGGGGGTACGGATTTGCGACTGAAGCTGCGACCCACATTCTTCACTACGGGTTCGGGGTCCTAAAGCTCGACGAGGTGGTGTCATCTACGTCGCTGCTCAACGCGAGATCCATGGCGGTCATGGAGCGACTTGGAATGACTCGTGCTATCGGAGAAGACTTTGATCACCCGAGAATTCATGCCGACAAAGCGCTGTGTCGCCATGCTCTCTACCGAATCGACGCTGGTGAATGGGCAAACTCTGATTAATCAATACGACCTACGTCAAGCCTGCCGGAGAACGATCGAGTTTGGCCCATTGGGTTGCGTCATGGCCAAATAAGAGCGTGCAACCCTCCTCGTCTTGCAAGGCTTTTAGGTGACGCATAGAACTCAGTTGCATTTCGTGGTCATACCCGAAAGGTGGTAGCAGCATCTTTTCGAGCACTTCTTGCCAATAAACACAATCTCCGGTCAACACGACTGGACCACTGTTTAAATTCACTCTGAGCGATTGATGACCGGAAGTATGTCCGGGAGTTGGGATGCACAGAACCGACCCATCACCGAAAATGTCGTGCCGACCTTCGATTTGGAGTACATCGTGGCCTAAGTCAAAGTCGTCCGGTTTGTAGACTTCGTGTTCGACGAGTTTCGGGTGATGGCCTGATTCCCATTCAGAACGCTGCACGATGATCTGGGCATTAGGCACCAGCGCAGTTCCGCCACAGTGATCGAAATGAAGATGGCTAAATACGATCTTGTTGACCGAGGAGGGATCCATCTCGACACTTTCGAGACGTGTCGAGATCATGTCGGCGGTATCGAAACGCGATTCAAATTGGCGCGCCATCAGTGGATACCTAGCGGCTACACCATCAAGCAAATCGTGATGAAGTCCTGTGTCAAAAAGAAGCGTTTGTCCGCTGGGGTGGACAACCAACCAACTCGGAATTGGCAGATCAACGTCGCCATCCAAACCGGCGACAACTGATGAGGCCGCAGTAGAAAGCCAGCCGCACTCAAGCGGAACCAACCGAAGCTGAGTCATTCCGAGACGATACATTTCCAGGATGGTCCGGCGCCCGCGATCATGACCTAATTATTTGTCTCGCGCCCACAACCGGTCGGTTAACCGACCGCACCGCTCTTGGATCGACTCCAAGGCGTCACAGATCATGTCCTCTCTATAACGCTGGCCGACGACTTGAACCGCGGCGGGACGCTCGTCGACGAGGTCCATCGCCACAACCCCAGCAGGCAAACTCAAATAGTTGATGGCCATGGAATACGCCGATGCCTCTAGAAAATCTTTACAGGTGTCGAAACTTTGAAGGTCGTAATCCCAGTCGTAAAGACGATTCATATAGAAGGGCGTAACAACAAGTGGATAGTCAACTAAGAAAAGGTTCCAGTCCCGCATCATTCGGGTGCGGTCACCGAAACCGTTTATGTAGTCGTCCCGTTCGAGGAGTTCTCCCATCTGAAAGAAGTAGTCAAAGGTCGTCTTAATATCGGAGCTTCCGTGCTCCCGGACCTGTGGCATCAGTGCCGTATTCATTTCGGTTGTGAGTGTTCGAAACCAGTCCCTGAACGGTTCCTCGATTGACGGGGTATCGACTTCAACCACTCGGTAACCCGCATCAGCCAAAGATTCTGCCGCTCTGTCTATCAAGTCGAGAATTCCGTCGTGAATCGGGTAACCACACGGATCTTTGGTTACTGCAACTGAGATCGGTTCCGTGGAGGAGGGACCCTTCCATGGGATCGGAGGGCAAAGAGGATCGCGTGCGTCGGGTCGAATCATCACTTCCGTGGCAAGTGAGAGATCGCTCGCATCGCGACACATAATTCCTTGCACCGAAATCACTTGTGCGAGTGGACCGCGCTCGGCCGCTGCAGTGGAATTAAATACGGGAACCCTATTGTTCGTGGGTTTAACCGTCGTGATTCCGTTTGCTAGAGCGGGAAATCTGAGCGATCCTCCGATGTCGTTCCCGTGGTGTAGCGGGCCGAATCCGGCAGCAGCGGCGGACCCGCCTCCACCGGAGGAGCCACCGGGGCTCGCATCTTTGTCCCAAGGGTTAAATGTGCGCCCTCTCAAAGGATTTACCGTGGTGCCGCGCATCGAGAACTCTGGAACGTTCGTACGACCAATGATGATCGCTCCAGCGTCGCGTAAGTTGCGAACCAAGGGAGCGTCCTCGGTGGCAATCAGGTCGGCAAACGCTGGCACACCGTTCGGCGTTGCCTGGTCGGCGACGTCAATGTTTTCCTTGATGGTTACCGGCACTCCATGAAGGGGACCGACGTCGTCACCGCGTGCTTGGGAAGCATCTGCTGTTGCGGCGGCAGCCAGAGCTTGTTCAGGGAATTCAACGGTGATTGCGTTGAGCTCGGGATTTTTCTCCTCGACTCGAGCCAGAACGCTTCCAACTACTTCGGTCGCAGAGAACTCCTTATCTTGAATCCCGAGCGCTATTTCTCGGGCACTTAATTCCCACAGGTTGGTCATCGCTGCCTCTCAGAGGCCTTCTCTGACAGGGTGATGACCGGGGAATTCGGCGTTTCTTTGCTCGGTGCCGGCGCGGAAAGCTTCGGCCATATCATCAGTGTCGAACATGGCAGCGTTCCAAGTCGCGATGTATTCCAATCCGTCGGCGACGGAGTGATCACGTCCGTAGTTCAGTGTTTGTTTGGTTCCCCAGATGGCCATTGGACTCTTCGAAGCGATTTCTTGAGCTGTCTCCAACACAGCGGCCAACATCTCATCTTGATCTGAATATATTTCGTTGACAAAGCCAGTTTCTTTTGCCTCCAGCGATGACATCTTCCGCCCGGTATAGGCAAGTTCTCGTACGACGCCCTCAGGCATTAGCTTTGGCATTCTTTGTAGGGTTCCCACGTCTGCGGTCATGCCAATATTGATCTCTTGAATACAAAAAAAGGCGTCTTCTGTTGCGTAGCGAAGATCAGTAGCGGAGACCATGTCGATCCCGCCGCCGAGACAGGCACCTTGAATAGCGGATAAGACGGGAAGACGACTTTCTTCGAGACAACTGAAAGTACGTTGGAGCTTTAACGCAGTTGAACGAAAACTGGCTCGTTGTCGGCTGCCGTGCTTGGCGGGTTCCTGTCCGCTCACGTTGTTGTTCCCAGCGAAAACGCTTAGGTCCATTCCGGAGCAGAAGTGTCGGCCCTCTGCGGACAAAACGATGACTCTCGCGTCACCATCAGTGGAAACCTGATCGATAATCTCCGGCAGCTCTTGCCAGAACTCCGGGATCATCGAATTTGCGCGCTCAGGCCGGATCATCCTCACATGAGCTAGGTGATTGGTTGTTTCAACTTCGAAGCAGGTGTAGGTCACGTCTCGACCATAGATCGCTCAAGAGAATGATGCGACCTCGTCGGACCGTTATCGGAATCAGCCCGACAACATGACCCCCATTACCAAGGCTGCTATTGATGCGAGAAGAGCAAGCCCGGCGCTGGCGCCCCTTATGGCAGCATTATCCGTTGATTGATGGAGCCAAGCCCCCGCGCCCGAAATCGCCACCACAAGCATTTTGATTCCGAGGAGAGCGTTCCAGCCGGCGGTGGTGTCAGGCAAAGAAACCATGTTCCAGATCCCGGTGACGACGGCTAGCCCGAAAAATGGCCAAGCTACGCGCCCGAATGCTTTGGCAATACTTGGCAGCGCTTCGGGATGCGACCGTCGGACAGCGGGAACTAGGGCGCCTACGACAATCTGTCCTCCGACCCACACACAAACCGCCACGATATGCAGCAAACCGCGAACGGTGTCTACGTCAAATGAAACATCAAGCATTATCAACCTTTGAATTTGACGGGTTCGTGAGCCCGCCCATTAAAGCTTAGGAGACGGCGGCTCTTGTTAGGAGTTCAGAAGACCCGCCATATTGTCAGCGTAAAATTTGTTCAGTACCTCCTCTGGCATCCCATCTAAAGAAGCTTCGAATCTTCCCAGAGGGTTTCGACCACCTTCGATATGGGGATAATCAGAAGAAAACAGATACAAGTCGGCGTTCGATTCTCGAACCATCGCCCCGACGTCCTCAAATGGGTATGGGGTGAAGGCCATCTGACGAGTAATGAGCTCGGAAGGTGGGGTTTTCAAGGCTTCCAAATCTGGTTCAGATCGTTTCCAAATTTGGGCTATGAGATCTAGTCGACGAAGAAGCGACGGCACCCAACCCGCACCGAGTTCTATGACACCGCCGCGCAGGTCGGGGTGCCGTTGAAGGACTCCGTCTAAAACCATGGCTCCGACAAAGGTCTCAGCCACATGGTGGAGGGCAATCATGTCTTTGCCCCGCACGTTCTCTCCGCCGCCTATCCAGTCGTTTGGTACCGGACGGCCCGTGTTCATCCATTCGGGCTTGATCTGAAGGGGAATGCCGCCGACGTGCAGAAGAAAAGGAACTCCAGCTTCGGCCATTCGTGCCCAAACTGGATCCAAGGCGTTGTGGCCCGGTGAACCGCCACCCGCTGGACGGTGAGGTACCCACATGGCTTCGAGGCCTAGCGACATAGCGAATTCGAGTTCAGCCAAGCTGGCCCCGGGTTCATCCAGCGGAAGAAGAGCGACCCCGATCAGGCGGGGATCATCGGAACAGAACTCAGCCATCGCTCGATTATGAGCGCGAGCTGCACCATATCGAAGGTCCGAAGCAGCTTTGGGGTCGAAGGCGATGGGGCCGCTGAAAGTTGAAAAAACGAATTGTTGCTGAAACCCCAAAAGGTCGAGAGCTGTGCGGCGTTCGTCTTTGTTGAACGCTCCGAGAGCGAAGTAGCCCTTGGGTCCTGCGATCAAATCGTCACCGAGCGCGACCAGTTCAGCAACTTTGTCCGGCGGGTGTGCACCAGTCTTTGCCGCTTCGCGCCAAGAGTCGCTGCTCCTTCCGCCTGCATCGAAGTCGATTTGCGGGATGCGGTCGCGAATGCTGGGATCAGCGTGTGCAGTTAGAAAGTCGGGCAATTCCATCAGATGACTATCAGCGTCGAAGTATGTACGTTGTTGCGCGTAAGGCATACAACAACGGTAGCTGCCCCGCCCAAGCGGCTGCTTGACAAGTAGTAGCGATAGCCTCCCGATATGGCTCATCGCGAAAAACCTGACGAGTTTTCACGCGACTCAGAAGAGGAGCCTGTTCACACGGATCTCTTGTCAGCCAAGGTCGTGACAGTTTCAGATGGCGTCGTGGCCGGAACGCGTGACGACAAAAGTGGCGAAGCACTGTATTTGAGTCTTGTGGCTCACGGGTACGACGTGATCGAACGGCGCGTGGTGGCCGATGGAATAGAGAGCGTCGCAGAATGTCTAACTGATATGACAAACGGCTTCGCTGGCCTAGTCGTCACCACCGGCGGCACGGGATTCACAGAACGTGACCTCACTCCCGAAGCGACGACACAGGTACTCGAAAGGGAGGCTCCTGGCATTGCTGAGGCGATGAGACTCACCAACCCCCTTGGACGTCTTTCTCGAGGCGTTGCGGGAATCGTCGGTCGAAGCATCGTTCTCAACACCCCAGGTTCCACCGCTGGCTGTGTTGAATGCTTCGACGCGGTGGCTGATGTGATACCCCACGCTTTGCGGCTGCTTCACGGCGAACGGCTGCATTGACGGTGAATATGTCGCAAACTCCCACTGACGCTGCCCTAATGGATAGAGCGATAGGGAACGCAGCCTCCGTCAGAGGTACCACTGCGCCCAATCCTTGGGTGGGGGCGGTGGTTCTCACCCAAGACGGAGCACTATTTGACGGCGCAACTAATCCCGCGGGTGGCGCTCACGCGGAACGGGTCGCGATTGATGCGGCTGGCCGAGCGGCTCAAGGATCGACCCTGGCTACAACCCTCGAACCCTGTTGTCATAGTGGCCGAACAGATGCATGCGTCGACTCCATAGTCGAAGCCGAAATTAGCCGTGTTGTAGTAGGGGTCACCGATCCGGATCCCCGAGTCAATGGAGGTGGCATAAGCGCCCTACGCGACTCGGGAATCGAAGTAGTTGAAGGAGTTCGCAAGCGCGCGGTTGTCGCCCAACTCGAACCATATCTACATCATCGGCGTACAGGTAGACCATGGGTGGTGCTAAAGATGGCCCTCACCCTCGATGGTCGAACCGCTGCAGCTGACGGTTCATCTCGATGGATAACGAGCGACGAAGCTCGGCGCGACGCCCACATCCTTCGAGCGAGATGCGACACCGTTCTGGTTGGAGCGGGAACTGTGAGATCCGATGACCCGCAGCTAACCGTCCGAGAGGTGCCAGGAAGCGATCCTCAACGCATCGTTTTAGGTGAGGTCCATGCAGATGCAGCAGTTCATCCTTGTTGGGAGATGCAAGGGGAACTGGAAACACTGCTCGACCGTATGGGAGAAGCGGGCGTGGTTGACCTCTTGGTCGAAGGTGGAGCCCACGTTGCTGCTGACTTCCACCGCAAAGACGCAGTTAACGAATACATCCTCTACATAGCACCAGTGCTCATGGGGGGCGACGACGGCCGACCTGTGTTTGCCGGCAACGGTTCCGCCACAATCTCGGACCTATGGCGCGGAGAACTTCGCGATATTCGAAGAGTCGGAGTTGACCTTCGGATAGAAGTTCGGCCCAAAGGAGGGGACTGATGTTTACCGGATTGATCGAAGAGCTCGGCTCCTTCGTAAGCAACGATGGTGAACGGTTTCGCTTTGCCGCAACTCAAGTCCTTGAGGGGACCGCCATTGATGATTCCATAGCGGTCAACGGCTGTTGTTTAACGGTCGTCGCGTTGGGGGAGGATTGGTGGGAAGCCGATGTTGTAACTGAAACCCTCCACCGAAGTTCTCTCGGCGAACTCGCCTCTGGAGACCCTGTCAACTTCGAACGAGCGGTGAGATATTCCGATCGTTTGGGGGGCCATATGGTTCAAGGCCACATCGATGGTGTGGGAACGGTGGTCACACCTGGCCCCAATCTACGTATCCAAGCGCCTCAAGAATTGGACAGATATCTAATTGAAAAAGGTTCCGTTGCGGTCGACGGAGTCAGCTTGACATGCTTCGACGTGCATGAAAGTTCGTTCTCGGTGGCTCTAATTCCGCACACTCTGGCAGTTACGACACTGGGATCGCATTCAGCGGGCGATATCGTGAATCTAGAAGTTGACGTAATCGCTAAATACGTAGAGCGACTTCTGGCCCCCCACAATGGAGATAAGTAGTGACTGCCTCTGGGAATATTCGCGACGATGAATAAGTCGACGCCGAGAAACCAGCTATCAGGTGATACCGATTCGCCCCTCGCCGCGGTGGAAGACGCGATTGCCGCGGTCGGACGCGGCGAGATCGTAGTTGTTGTCGACGACGAGGATCGTGAGAACGAAGGTGACCTCATCATGGCGGCAGAGCACGCGACGCCCGAGGCCATCGCATTTTTCGTCCGCTACACGTCCGGCGTTATTTGTGCGCCGATGACGGGGGAGCGTTTAGACGATCTAGCGCTCCCGCTAATGGTCACGGTTAACACTGAGCCGATGCGCACCGCGTACACCATAACTGTAGATGCAGCGGAAGGAACTACTACTGGCATCTCCGCAAATGACCGCTCGCGTACCGTCAACTTGCTCTCATCGCCTAACAGCGAGTCCCATGATTTTGTTCGGCCTGGTCACGTTCTACCGCTTCGCTACCGGCCCGGCGGAGTACTGAAGCGAGCCGGCCACACCGAAGCCGCCGTCGATCTGGCCCGTCTAGCTGGATGCGAACCCGCAGGAGTCCTTGCCGAGGTTGTCAATGACGACGGCTCCATGGCGCGACTCCCACAACTCGTCGAGTTCTGTCAAGAACATGGCCTCCTTCTCATATCCATCGCCGATTTGATCCGCTACAGACGAGCGAATGAACGACTAGTAGACCCAGTCGCACAGGCGCGAATCCCAACCATCTACGGGGATTTCACCGGACATGTATTCCGCGACTTCGACGGTACAGAGCATCTTGCCCTGGTTCGCGGCCAGATCATGGGATCAGAACCAGTATTGGTTCGAGTCCATAGCGAATGTTTGACAGGTGACATCCTCTCTTCAATGCGTTGCGATTGCGGTGGGCAACTACACACGGCTCTCGAGGCAATAGCGGAGGAGCAAGCCGGCGTTCTTGTTTACCTACGTGGTCATGAAGGCAGAGGAATCGGGATAGGACACAAGATTGCCGCTTACTCGTTACAAGATGAAGGGCATGACACCGTCGATGCAAACCTTGAACTTGGACTGCCTGTCGACAGTCGCGAATACGGAATCGGCGCCCAAATTCTCGTAGAGCTTGGGGTAACCAAGATGCGCCTCATGACTAATAACCCAGACAAGATCGGGGGACTTGGTGGATATGGTCTCGAAATAGTCGAACGTGTCCCAACGACCACGGGTGTGAACCGCGAAAACCGGGCCTATCTACGAACGAAAAAGATGCGGCTAGGGCATCTCATTGACGGTCTCGACGATGCTGTCGCCGACTGACATAACCGGACCCCAGTCGTGAACTTAGGAACGCTTCGTGATAAGAGCCGGGTCGAAAATCGACTAGGAGTCGCGCTCCTAAAAACGGTACGGTCAACTACATGCTGAAAATAGTGCTCCCCAAGGGCTCTCTTGAAAAAGCCACGATGGAGCTTTTCGACGAGGCCGACCTCACGGTCCGAAGAAGCAGCGAAGTCGACTACAGAGCGACTATTGATGACCCGCGCGTCGATGAGGTGAGAATTCTTCGACCACAAGAAATTCCCGGTTATGTTGCCGACGGCTTGTTTGATGTAGGAGTAGCCGGCAGAGACTGGATCGAGGAAACAAGCAGCGACGTTGTCTCCCTGGGTCAACTGAAATACTCCAAAGCGACCGCAAAACCAGTCAAAATAGTGTTAGCGGTCCCCACCGACAGCGCCTATGAATCAATTACGGATCTACCGCAAGGTGTTCGAGTTTCCAGCGAGTACCCCGAATTAACGAACCGTCACTTTGCGGCAGCGGGCATCGAAGCCGACGTTCGACTTAGCTACGGTGCAACCGAAGCCAAAGCGCCCGACATAGTCGACGCAGTTGTTGATCTCACAGAAACCGGTCGGGCTCTCAAAGCAGCTGGCCTGAAGATCATCGACGAGATTTTGACGAGTTACACCGAGATTTTTGCAAACACCCAAGCCTACGCGGATCCCCAAAAACGCAAAGCTATGGAGCAGATCAAGACTCTATTAGACGGCGTCTTGGACGCGCGTGGTCGGGTTTTGATGAAGCTAAACGTGGGAGCCACGGAGTTAGATCAGGTAATCAGTGTCCTGCCCTCTATGAAGGCGCCCACCGTCAACGAGCTTTGGGGTGGAGGAGGCTTCGCCGTTGAGACTGTTGTCAACAAAAGCGATATCAATATCCTTATCCCGGAGCTTCTCGATCTGGGAGCTACAGATGTAATAGAGATCCCGATCTCTAAGATTGTGCCCTAGCTCTGATCGCGCCCTACTCCCCAGGGTCGCTCGACGTCTGGTTCTGAACTTCTACATAAGCCAGTCTGATCTGATGCAGTGCTGCGGCCAATGTCTGATGATCAGGAAGCTGATCGCCGAGTTGTTCCACCATCACACCCATCGCGTCAATAGGGAGGCGGGCTTCGTCAAGGTTGGGTGGGTCTACGCGAAGGTGAAGAGCGGCCAATTCGAAGAGACCGATCACATGATTAGCGACAATCTCTCCAGCGGGCACCGAAAGTAACTGCTCTTGCGCCTCCCGGAGCTGTTGTTCCATCGCCGCAGCCGTCTCAGGATCGATTTCCGTCTCGCTGCTGAAATCGGTAGATGGATCCACTGATGGAGTTCCACCTGAATCACTTGGAACTTCGTGCTCACCCGAAGGGGTCCAAAAGCTGCTCACGTTGCCTCTCTCATAGGTTCACGGTTCTAGCTCGGGGGCTTCCCCCTGTGCGAATAGCACGTTTATCCTGCTACCCTACGCCCTCGACAATAGATGCAAGAGGGGTCCACCCCCACCGGTCCACCGCAAGGTGCGTTTCGGTCACTGTCGGTCCACTCGGCGACCTAAATCGCCGAGGGTCCGTTATGTGAGGCGGGCACCAAAGTGTGTCCGCCTTTCGTCATCACAACGAGAGGTGCCATCAGACGGACTAGGAGAACGTCCTTGGTTAAGCGAGTAAGGCCATAGCACGCCCAGACGAAGGCGACGCCAGAATCAACGAACAGATTCGGGCGCGGGAAGTTCGATTGGTCGCCCCAGACGGCGAACAGATCGGCATTAAGCCCCTGCCAGAAGCACTGGACATTGCCCGTGAACTTGATCTCGATTTAGTGGAGGTAGCGGCCGACGCCAATCCTCCAGTTTGTCGAATCATGGACTACGGCAAGTTCAAGTACGAGTCATCCCAACGGGCGAAGGAGTCACGGAAAAAGGCCAGTTCGGTCTCCCTCAAGGAGATGAAATACCGGCCGAAAATCGGACAAGGTGATTTCGACACCAAAACCGGCAAAGTAGAAAAATTTCTCTCGAACGGCCACAAGGTGAAGATCACGATCATGTTCCGAGGCCGAGAGGTCTTCCATCCTGAACTTGGCCGCGAAATTCTCGAAAGAGTCGCAGAGAAAGTAGAAACGGTCGGAAAGGTCGACCAATTCCCAAAGCTCGACGGTCGGAACATGACCATGGTGCTGAGTCCCGATAAGAGCGCAAAGCAACGCCGAAAGGATACCGAGGTAGCTACAGGCGAATAACCGATCTGTCAGCAGGTCCAGGGAAATCAAGAAATACGTCCCTCCCATCTCGAACCCCCTCGATAAGGAGATGTCATGCCCAAGATGAAGACGCACAGTGGAGCGAAGAAGCGATTTAAGACGACCGGTTCTGGCAAATTGGTCCGCCGCAAGCAAGGTCGCAACCACATTCTCGAAAAGAAGTCAGCAAAACGAAAGCGTCGACTGGCATTAGAAGGCGAAATCCACAAAGCCGACCGCCCGCGCATCAACAAGATGTTGGGTAAGTGAAGCCGGACCTGTAGAGGAGACTTACAAGTGGCACGAGTAAAACGTTCAGTCGCAGGTCGCAAAAGTCGAAAGGCGACCTTAGAAAAAGCCAAGGGCTACTACGGCAACAAAAGCCGTTCCTACAGGGCAGCCAACGAGCAGCTTATGCACAGTGGGAACTATGCATTCAGAGATCGTCGAGCCCGTAAAGGTGAATTTCGTCGACTTTGGATCCAACGCATCAACGCCGCTGCCCGCCAAAATGGCACCAGCTACAGCAAATTAGTCAATGGGCTCAATGCAGCCGGCGTTCAAGTCGATCGAAAGATTTTGGCCGACATGGCCGTCAACGACCCCGAGGCGTTCAGCAAACTTGTCGAAAGAGCTGAATCGGCCCGCCAAGCAAGCTGACTCTTTCCCCTCAATCCCCAAGACTGACGCGTCTTCGCCGTTTAATCAGCGACAGACGCTATCGCGACGCTCAAAGTTTGGCGGTTATCGAAGGCCCGCGTCCGCTTAAGACAGCAATCGAAATCGGTGTCGATATCAAAGAAATCTTCTATCGACCGGATCAAGCACAAATTTTAGAATTTCCCGAACTCGTCGACTCGAACCTTCACCAAGTTGATCCTCGAACACTTGACGACATATCTGACAGCAGCACGCCTCAAGGAGTGTTGGCCGTCGTCAACGTCCACGAAACAGCGGTGGAATCTATAGCCAAGATGCGACGAGTCGTTGTTATCGATTCCGTTCAAGACCCAGGAAATCTCGGCGCCATTGTCCGAACCGCGGCTGCAGCACAGTTCGACGCAGTCATAACTGCACCAGGAACCGCCGACTTATGGAGCGCTCGAGCAATCAGAGCGAGTGCCGGCACCCTTTTCGCACTTCATGTGGCCAGACGCGTTGACTTAGATTCATCACTCGACCTCTTGAGCTCCTCGGGACACTCGATCCTCGCTACCGACTCTCGGGGAAAACTCGACGTCGACGAGGTGGAGGTTGGAGACCGAATGACCCTCATATTGGGTAGCGAAGCCCAGGGTCTCGCTGAAACAATCAGGGCCCGCACCGACGCGACGATCAGAGTTCCTATGGGACCGTTCGTTGAATCCCTGAATGTTGCAGTTGCCGCTGGAATAGTTATGTACAGGATGCAACGAAAAGGGCAAGATGAATAAACCTTTCACTTATGGGTTTCTGATAGCCGCCCAGCTAGCCGTATCCTTCAGATTGTGACTGTTCACGACAAGATCGCCGACGCTCAAGCCGCTGCGGTAGCAAGTATTGAACAGGTTGATGATCTTGAAAGTTTGATAGCCCTCGAGCCCAGCCTGTTCGGCAAGAAATCAGAATTGAGCAGCCTCAAGCGGTTAATGGGCAAAGTCGAGGAGGAGGAACGAGCGGGCGTTGGTCAGGCTCTCAACGAGGCGCAGCGGATAGTCCGGGCAGCCCATGCGGTTGCACGGGAACGGTTTTTAACTGCTAGTCGGCGAGTTCAACTTGAGGCAGAGCGGCTCGATTTAAGTGAATCACTTGAGTCGGCCGTCCGAGGAAACCTGCACCTCGTGACTCAAACGATGGAGCGTTTGGAAGATGTTTTTGTAGGGATGGGGTTCACTGTCTCAGAAGGCCCCCAGGCGGAAACAGACTGGTACAACTTTGAAGCGTTGAATCTTCCAGCTGCACACCCCGCAAGATCAATGTTCGACACTCTGTACCTAGATCTGGGCGACCGGACAGAAATAGGCGATGGCGAGGGCGGCGAAGCAACAAATATTTTGCTTCGAACGCATACTTCGCCGGTCCAAATTCGCGTGATGGAAACACTGAAACCGCCGATCTATACAGTGTGCCCAGGTCGCGTGTTTCGAAGAGACACTGCCGATGCAAGCCACATGCCGGTGTTCCACCAAATCGAAGGCTTGGTTGTTGATCACGAAATAAGTCTGGCCGACTTAGCTGGAACCCTCAATGAGTTCACCGCCGCTTATTTCGGTGGTTCGATCAGGAGTCGACTTCGACCGTCATATTTCCCATTTACCGAACCCAGCGCGGAATTCGACATCACCTGCGTCATATGCGAAGGGGCTGGATGTCAAACCTGTCAAAGAACTGGCTGGATTGAACTGGGTGGATGCGGAATGGTTCACCCGAACGTGTTGGCAAATTGCGGGATCGATAGTGAAGAATGGACTGGATTTGCATTTGGCTTTGGCATCGATCGTCTAGCGATCATGCGATACGGCATCAAAGATCTACGAGACATGTACACCAACGACATTCGCTTCCTTCGGCAGTTCTAGACGAGGCTCAAGATGAAAGTTCTTCTTTCCTGGCTACGTGAATTTGCGCCGATCGAAGGTGACCCCCATGAATTAGCAGATCACATGAGTGACCTCGGTATGGCGGTCGAGTCCACACGAGTACTAGACGCAGTGGATGGCGTTGTTGTGGCCAAGGTCGCCGAGCTACGCCCACACCCCACGGCCGACAGAATTCAGATCGTCGATGTCGAAATAGACGATGGTGAGCGGTTGCAGGTTTGTTGCGGAGCCTTCAACATGGTTGTCGGTGATCTGATTCCGTTCGCAACTATTGGCACCGTCATGCCCGACGGCATGGAGATCTCGCAGAGAAAAATGCGAGGGGAAATATCAAATGGAATGTGCTGCTCTGCCGCAGAGCTTGGTCTGGGATCTGACCACGATGGGATCATGATTCTCCCCACTGACCTCAAACTCGGTGCTCCATTAATGGATCAGTTGGGAATTGCCGGCGACGTGCTCTGGGATCTTGAAATCAATCCCAATCGCCCTGATGCGATGTCGGTGGTGGGCGTCGCTCGCGACCTAGCAGCACGACTTGACGTTCCATTCTCAATTCCTAAGTGGGTGACTCCGAGTACGCGTGGCTCTGAGGACATACCGGCAACGGTACGAATAGATGATGGATCGCTGTGTCCGAGGTTCTGCGCTCGAGTGATTCAGGGCATCACCGTCGAACCCTCACCGTTGTGGATGCAGATGCGACTCAGCCTGTTGGGTATGCGTCCAATTAATTCAGTTGTTGATGTGTCGAACTACGTCATGCTCGAATTGGGAACCCCGAATCACACGTACGACATTTCTCTAGTTCCCGAAGGACACATCGGCGTTCGTCGCGCCGTGCATGGCGAAACCATCACCACTCTTGATGGCCAGCAACGGGAGCTAACGTCCGGTGATGGGCTGATCGTTGACAATGCGGACGAACCAATTGGCATTGCTGGGGTTATGGGAGCGGCGAACACCGAGATCTCGTCAACTACTGACGCTGTACTTTTGGAACTAGCGAACTGGGAAGCTGCATCGATAGCGCGAACCTCGCAGAGACTCGGTCTTAGATCAGAAGCATCCGCTCGATTCGAACGGGGCACTGACTGGGACATCAGTGCGCTCGCCGTAGAGCGATTCTGTTACTTGTTAAATGAGATCACCTCCACCGGTGTCGATGTAATCGGAGACGTAATTGATGTCAAAGGAGATTTTCCTGAACGAATTTCCGTGCCCGTACGAACATCGCGGATAAGCATGCTTTTGGGACAAGCTTTCGAATCCGAACACATTCGCGCGCTTTTAGAGCCCATCGGGTTCGCCTTTGAAGACACCGAGGATGATGACGTCCAATCTGTGACGATTCCGTCATTTCGACCTGACACAGAAACTGAAACTGATGTGGCGGAAGAGGTAGCTCGCCACTACGGCTACGGCAACCTTGGTAGCACCGTGCCGCGGTCGCCCGATGCAGGCCATCTGACTCCTGAACAAAAAGTTCGCCGTGTTGTGCGACAGGTAATGGTCGGAGCTGGTTTGGCGGAAGCGATGCCGAATCCGTTCATCGCTCCCGATGAGCTCTCCAAAGCGAACTTACAAACCAGTGAACCGGTCCGGCTACTCAACCCTCTTGTTGTCGAAGAATCGGTGCTGAGACCCTCGCTCCTACCCGGGTTACTGACGGCTATGTCATATAACTACTCCCACAGAAATAGCGGCGCAGATCTGTTCGAGATAGGGGCCGTTTTCGAAGCTCCGCCCGAAAGCGCCGCTTTGCCCATAGAGCATGAACGTCTAGCTGCGCTGCTTGGCGGAAGCGACGCCTTCACCGCGATCAGTGTGATGGAAGCCCTCGCATCGGAGCTACATCTCACGTTCGAGCTCTCTAATAGCGATGATCTACCAGGTCTACATCCGACACGAGGAGCGTTCATATCGGTTGGAGAATCAAAGGTGGGAGTCGTTGGGGAAGTGGACCCTGAGGTACTGCAACGATACGAGATCGATGAACGATGCGGCTGGCTTGATGTACGGCTCGATCTGATCACCGAAGCTGCGATAGCGATCGGTGATAGGACCTATCAGCCGGTGTCCACTTATCCATCCAGCGATGTGGACCTGGCTTTTGTCGTCCATGACTCTGTACAAGCTTCAGCGATTGAAGGCACCCTACGTCAAGCAGCGGGCGACGAACTCGGCGCGCTGACACTGTTCGACGTTTTCCGAAGCGATCAGCTAGA
>ENA-UPTF01001282-UPTF01001282.1-marine-metagenome-genome-assembly--contig:-NODE-1282-length-16117-cov-2.941209_pt1 | contig 16117 bp, 19 predicted proteins | sample MGYA00238166_ERZ767019 | MGnify/ENA primary metagenome ERZ767019 (study PRJEB28930, sample SAMN06266391) | marine metagenome | isolation source: Sea water from 250 m depth | place: Atlantic Ocean...
TTGCGTCAGCAAGGTCCCTATCTCTTCCAACTCTAGCTTGGATAAGGTGGTCACAATGAACTGTAGAAGGAACTGCAACTTCGGAACGACCAGTCAATGCGAATTGAAGCAGGGCCATCTGGGCCGTTGCATCCTGCATCGCTACTCTATCTGGTTGAAGTTCAACGTAGGATTTGCCTCTGGTAGGAACTTCGTCTAAATTCAGAAGATGACCAAACAGTATTTTCTCGGCCAATGTCAAAGGCCTTCCCAATAGCTTCCTAGCTTCTTGATGTTTCTCGGACATCGTGCGATAAAGCTTCTCTACTTGGTCCAAATCGAACATCGTATTTCCTATTGTAAGGTGTAATTATAGATTGTCTTCTTCATCCTCTATTACAACTGCCATTGCCCAAAAAACTGCTGCCAACACCCAGAATAGGAAGGCACACGGAAGTCGTAGCGAACGCCCAGATGCAGGAACAATATAATCCTCATCTCCCCACATTATCAGAATTCCTGCAATCACACATATGCCTGACAAAATGTATGACATTAACTCTGTAAAATCCATTACCAAGAATCCCAAATGGTCTTTTTGGCCATCTCAATTGAATAGAATGTGTTATAGATAAGAGATTTTTTCCATCCACTTGGATTTATTTCTTCCCAGTCTACCTCATCTCCTTCCTTCACTTTTCTCATACCATATTCAAATGCCTTATTTCCTAACAAAGCAAATATTCCTCTTCGAGCAATGTCTGCCTTTTTCCTTTCTTTGAACTGTGCTTTCCATAGTTTATCATAATCCTGAGAATTCGATATTGCACGTTGTGCTAGAACTCCAGATTCAATTGCGTAATTCATACCAAATCCTCTCCATGGATCCTGAAAACCTGCAGCTTCTCCAGTATGATAAACGCCATCTTTTATTGCAGTTTTAGGAAAGTGGACTCCGCCTTGACCGCCAACAGTACCTGTTGGTTTAGCTCCATCAATAATATCCCTCAGTACTGGTCTTTCCTCAACTGCCTTGTACAATAATTTCTTGACCTTTTTGGCATGTGGTTTGGAACAGCAATTCATCACCTTGATCGTATCTTTATCCATTGGAATTATGTAAAGATACCATCCCCTAGGTGAATACTTCTCATCATGCATATACAAAAATTGGTCTCTTGGAAAATCTGAATTCTCGTAATAGGCACCAAAAGCGGCCATATCTGTTCGATAGGAACCGGCAGACATGATATCTCCCGGACGCGCTTTAGGGCGTGATTTAAAGTGAAAATCCACTCCTAAATCCTCTGCTTCCTTGGCCAATCCTCTTTCAAGTGAATTTTCGCCCCCTCTGAGAATCAATGGCAATGGTTCTTTGAGAGAGATAGTAAAATCCCGTTTTTGTGTGCAACACAGGAATTTCTTTGCATCCTTGTACTGGAATTGTGGATTCAGGCCCCATCTGTTCAAATATGATGTAGCGTCTGATTCCGAAGCAGGGGTTTCTGGACTTTCCTTAAGGAGAACTTGATAATTAGGATGAAATTGCATGCCTATATCTTTTCGAGCTTCATGCACTTCTACACTTTCATCATTCTTGGCAAAATTAATGGCGGCAGCCAATCCGGAAAGTCCTCCGCCGATTATTCTTCTAGTGGTTCCATTATTACTCATTCTGTAACTCGGTACCTTCTGGCGATGCCATGACTATCTAATTAGGGATAGGTCTTAAAGTTCTATTGCCATTTTTAGTAAATATTATTAAAGACTAATTATGCTGATAGAGAATGGATACCAGAAACCATAACTTTTGGGAAGATAAAATCGAGTCTGGTCCAGTTCCCAAGAATGATGCTGCATTTGACATAATTGTAGTGGGGGGAGGTCCTGCAGGTTCTGCAGCGGCATGTTATGCTGCACTAGATGGCAACAAGGTTCTGTTGCTCGAAAAGTCAAGCTATCCTAAGGACAAAACCTGTGGTGATGCAGTTGGTGGGAAATCACTGAGCCACGTTGAGGAACTTGGTGTCAGTAAAATGTTGAAGTCAACGCCCCATTTCGAATTTGATAGTGTCCTTTTCAGCAGTCCTAGTGGTGATGAATTTAGAGTGGAATTACCACATGGAAAATTAGCTGGATATGTATTTCCTAGAATTCAATTTGACTGGGTGTTATTCCATAGAGCTGTAGAACTCATAAGAAAGAACGGAGGCAGTGTCATTCAGGATTTTGCGGTAAAAGAGCTAGCTTACGAGAATGTTGATGGAGGTGGTGATCCTGGGGTGAAATCTGGAGACAAAAGAAAGGTTATTGGAGTCAGAGGGAAACATGGAGGTACAAAATTAGAGTTTCATGCACCTCTGACAATAGGTGCAGGAGGGGTTTATTGTCCAGTTGCTGATTCACTAGTCAGAGAAACTTATGACTTGGATTTAGTAGACAAAAAGAAGAAGCATTATAGTGCTGCTTTCCGACAATATTGGAAAGGTGTAGAGGGAGTAGACGATAAAATGGGGGCGATTGAATTCCATTATGTTGAAGGGGTCTTACCTGGTTATTTCTGGATTTTTCCGATTGGAAATGGAATAAGCAATGTTGGTTTTGGTATGGCCTTGGCTGATATTTACAAACAAGATAAAAAATTGAGAGGGTTGCAAGAATTCGTGATAAACGGAAGATTTGCAGACCGCTTCAGGAATGCTGAACTTGTTAATGGAAGCAGTAAGGGTTGGCAATTACCTCTTGGGTCCCCAAGAAAGACACCGGCCAAACCCAGAAGAGCTTTTGGAAATGGATGTATGCTGATTGGAGATTCTGCAAGTTTAGTCGATCCTTTCACCGGTGAAGGAATTGGGAATGCGCTCCTATCTGCAAAATTGGCAATCAGTTTCTTTGACAAAATAGTGGATAGAAATGGTCTACCTTTGGAAAAAGGTCAAAAGTATCAAAGAAAGTTATGGGATACGCTGGGAAAAGAACTCACAAATTCATTTAAATTACAGAATTATACTAGAAAAAAATGGCTGGTGAATTGGTTTGTCAGAAAAGCGAAGAAAAAACAAGAATTGAGAAGATTGTTAACTGAGAGCCTGACGTCTAGGGAGGCTCAAGTAAAACTTACCAGTCCGTGGATTCTGTTTAGACATTTAGTTTTTTGAGGCCGAATCAACCGTATTAGACATCAACATCGCCACAGTCATTGGTCCAACTCCTCCTGGAACGGGAGTAAGTTGGCCTGCAACCTCTTTGACATCGGACGAAACATCTCCAACAAGGCCACCATCCGTGCGATTGACTCCCACGTCAATCACTGTCGCCCCAAGCTTGACCATTGCACCAGTGATGGTGTTGGGACTGCCTACTGCAACAATCAAAATATCAGCTTCTTTGCAAAAACTCTGAATATTAGATGTTCGGCTGTGGCAAAGGGTAACGGTAGCATCTACTCCTTTCTGGGATAAAATCAAGGAAAGGGGTTTGCCCACGATTGTGCTTCTTCCAACAATCACCACATTTTTTCCCTTGGGATCATTGCCAGACCTGTAAAGCAACTCAACAATTCCTGCAGGTGTACAAGGTCTCATTCCTGATTTACCCTGAACCAGCCGACCTAGATTAGATGGGTGAAAACCATCAACATCGTTCTCTGGGTCAATTTTATTCAATGCACTCTCCAGTCCCTTGGGAAGGGGTAATTGGACAATTATTCCATCCTCAGTTAAATTCAATCGCCCAATCAGTGAACTCAAATCTGATTCAGGAGTATCTATTGATAAATGGTGATGAGTTAGTTCAATGCCGACTCTTTTTGCAGCATTTGATTTGGCCTTGATGTAAGATGTTGATGCAGGGTCGTCTCCAACTTGGATAACGGACAATTTTGGTGGCGTGTCCATCTTTGATACCTTGGCTTTCAACTCGTTTTCTATTTCTTCTGCAATCTTCTTTCCATCTATCAATCTTGCACTCACTCCAACACCTCCATTTTGTACAATTCAACTTCAATACGGGGACCATCACCCTGGGCTGCTATTCTCTTTCTAACTATCAACTCAGATATTTGACCATCATCATGGTATAAAACTCCACTCAGCCCATCTTTGACGGATTTGGCGATATTATCTGCGTCAGGTCTCTTGGAATGATGTTCCTCAGGTCTTGGATTTTTGACTCTCCACTTACTCTTGGGGCATGGAAAATAAGCAAGTATCTGTATGCCTAAAGGCCCTTCAAACAGACCATCGAGACCAGCCTCTTCACGTGCTTTCTGGGCAATATAGGCAATATCTGCCTTGTAAACCTTGCTTGGCTTCGGATCCGTTGCAACGACGAAATTGCCCTTTCTGTAAAAGCGAGGGCGACCTTGAGCCACTGGTTTTCCTGGTAATGTGAATTTTATGCGCACAAACTGGGAATGGAGGGGTACAAAAGTGCCTTTGTGCGACCATATTATTTTAATTAGGTGGCCACGGGCAGGCTACAATGCGCGTTGCTGTGCTTCACGAAGACAGATGCCAACCAAAAAAGTGCCAGAACGAATGCTACAATTTCTGCCCACCTGTTAGAAATGGGATTGAAGTCATAACATGGAGAAAGGACAACAAACCAATCGTTTCTGAACCTCTGTGCATAGGCTGCGGCATATGTGTCCACAAATGCCCTCATGACGCATTGACCATAGTGAATCTACCAGATGAACAAGAAAAGGATACGATTCACAGATATGGGATGAATGAATTCAGGTTATTTGGACTCCCTACTCCAGAGAAAGGAAAGGTTCTTGGAATACTAGGGGCCAATGGTACTGGAAAGACTACTGCAGTATCTCTATTAGCCGGAGAAATCACACCTAATCTCGGTGATTGGGAAAATGAGGGGATCTGGGAAGATGTTATTGATCACTATGCTGGAACTGAGATTCAGAAGCATTTTGTGGGATTGTCCGATGAGAATATTAGGATAGCATTGAAACCTCAGTATGTAGATCGCATACCCAAAATGTTTGATGGAACTTTGAGAGAACTTCTAGAGAAGGTCGCATCTCCTGATAAAGTAAATGAATTTGCAGAAAAAATTAATCTGACCAGTCTGGACAAAAAACTGGATAAAGTGTCAGGAGGAGAACTACAGAAAGGAGCTATAGCGGCGACGCTTCTGAAAGAGGCTGACCTCTACTTCTTTGATGAACCGTCATCTTATCTTGATATTGAACAGAGAATATTGATAGCCAGAATGATTTCCGAACTGGGCGAAAAGAAGAGTGTCGTGGTCATAGAACACGATCTTGCTATCCTAGATTACGTTACTGATAACATCCACATAATGTATGGAAGCCCAAACGCATACGGCATTGTTTCACAGAAATTGGCTGTAAGAAATGCGATTAACAGCTATCTCGACGGATATATTCAAGAATCCAACGTACGAATAAGGGATAGTCAGATAAAATTTCTGAAACATCCTCCCAGAACTGGATGGGATGGAGAGATGCTGGTTGAATGGCCAAAACTGTCCAAAAAATTGGGGGACTTCAAACTGGAGGCAAAAGCTGGGGAGATTCTAAGGGGTCAAGTTCTAGGTGTAGTAGGTGGAAACGCTACGGGAAAGACCACTTTTGTCAAGATGTTGGCCAATGTTCTGAAGCCTGATGATGGAGAGATTGATACGGAAATAACGGTTTCATACAAGCCACAATACATTGACGTTGCTGAGAATGCAACTGTTGAAGATGTTCTACAATCTGTAGTTGGATATGACGAGCATTTTCTAGATACGGAGCTATCAAATCCATTGAACCTTAAACCACTCATGGAAAGAGAACTTCTGACCCTATCTGGAGGAGAATTACAGCGAGTTGCGGTTGCTGAATGTTTGCTGAGAGATGCGGATTTATACCTCTTAGACGAACCTTCGGCGTATCTTGATGCGAATCAGAGAATGGTCACTGCAAAGACCATAAGGAGAGCCATGGAACAAAGGGGAAAATCCGCATTGGTCGTCGACCATGATGTCTATTTTATTGATTATATTTCTGACGGTCTGCTATGTTTTGGAGGGATTCCAAGTAAAGAAGGAAACGTGGAAGGACCCTATGATATGCGTAAGGGAATGAACTCGTTTTTGGGTAGGGTCAATGTTACTTTCAGAAGGGACAAGAACACACACCGTCCAAGGATTAACAAACCTGATTCAAGGCTTGATAGACAACAGAAAAGTAAGAAAGAATACTACTACGCAAATTAGAGATTAGATTTATTTCAGGGCTGTAATGGGCAGTCGTGATACAGAGGGCCTTGGAGAACGGTGTTCAGATTTATACGAACATCATTATGAAGTACGCAATAGCCACTCTTTTGGTTCTAACACTCATAACTATTTCATTCCTGAAAGGAGCCCTGACCTTTGAGGAGAATATGACTCGAGACATTGAAGTCTATCTTCCTGAAGGTGAAGAATCAACAGAGATCTTGATTGAGGTTAGGGAGGACTGGGCTACTGATCTCATTATTGTCTACGTCGAAACTCCTAACGCAAGAAATCCTGATTACTTCAGTGATTCTGTTGTGGACAATATAACCTATGTTCCAACCCTCAAGGAAATTGCCCTTCTGGAAAGAACCATTGATCCTTATGGCCAGAACGTAGATTTAGAGAATGAACATCAGGCTGACCGTGGTGAGAAAGACAATATAATATTCACGCTAAGCATCTCAACACTAATTAAAGAGTTCAATTCCACAAATGCTCGTTTCATAGAAGCCAGCGAAGGGAAAATATTCGGTGGTTTGAGTATAGAAGAGACGGATGATGATGCTGTAAATGAAACCGGAACGTACGCTATACCTGATGACCAACAAAGAGTTGACCAAATCTTTGATGGTACCTCCTCAGCACTCCAGAATTTCGCAATTGATACAAATAATGACGGAATCATAGACACGGCAGTAATTCTGTTTGCACTCAGAGCACAAGAAGAAAACAACGACGAAGTACAAGAAGAGATGATTGCAGAGATACAGCGACACATTGATGAGCGATATTGTCCAAGTCCTGATGATTGCACCCAAATGACCCAGACCGGATTGGTAGTTGTATTGCATGAGGTTACAGCTAGATTGTATGATGATTTGCTGACAATGTTGCCAATATCCTTAGGAATAGTCATAGGATTAATGCTTATTTTTCACAGAAACTGGTTGGCTATTCCAGTAGTTCTGGTGCCTATTTTCTGTTCTTTGATCTGGACCCTAGGAATCATCAGTGTTTCCGGTGTTGTACTAACCCCAATGATCGTAGCGGCAGGACCCATTCTCGTAGGAATCGGGGTCGATTATGGATTGCATGTGGCCAATAGGATTGTTGAATTCAAAAATGAAGGTTCAAAGATGCCGAGGGCAACTTTTCTGGCTCTGATGACCACAGGTAAAGCCACTTTCCTGTGTGCAGTCACTGATACAATTGGATTCTCAGCACTATTCATCTCTCCAATAGCTCCGATGCGAACTGTTGGTTTGACAATGATTGTTGGTGTATCTTGTGCTTTCTTTCTGACAGTAAGTATGACGCCAGCAATGATGAAGCTGACGAATTATTCAAAACACAAATCGGAGGGATGGACCAGTATAGCTCTATTGTCAACAAAACAATGGAAGGCAATACTGGTTGTTGTCCTTCTCACGACAACCTATTCCATTGCGAGAATTTCTGTGATGGATCAGGATATGAAAGGAGATGAATCTGCCCCGGAGGATATCGATTCTATCAAAAAACTTGGAGAATATTCGGACAAATTTGAGGCTGGACAAACTGGAATACTGCTGATAAATGGGCCTGAGGACAGGCCCAAACCTGCTGCCAAGGACCTTGACGTACTGGATATAATGAATTGGACACAAGGCGAAATCAATAATATAACGATTGAGAATCGGAACACTGAAAAGTTGATTAATGTTTCAGCTTTTTCAATTGTTGACTTTTTCAAATCTGCGCATGTCAGCTTTGTTATAGAGGATCTGGGAGGTGACCCAGTATTCGAATACGATGGAAGTTTCTGGGATTTTCTTCACGATGATTTTTTTGACAGCTTTTTTTGCGTGGCATCCTCTGAAGTCTTGAGTGGGATTTATGATTGTGAGCAACTTAGAAGTGATATGATTGACGTGTTCTATGAATCCTTCACAGACGAAATGCGGGCGATGTTACTGACCGATGAATATGACAAGGCTCTGATATATGTCAGCATGCCATACGTAAACATCGATGATACTACAGTAATAGTTGATAAGATAGATGAGATAGCATATATCCGTGACAGGCAAATGCATGTACAGGATGCTAAGATGTCACAACTCACTGGTGGGCCTCCAGTAACTATAGCTATAAACGAAGGAATTCGAAATACACAATTTGACACAATCGTGTTGAGTTTGATTCTAGTTCTGATAACCATGATGATTATATTCAAATCCCCAAAATTCGGTTTCGTAACTTTCCTTCCAATTTTCCTCGTTATCCTGTGGTATCCTGCAACCGTTGATGCAGGAGGTACAAATTTGAACATCTTTACTGCAATGGTAGGGACCATAATCATAGGGATAGGAATTGATAATTCCATTCAAATCACAGAAAGAGTGAGGGAAGAAGGTCCAACTCCAGAAGGAATTCAGAGGGCGGTTGAGAATACTGGCCAATCTGTCGTAGAGGCTACGTTTACAACTATGGGAGGGGTATTCGCAGGAGTTCTTATCTCATTATATAGAACGCAATTCGTAGGTCTCAGAAATTTCTTCGGACTTATTATCACATTAGTTCTCTTCTCACTACTAATGGCTGTTTTTGCACTTCCAAGCTTTTACCACGCATTACATTATCTGAACCTGAAATATGCGAAGAATCCTTTTGTACTTTCTATTTTGGGAATGATAGATTATCTCAAATCCGGCCTTCTTCTCCCTCTAAAATTCATTGCGCGCCTGTTTAGTTAGAGAGCATTTCACTTACGGCTAAAACTGCCTTCCTAGCATAAGGGAGCAGACGGGATTCAATCTGATTATCTGTGGCTCCGGGACCTATTATTCCATAGCCAATTGGTTTCATCGATGTAAGCTGGAGATCAATGATTCCCTTAGTAACGGCCTGACCCATAACTAATCCATGATCGGTGTCCCCTTTCTCGATTATTCCTAGGACAACTGCACCTTCTATTGATTCCCTAATCAAGAGCCGTTTGAGTTGTAATGGGACCTCCATTGAACCTGGAACCCAAGACACTTCTTCCACAATAAGGTCATTCTCAGAGGCAGTCTTTCTTGCTTCATCGACCATCTTATCAACTAAATCCTTGTGAAAACTGCCTGCAACTATAGCTATTGATTTAGCCATTTATTGTCTCCTTGGTAATTTCTGAAACCGTGTCTACCATATTTCTGGTCTGGGTCTCAATCTCTAAATTAACAGTATCTCCAATCTTTTTCTGCCCCAGATTGGTTAATCGCAATGTTTCTGGGATAAGATATACATTGAATTCATTCCTAGATTTGTGAACCTCGCCGATTGTCAAGCTGATACCATCAAGAGCAATGTACCCTTTTGGAAAGATGTAACGTATGGTCTCTGACGTGGTTTGAAAAGTAATTACATGATTGTTCATGGGGTTATCAATCTGACAAATTTTGACAATATCTGAAACATGACCGGATACTAAATGACCACCAATCTCATCGCCCAGTTTTATTGACCGCTCCATATTCACCTTATCATTCTCCTTAATCGAATTGAGAGTTGATACCTTTAACGTTTCCATCATAACATCAAAGTTCAATATACTCCCTTTAATCGATGATACGGTCAAACACACGCCGTCCACACAAACACTAGCTCCAATTTGAAGATTCGTGGAAAAATTATCCGGTACTTCAATCTCAAGATTATACAAGCCCTTGTGTTTCGTGACACTAGTAACGGTTGCTGTTGTCTCAACTATTCCGGAAAAAACCATAAATCCTCATTCTGATCCATACTTTTCACGATAAATTTTCATTATCTTCGAGATTATCTTACGAGATCCGGCTAAATCCTGCTCCATCTCATGCAATCGAACAACTTTGACATCAAGACCGCGCTCAAGGAGTTTAGACTCTAACTCAGCTGTGCTGAACAGCCTCTGATCGTATCCCAAGGCAATTACATTAGGCCTTATCTCTTCAACTATTATATCGAGCATGTTACCTGTTCTTCCTATAACCACATAATCTACAGGTTTGAGATGCGAAACCATCTCAGCCCTCCTCTCATCAGACAAAATTGGTTCGCCTTTCATTTTTCTAACGGTGTCATCGTTAGCTACGATTACAACTAACTCATCGCCATGTTCCTTAGCTGCATTGAGAAAATGGGCATGACCTGAATGGATTATGTCAAACACTCCGGTAGCTACGACTTTCACTGACATACCTCCACAATTTGTCGGCCCTCTAAAAACAAATATCCCTGCTCTTGGGCCCAGATCTGGGCTTCCTCGGGGGAAAGGGCGTTACCGTCATCGGATAACATCTCACAGCCCAAGGCTACGGGAGTAAGATTTAGAAAAATCATAAGTGCAACAATCAATTCTGTATGGCCTTGACGTCCTTGCAATAGTTTCCGATCTGCAATACAGACTGGGACGTGGCCAGGGATCCGGAAATTTTGTGCCATTTTGACCTTGTAGTCTGTACCGGATGTATGTGAGGACTCTTGCATTAATTCTGCAAACGATTTGGCCGTGAGGGACCTATCATTATCTGTTATTCCTGTAAACGTATCTTTGTGATTTATGAAAAGTGAAAAAGAAGAACGTGTGTCGTATGGAAGCGAATGGCTTAGCATGCCATTCAATAAATCAAATTCTCCGGAATCAGGAGTTACAGAACGGTACAAGTCCTGAGTAAAAGGCAAACCCAGCTTTTCTGACGCTGCGTAGCCAGATGCCAGAAATACCATCCCTCCGCCCTGTTTTCTGAGAAAACGGATACTAGCAGGAGTAACATGTCTAGCGGAAAAGAAAATATCTGTTTCACCCTCTCGCTGGGAATCATCAAAGACTAAAATCGGTTCACCTTTATCAAGTACTTTCGCAATATCTTCAATCGGCAATAGACTATCGTTTATCGTTATTTTAATCCCTCACTGAAGTTAACTTTGATAGTTGCATTAAATAATTGTGTATATACTCAAAAATGAGTATTCAATCTAAATCATAGATTATTCGATCCATCTGGGCCACTGAAACTGCCTTCTGGCTTACATACCGTGTACAAGACAAATCTTTTTCCTCGAGTTTAACGACCATTAAAGAACCTGGATCTCTATTACAGATTAAGGGATCATTCTCCGGTGAAGTATAGAGGTCATAACCTCCCCATTCTTGTTTCCAGCTTTTGGTAAAATCATAGGTAACTGTCAGTCTCCTAGATTCCGATTCCTCTGTATGTAATAGAGAATAATCTCCAGCTGAATAGCAAATGTGATTGGCCGCCCTGAACTTAGGTTTCAATCCCGTAGTGGCTTCAAGAAACTGGATGAATTCAGATGATTGCCAAAAGTCATCTAGGATCGCAGAAGCTTCTTGCCTATTATAGTAACCAATCTTCTCTCTTCTATTAAATTCGGGTTTGGACACTCTCGGGACAGGGTCAAGGAACTTTGACAAACGGATAAAAGGAATGTCTCCGGAATTAAAAATTCTCTTAAGATTAGAAAGGGTGGGCTTTTCCAGATAATAGAAATTAATCTCAGCCATGGTACCACCCAGTCACAGTCAGCCTTTGGATATCCTGCATAATCTCGCTTACTTGATGCCAAGAACTATCTGAGACCTCGAACATGATTAAAGAATTGTATTCAGGGATTATACTATCGACCAATTTTGATTTACCTGCATCATTAGCCTTGAATATATTTAGAGCGCCTCCCATTTTCTCAGTAATTTCTGGAGTTAGGTGTAAACTGTAGGCTATTATCCGTCCTTCTACTTGATCATCATGAGGAAGCAAGAAATCTCCAAGGCCATAAACGTAGGCCGCCATATCTATATCTGAAAGTTTCTTGACCTTGAACGATTCAGCAACCTTCTTTCGCCAAATCTCGCCACCTAAATCATCCCTGAGTATATTAATTGCAGGATGGTTGACATCAGTCAAATCTATACTTGCCCAATAACTAAACAAATCTGACTCCTTGAAATCATATTCCAGACCAGCTAAGGCATCAATCACCAAATCCAATGTAGGGGGATCAAGAAAATTCTTTACAACCACGTGTGGGAATGGTCGTGACTTTATCCTAGGAAGCTTATCGACGTTACGCATCTTTTCTCCTTAACCAATTCAACATTCCTTCAACAGATCCTAGGTGGGTAGCTGTCTGATGGACTCCGTGATTCATATCTGTCTGTTTCAGTCCAGACCTAGTATCAAATAAAATTTCCACTATTTCCTTAGATGAAAGATTTTTCTTGTAACCTTCTTCAACTGTACTCATCCAGATCTCAAATTCGGATTTGACTTGTGCCAGAGCGCCCCCTACAGGCCGGGGGCCAAAATGAGTGTGATGAAGAAATCTCAAATCCAGAGAAGATGTTCTATCTATGCTATCCAATGCCAGATCATGACGATAATACCCTGGTGTGACTGGAAAAGATACGTTCAAATCTGAATACCAAAGGCCTAGAGAATCGCCAACAAAAGCCTCATCGCCATGGACCCAAGTTATGTGATGGGGTGCATGACCTGGAGTGTGTAATGCCCTTAAATTTGTTTGACCTAGGGACAAGACATAACCATCCTCTGCTGAAATCAATCTTGATTCGGATATCGGTCTGGGCTTTCCGTAAAGTTCTGCGATTTCACCCAGAAAGTCTCGGCTACCTTCCCACCAACTGTCAATCGTAGAAACATGCTTGTAGGCTTTGGGATGTACGACAGCTTGGGCATTATGACACAAATCCATTATGTGTCCTCCTCCTCCAAAATGGTCTAAGTGAATATGTGTTGGAACAATATAATCTATATCCTTCAAATTTATCCCTGCGGCTTCAATACCATTCTGTAAATTGACATTTGAACTGGCGGGGCCTGTCTCTATGAGTGCGATCTTTTCATCAATGATGATGTAAACAGAGACGAATTTTTCCTCACCTTTGGGCATTACATCGAACCAAAAGACATTATCACTATGTTTGTAGATTGACGAAGTCACGAAAGAACATGAGAAAAGGGGTTTAAGTTGACCGACGGCCTTATAGTGGCCAGTGGACATGTATTAGCCCGTTGAGTCGGATGAAGTACATAATTGTGACTGGCGGAGTTCTTTCAGGTCTAGGGAAAGGGGTAACGTCATCGTCTGCGGGCCTATTGTTACAGTGTGCTGGCTACAAAGTAACTGCCGTAAAGATTGACCCCTATCTGAACGTAGATGCCGGAACCATGAACCCATATGAGCATGGTGAAGTCTTCGTAATGACGGATGGTGCGGAGGTTGATTTGGATCTTGGAAATTATGAACGATTTTTACGCTGTAACCTAACCTCGGAACACAATATAACTACCGGAAAAGTTTACAAAAAGGTCATCGAAAAAGAACGCCATGGTGATTATCTAGGCCAAACTGTCCAGATTATTCCGCATGTTGTCAGAGAGATTGTCGATGGGATAAAGAATGCTGCCAAAAATGCCAAAGCCGATGTATGTGTGGTAGAACTAGGAGGAACAGTTGGGGACATCGAATCCATGCCTTTCATGGAAGCTGTCCGTTTATTAGGTCGTGAAGAAGGGCGTGAAAATGTGATGTTTATTCACACTACACTAATACCTGTTGTAGGTGCTGTAGGCGAGCAGAAAACAAAACCAACACAACACTCCGTCAAAGAGCTTCAGGGACTGGGAATTAGACCAGATGTTATAGTAGGAAGAAGTGATGAGGTCCTAGATGAGGATATTGCGGCTAAAATTGCATTTTTTGCAGATATTCCCAGAGATGCGGTCATCTCAGCTCCAGATGCCCAAACAATCTATGAGGTTCCTCTACTTTTCCTAGAACAAGGATTTTCTCAATTAATAGAGAAACGTTTGGGGCTGAAAGCTAAGAAACCCGATGTTAAGCAATGGCGTGATTTCGTAGATAGGATCTCAAATGGGGGAGAAGAGGTTGAAATTGCAATCATAGGAAAGTATACTTCTTTGAAGGATTCCTATATATCACACGAAGAGACGCTGAGATATGCTGGGGCAGTTCTAGGTTGTAAAGTCAAAATAAAGTGGATTGAGGCACCTGATCTGGAAGACTCGGGAAATACCAAAGAATTGGAAGGCGTCAATGGCGTTATCGTCCCTGGCGGTTTTGGAAATAGGGGGGCTGAAGGTAAGATTATGAGTGCTAGATGGGCAAGAGAAAATCAAATACCATACCTAGGTGTCTGTTTTGGTTTCCAATTAGCAACTGTTGAATTTGCAAGGAATGTTCTAGGTCTGGAGAAAGCTAATTCCGCAGAATTGGATCCTGATGGACCGCATCCAGTGGTTGATATCTTGCCTGAGCAAGAAGATGTAGTAGATATGGGAGCGACAATGAGGCTCGGTGATCACGAGATCAAAGTTCTTGATGGAAAGGCAAAGAAATTGTATGGTAAGGACATTATATTCGAAAGGCATAGACATCGATACGAGATAAATCCCAATTATATCGAGCAAATAGAAGGGAAGGGAATGAAATATACAGGAAGGGATTCGAGCGGCAGGAGAATGGAAATATTGGAATTGGAAGGGCACCCCTATTTTGTGGCCTCTCAGTTCCACCCAGAGTTCAAATCAAGACCGGATTCGCCATCACCATTGCATCTTGGCTTAGTTAAGGCCGCTCTAGCCAACAAAAAAGCATAATTCTCAAGGGCAAGCTTATTAAGCCGCAATTTCTGGCCACAGTATGTCCGACGACGATGATAACGGCGGAGACTTCCAAGATTTCAAGGGTAGCCCTGACCCTTCCGAAGGAGGAATAACAATGAATGAAATCATTACTTCCCTAGGTGCGGTAATGATTATTGGAGGATTTGTACTGGGTTTGATACGACTAATGGCTCTTAATGGAGGAGTCAGTGGAAGCGAGAATTACAATAGCGATTTAGAACAATTATACTTAAGTTATGTAATAATGTTTATTGGAATGATTATAACTTCGTTCATGGGCTTCGGTGGAATGTTCAAGAGAGCAGTTTCATCTTTCTTCTCAAGTGAGTAAGAAGTTAGAAAGATACGGTTTGGTCAAGGCGTACGTTCATAGTTCCATCACTGATTTCAATAGTATAGACGAACGTAGTGGTATCACTCGAAGCTGAAGTTAAATCAAAGTAAAGGGAATAACCTTTGGATGCGAAAAGAGACTCGAATGTCTCAGCTGTGGTATCAAAGGAGGTTTCTAAACTTGTACCTGAGTCTGCATTATCAACTTCATACTCTAGGGCCAATGGAAAATCATCCACTATAGTGCTCAGCAGAGGAGTTAGATCGTGCCTCTCTCCCTGGTGAGTAGAGATATTCACTGAATGTGTTATTGTGCTACTAACTGCAATTATAGTAATTGTCATCAAAAGACCGGAAATCAACAATAATTGTGCGTTATCTTTCATCAATCCTCTCTATACCCATACCATAATTTCAGATTCAAATCCCAAACTTCATCATCTGCCCAAACTATTCTAAAAGCTTGAACAACAGACCCAGACGGAACTTCACGATCAACAATAACTTCTGTTTGACCTCCATGTGTTGCTTCTAATCTGTAAGAAACAGATGGTGGTAAGCCTGCATCCAGATACTGTTTGATAGATGCATCATCGTCTGTTGCCAGCCACCAAGCTAGAGTTGAACCATCATGTTCTGCCGCCACAGCAGCGTCCGAAGGTTGCCAAGTATCAAGCATTTCAAGAATCTCAAGACCTGAAAAATAAAGATCGTTTTCCTCAACGTTATTAGCATCACTCGTTGGCAGAATATTTACAGCTACATTGATAGCTGAGGTGAAAAGGGTTGCAACCAACAGGACCTCCAGCACATGCATTTGCCCCTTGGTATCATTCATATTAAATTAAACCTCAACTAAATCT
>ENA-UPTF01001283-UPTF01001283.1-marine-metagenome-genome-assembly--contig:-NODE-1283-length-16106-cov-3.159399_pt1 | contig 16106 bp, 13 predicted proteins | sample MGYA00238166_ERZ767019 | MGnify/ENA primary metagenome ERZ767019 (study PRJEB28930, sample SAMN06266391) | marine metagenome | isolation source: Sea water from 250 m depth | place: Atlantic Ocean...
AAATAAAAACTCAACGTTAGATAAAAAACTAGCCACAGAATTTTTGTCCAACTGTTACATAAGAAAAATATATTCAATACGTCCAGGTTTCTGGATTATTCAATAAAAATTCCCTAATTTCATCTATTGTCATTTTTTCAGATTCTAGGAAAGTTGCCAAAACGTAAATTAGTTTATCACCATACATCCATAACAATATACCCTTACTTTTCAATTCTATAAATTCCTCTTCTGTTAAATCAGTTATTGCTAATCTACGCTCTAACATTTCGTTTGTTGATTCGATTATCTTATCAACATCCTTTCCTGTAATTTCAAAATAAACAGTCTTGATTATGTCTATATTTTCTTTAGAAATTTTGTCGTAACCCACAAATTCGTGTACTCTAGTTTCCGAGGGCAACTGGCCAAATTCATCTGATTTTAGCAATTCTGTTATGATATACAGCTCTGTAACTTGTCTGTCGCCTTCCAATAGGCTACCAAAATGTTGCATGCCTTTGGTATCTGCACTTCTTCTCAAAATAATTTCATATAATTCGTTAATTGTATTCTTAGTTTCATCAGTTAGTTCATCTACATCTATCAGATCAATAGGTAGTGAAAAAAGATATTCTTCAGAGTCATATAATGCAAGTTTGATTAATTCTGGAGTTATCTCATTTTTTTCCAATAAAGCTGTAAAATAATCAAGCCCTTCTTTATCTGCAGGACGTTTTAGAATATCACGGTAAAGATCATCCACTATTCTTTCATTTTTGGTTTTCTCTATGGCGTATTCTGCAAAGCTAATAAGCACAGTACCCATGGCATGATTAAAATTAGTTTGTGGAATATATTGAAACGGAGTTAGTACTCCAGATAAATTAATCTCAATATCTGTAATTAATTTTGTGGAATTGTCCTGCTTTTGGAATTTTTGATGAATTACTGTATTTTCTGCATCGCCATCAAGAACAGTTAAAATTTGTTCGTCATATGGAAAAAGATCATGCCTAACCAAAAGAGTTGTTTTGATTCCTTTCTCTATAACAGTTATTTCATAATTTAGTGATGAATTAGTTTCTTCAAGTTTGTTTACTGATAATACATTTTTTGGGAGTACATATGGGTAATTTTCTACATCAGACATTATAGTAAAAATTTTCTCAGTTTCAACATCAACCATTTTTGTAATAATAATATTTGAAAGTGGCGTAGGAATTATTTTCAACGGACCAACCGGTTTTTCTAAAGAAGAATCCATGTACAGTAAGCCAGCAAAAATTCCTCCCCCAATCAAAACATAAAAAATCAGCAAATATTTATCGTTTTTTTTCATTTTGAATGCGATTATTTTCGTAATCCACCTAATACGTTGTATACCACAATTTCTTTTTGTTTCGATTCTGCGAAATCGACGAACGGAGAATGACCCTTTCCATTCATTACAACAATATCATCCGAGAGTAATAACCCATTTTTTTTAATAAAATCCCAACTTGTTGTATATTCAAACATCATATGATCATAGGTATGCAAGCTATCGTGCATAAATACATCTATTTTTTTTTGTCTTTCTAGAATTTTTGGTAAAAGATCCTCTGATTTTCCTAAACTTAATTCCCAACGATCTTTAAGATTTTCTGGGATTGCCCATCCTGAAGTTTTTCCCTCCGGCATAATTGTAGTCAAACCTTTTTCAACAATTGCAGATGGAAAATCAATAGAAAACAGTTTCCCAAAATTATTATCATGCATTGCTTGGAGAATATAGGTAGAAGATTCTCCAGCACTTACACCAGTCTCCAGAAAAAATTCTGGTTTTAATGATCTAACTAGAATATATAAAAAAAATCCAGCATGTCCCTGAGATGGTCTATTTAGCCTGCCAGCAGGATTTTCTTTGAAAAATTTTGAAATTTTAAAATCTTTTGAATTAATGTAAGAATTGTATTCATCAAATTGGGTTTGTAAATATTTCTCTAATTCAGAATTGTTTGCAATATCCTCATAATATCTTTTAATATTTTCAGTTGTATCACTAGTTAATTTTTTAATACAATCAACAAGTGGCAGATTATTTTTTATGATTTTTCGTGAAGTAGAAAGCGATGATATAGGATGCAAAATAAAATTTTCGTTAAGAACGAATTGTGGGTGTTTAATAACTCTAGATAGATAATTAGTATCTGTCATAAGTATTGAAAAAATTTTTAGGTCTTATATTATTTTGTAAAATTAATCTGATAACTAGTTACTAAATTATTTTAAGAAATTAGTAATGATACATGGTTTGGGCTCATATTGTGATAAAGTAACAGCACATGATTAAAATTTATCAGATATAGAAGAAAATTAATTGAAAATACCACAGAAAATTCTCATTATTGGCGGTGGGGGATACATAGGTTCCACGCTAATTCCAGAATTGGTTAAAAATGAATATTATGTTAGGTGTTTTGATAGATTTACATCTTCAGATACTTTTTCGAAATTAAAATCTAATAAAAATACGGAAGTTATAATTGGAGATGTTAGGGATATTGCATTAGAAAATTTTTTTGGCGTTGACACAGTTATTGATCTTGTATCACTGACAAAAAATCTTGATGAAGTACAGGAAGAAGAAATTGTCCAAATAAACAAAAATGCTAGGCAAAAAATCATTGAAATGTCTAAACAAAGTGAGGTTTCACAGTATATCAGAATCTCTAGTAGTAATGTCTACGAAGGGAATTTAAAGAAAAATAATGAGGAGGAAACACCAAATCCTAGAACACTGTATGCAAAAATAAATTTAGAATTAGACAAATACGCCATTTCGTTAAATACGAGTAAATTTTCGGTAACTATCTTAAGATTAGCAAGTATTTTTGGAGATTCTGTAAGAATGAGATGGGACCAATCAATAAACAGTATGCTGAAGGAATTATACCTTAAAGGAAAAATTGAGGTTAAAAGTAAAAGTAGTAAACGCCCATTTTTACACATTAAGGATGCTGTAGAAGCAATAATTTTGGTAGTTAAATCAAGAAAAGAAAAAGTTGCAGGGGAGATCTTCAATGTTGGTTCAGATGATCAGAATTACTCGATTGAAGAAATTGCAAGAAAAATCATGGAGATAACGAACGAAAATGGAAATCTTATCATTCATGATCAAAAGGATGAAAATTCATTTACAATGGATTGCAGCAAAATAAAAAAAATATTAGCATTTCAAATTAAACATGATCTCAAATATGGCATAGATGAAATCATGGTTAAACTAAAACAAAATAAAAATTAACGAGTTTTTTTAGGACCGTTAATAATTTTGAGAAAAAGATCTATGATCAGAGCAAATCCTCCTCCCCAATTCATTTTAAGCAAAATATCAAAATTTCTTATGAATGCTAACATGCCAAAGTTTTGAATCAACCATTTAGTAAATGGATAAAATGGGAAAATTATTTCAAATGTGTTATGTTCGGAATTTTTTGCCATATTAATAATGCCCCTAGAGGATACTCCCTCATCAAATTCATACAGAGTAGTTGAAGATTCTTCATAAAAATCGCCTAATCTTAGAAGATTAAGGAAAACAGCAACTTCTACATTAATGAACGGTTTTTTTACAATGCATTGTTTCAGTTGTTCAGTTCTATGTACACCATACCATCGTCCAAGGGATTTTGTTATTTTTAATAAATTCCTAATCTTGGTATTAATATCTCCAGATACTGCACCAGTATCCATCATTTTTTTATGCCTACCGTGTTTTACATAGTTTTTAAGAAATTTTGGATAATTTGAAGTATCAATAAGTTTTGAATCAATATTTAATGATTCAGTGCCATAAGGTATTATCTTTCCAATACTAGATACAATAGAATCACATGATTCTAAAACTTTTAAATTTTTTTCCATAAAATCTTTATCCAGGTAATCATCAACCGCTGCCCATGCAAAATACTTGCCCTTAGCTTGAGATAAAAGAAAATAAAAATTTCTATGAACGCCAATATTTTTTTCCTGTTTAAAGATTCTAATCCTATCATCCTTTTTTGAAAAATTTTGACATATTTCCTGTGTAGAATCAGTAGAAGCATTATCAGAAATTATTAGTTCAAAATCAGTGAAAGTTTGAGCTAAAATAGATTCTATAGCTCTTTCAATAAATAATTCACCATTATGTACGGGCAACCCAATGCTTAGTTTTACGTTCATACTCAGTAAGATTCAGTAAACGAGTAGTGATTTAATTTTTTATACATTTCAAATAGCCGTCAGGGCAGGAGGTTATCAAAAGTTTCTTTTGTATTTCTTTATCAATTTTAAACCGCTTATTTTTTTTCAAAAACTTCCATACCGCTGTTCTAGGATTATTACCATGATCCCAGGGCCGAGCTTTAAAATGATGTCTTTTCATCTCTTCCATCATAGTATCAAAGACAATTATGTAACTTCCTGCTTTAACAAATTGGGAGTATTTTTCTAATTCTGCAAGAACATGCTGTTCAGTATGGTTTGAATCAAGAAAAATCATAATCTTCTTTTTATTTTTGAGAATTTTTTTTATCTTACCAACAACAAAGTTATCTATTGATGAACCTTCGATCAGTTTTATCCTCTTAAAAAGGGGATGTTTTTCAATTTCTATTCTGTTGTGTTTTCTAATATCAATATCAATACCAATTATTTTACCATGTTTCAATAATTCAAGAATTGAAGCATAAAAAATAAGAGAGCCACCTCTAGCAACACCAGACTCGATAATAAAATCTGGTTTAATTTTCCAAATTAATTCTTGAATTGCAATCATGTCTTGAGGAAATTGAATTATCGGTCTTCCTAACCATCTGAAATGATAGACATATTCATAGTCGAATGCGTTATCAATCCAATCTTTAGATTTTTTCAAAAGGGATTTATTTTTATTCATTAAATTAACAAATTTTTTGTTTCTCTGTTCAAATTCCTTATCTGCCCCAATTTTAGAACTATCTTTCATGTATTATGAAAAATTGTATTACAATTATCTGTTTTTAAAAAACTGTTCTTAGTACAATTAATTTATAAAGCAAGTATTTTGTTTTGCATTGTTGAAAAGACAAAATTATCGTCTATCAAAAGGATGAGGTAGTTTTTTGAAGATACTAATTACCGGTGGAGCTGGGTATGTTGGTTCTGTAGTTATTCCTAAATTAATTGAAGATGGACATTATGTAAAATGTTTAGACCGATTTTTTTTTGGGGATGAATTTCTGTCACAAAATCAATTTGCCAATAAATTAGAATTAATAAGAGATGATATAAGATGGTTCAAACCAAATATTCTTGAAGATATTGACATAGTTCTAGATTTAGCAGCCATCTCAAATGATCCTGCAGGTGATTTAAACCCAGAAAAAACTTATGAGATTAATCATAAAGGTAGAGCAAGAGTAGCAAAACTAAGCAAAGAAAATGGAGTAGAAAGATATGTACTTGCATCAAGTGCTAGTATTTATGGTCAACAAAACAACATTGCCAATGAAAATTCAGAAGTAAAACCATTAACTGTATATTCAAAAGCTAATAGAAATGCAGAAATAGATAATCTTTCATTAAACGATGAAAATTTTACGGTGACAGCATTACGATTTTCTAGTGTTTATGGAAATTCTACAAGAATGCGATTTGATACGGCTGTAAATTGCATGGTTCTTGACTTGTTTAAAAATAAAAAAATTTCAGTTAGAGGTAAGCTAAACAAAAGACCATTCATCCATATCAAAGATGTAGTTAGAGCATATCAATCAATAATTGACGCGCCAAAGGAAAAGATCCGCGGGCAAATTTTTAACGTAGGTTCAGAAGAGCAGAATTTTGAGATGGGGAAACTGGCTCAAGAAATAGTTAAAGCTAGTGGTATTAATTGTGACATTGAATTAAATGATACAAATGATCATCGATCATATTTTGCATCCTTTCAGAAAATAAGAGAATCTATTGGATATTCTACAAAGCACACCGTAAGTGAAGGAGTTATGGAAATGTATGATGCATTAACTTCTGGAAAATTAACAGATGATATTAAAACTAAAACAGTTGAATGGTATAAAAAATTATTATCTGATCAAATTTTGGCTAAGCGATATTTGTTAAACAACAGAATTTTATAAAAATTAATTAATGATCTCAATTTTGGGCATTAAAACAACAAACTTTCCATTCCAATCACGAATGAAGCTCATTTGATCTATAATTTCATCTTTTAAATTCCAAGGTAAAATTAATAGATAATCTGGTTTTGTTGAAAGAACTTTTTCTGGAGAGTAGATTGGAATATGAGTACCTGGAAGAAATAATTCTTGTTTATGGGGATTTTTATCTACGGTATATTCGATAAAATCCTTTCCAATTCCACAAAAATTTAGTAGAGTATTACCTTTAGCGGGAGCACCATAACAAACAATTTTTTTATTTTCTTTTCTTGCTTCTGCAAAAAAATTACATATATCTTGTTTCACATTTTGAATGTTTTTGGCAAATTTATCATACGTTGAGGTTTCTAGCAAACCAAATTGTTTTTCTTTTTCTAACAGTTGATCAACACGCATACTCTTTTGGTATGAGTTATTTTTCTCATGTATAATATACAGGCGCAAAGAACCGCCATGAATAGATAATTCCTCTACGTCAAAGATTTTTAATTTTGATTTAGCAAGTATTTTTTTTAATGTACCAAGTGAAAAATATGAAAAATGTTCATGATAAATCATATCGAATTCATTTAATTCTATTAATTTCAGCAGATAAGCGGAAAATTGTATGATAAGAATCCCATCATTATTTAATATCATTTTTAAACCATTAACAAAGTCGTTCAAATTAGGTACGTGTGGCATAACATTAAATGCAATTAGAAAATCTGCTTTCTGACCATTTTGAACTAATTCCTGTGCTATGTCTACTCCAAAAAATTTATTGATTGTTGGAATACCTTTTGATTCTGCGTCACTTGCAATATTTTTCGCAGGTTCTATACCTAAAACTGGAATATCCTTTTTTTTAAAATGTTGAAGAAGATACCCATCATTACTAGCGATTTCAATCACATGTTTTTCTTTATCAATTTTAAATTGATTAATTGATTGATTCACAAATTCTTCTACATGATCAATCCATGTAGTAGAGAAAGATGAGAAATACGCATAATTAGAAAAAATTTCTTGTGGTTTTTCAAATTCATCCAGCTGAACTAGGAAACAATTCGAACATACATATGAACATAGTGGATAATGTGGCTCTTTAGTATCAAGTTCGGTAGATTTTAGAAACGAATTTGCCATTGGAGACATTCCAAGATCCAAAAAAATATTGGTTAAAGAAGACTTACAGAATCTACACTTCATTCCCAAACTTTCCAATATGGTTTTCCATCATTCCACATTTTTTCTAAATCAATTTTATCGTTCAATGTATCTAGCGGTTGATAAATTCCAGTATATTTGAACGCAGAAACTTGTTTTTCTTCAATTAATTTGTTCAGTGGTCCATTTTCCCAGATATCTGAATCTTTTGAAATGTAATTAAAAATTTCTGGTTCTAAAATATAATATCCACCATTTATCCAGTTTTCATCGCCAGGTGGTTTTTCTCTCATTTCCACAACGTTATCTTCTTCAAGCTTGAGAATACCGAATCTCCCAGGTGGTTGAGCAGCTGTTACTGTAACAAATTTTTTATTCTTTATGTGAAAATTAAGTAATTCTGTTATATTTACTGATTTTAAATCATCGCCATACAAGAGAAAAAATTTTTCATTATTGATGTATTTTTCAATCCGTTTGATCCGTCCTCCAGTCATTGTATCCAAGCCAGTGTCAACAACCTCAACACTCCATTTTTCTGAAATATTTTCGAAATATTCTTTGATTATTTCATATTTATAGCCACAACAAAGAACGAATTCATTAATGTTATAGTGAGAAAAAATCTTCATAATATGCCAAAGAACTGGCTTATCTCCTATTTTGACCATTGGTTTTGGTTTTGATTTTGTTTCTTCAACCAACCTTGTTCCGCGACCACCCGCAAGTATTACTGCTTTCAAATTTTAATCACTACTCATTGAATTTTGTTAGTAATAATATTCATTTTCATTAAGGCTTTTGTACTAACCTTTCTAGAAAAACGTATTTGTCTTTGCTTCTTAAGAAGATATTTAGGATTAGAAAGAATCCAAAAAATGCTTTTTATAATTATTTTAAAACTGGGTTTCTGCGCAATTTTATTTTCATAATCAGTAGCTGTTAGTGTAGTTGTTCCTTTAATCTTATAATCACACCAAATTTTTAATTCTCTAAATCCGTAACGAATAAAAAATAATAGAGTGTTTCGAATTGCCGTTGATGGCTCAAAATTTGTAATTTTCATTGCTAACTGATTTTTAAATCCATGAAATGCAATTTCAGGTTTTTTGCTTTTTATTGTTTGACCACCTACATGATATACAATAGATTTTGGTGTGAGAATAACCTTATATCCAATCATCCAAGTTCTCCATCCCAAATCTACATCTTCAAATGATACATAGAATTTTTCATCAAAGCCTTCTAGAATATCAAATATGTTTTTACGAATTAGCATTGATGCCCCACGAGCACTAGAAATTTCTCTTATTTCATCAGTTTTTTTGGTTGAATTGTATACTACGCCTAAAGGATCAATAAAATCACCGCTAGAATCAACACTTTCGTCAGGTTTTAGCAAAAGACTTTGGCAAATTGCAATTTTCTTATCATTTTCTATAACTTGTACCATTTCAGAGATAAAACTTGGAGTAACAATAGTATCATTATTTAAAAATAATAAATATTTACCATTTGCAATTTTTGCCCCAATATTATTTGGTTCAGCAAAACCTTTGTTGGAATTAAGTTTTAATAAAATAATTGAAGGATATTTTTTTGTAACTAATTCTATACTGCCATCAGTTGAATTATTATCCACAACAATTATTTCAAAATTTTCATAGTTTACTTTACAGAGTGATTCTAAACATTGTTCAAGGAATATTTTTCCATTATAATTTACAATAATAACTGATACTTTTGGCAGTGACATATATTTTAGAATGATTTTTTTTGCACATAAAAACTATATTAAATATTGTTAACGGTTTTGACGAATTTTATTCAGATAAAAAGTAAGAATCCTATCTGATGCCCATGATGGAGTTGAGGAAATCAATTTCATGCCAAACTCCATTGTCTTCCTCTTTGTGGGTTTTGTTTTTTGATAGAGTTGTAATTCACTAGCATATTTTTTTTGAAGGGAGTTATCAAGTTGTATCAAAATTTCATTTTTGATTTCCTCAACATAGTCTAAAGTTTTTGATATGTTCTTGTGGGACAGTTGATTTGTGTGAATTCTATATTTTATTAGTGGTTTTGAAATTGAGAAAAACTTGGTACCATATAATAATGCTGAACGTAGAAAAAAATCATAGTCTATTGCAACTGGATCATCAAGATCTCTTATTTTACATCTTTCAAACAAATGTGTTGGAATTAATGTGGTGTTCACATTGATCTGTTGACCATCTAATAATCTTACATTATACTGGAAAACAGAAAGCTCATTATAGCTAGACTCTTGAAACTCTCGAAGTATACTACCTGCATCATCTATTATATTCCAGTTTGAATATAGAATTGTATCTTTACTGTGTTTTTTTGTTTCATCTACTAGTGTTTCAATTGTATAAGGATACATAACATCATCCGGTGAAAACCATTTTAGCCAGCTACCTTTGAGCTTGCTTATTCCAAGATTTAGAGATGATGCAAGTCCCTGATTTTCTTGTGAAAAAATATGAATCTTATCGGAATATTTTTTTAAAATATCTAGTGATGAGTCTTCTGATCCGTCATCTATCGCTATGATCTCAATGTTTTCATACGTTTGATTAAGAATAGAATCTAAACATTCTTCCAGATATTTCTCTGAATTATAAACTGGAATTACAATCGATACAAGATTATCATTTGGCATTATTCTTGTATATTTTATGAAATTATAATCTTAATGAACTTTTTACAATCTTTCTTTAATGAAATCAATTGATTTGATAGGGGATGGGTTAATTCCTAACCGTATAGAATAATAAATTGTACTGTAATCCAACATGTAAATTAAACACATAATTTTTGATAAAATATTACCATCGACAGTCAGAATTTCTTTGTATTTAATACCATTTTTCTCAAAATATTCTCGTAGTATTTTCCACCTATCCTTGGTTTTAATGTGATCATCCTTTCCTTCAATCAGTATAGGAATCATACTTGAGGGTTTTTCCCATGAAACAATTCCATTATGACTACTTTCAACCACATTTTCTGTTATTGCATGAGTTTTTGCATTTTCCTGCAAAGAATTCTTGAAACGAACAGCAGCAGTCTCCAATCCATGTGGGTAGTATATAACAGGAATTCCATTTATCCAGTTAGCCAAAGCAATAGATGGATTTTTTTCATGCAGGTTTGTAGATGAAATTTCTTTGTATGTATGTTCCAGCTGTTCCAAAGAGTTAGCAATATCTTGTTTTGTTATTGGTATTATTGAGTTTAAAGTTTTTAGAATTGAATATACAAATATTGGTAATGAGGCCCTAGGAGAATGCATTTGAGAGAATTTTCTAAATTCAATATTATTTTTTGTACAAAAAGATTCTATCTTACCACCAGATGAAAATGCAATAACATTACAATCTTTTTTATTTGCAGTATCCAACGTCGTAAGTGTTTCAACTGTGTTGCCAGAAACACTTGTTACAACAACAAGTGTGTTTTTATCTATAGTGTTAGGAAGCTCGTATCCCTTTACTACTGTTGTGTGGATATTAGTTTTTGATAATACCGATGAAAAAAGATCACCCACACTTCCTGATCCACCCATTCCAGAAAAAACAACATGATCAATGTCATTGAAATCTACAGAATCAAGATCTGAGTTATATGCATTTCTTGCAATTTCTGCCCATCCATCATAGATGCTATGCATTCCATCGGGGTCATTTTTTTCTAAAATATCTTTTGTAAACAATTATGGGAAAGAAGATTTCTAACCATTTAATTTTTTCGAGCTTAATTAATTTCTAATAGACTATTTGCCTATTTTTCCTTAATAATTAATGACTAAATGATGACTTTACAATGGCTTAGCAGTAGAATTAAAATACACTATAAGAAAATGATTGTTGTGTCAAAAACAGTTTCTTCATTTACGAAAATAGAAAATAATCCGTTTTTAACGGTAAAAACTGTAAGAAAACCTAATACTAAGCCTACCAAAGTATTATTCCTTTATCCAAATGAGAGAGGAATGAGTACTGTACCTCCCTCTATTGCAACATTATCACAGATAGTTAAAGCTGAAGGTCACGTTACATCTCTTTTTGATACAACATTTTACAAATTTGATGATGAACTTACTATGGAAGATTGTGATCAAATAACTATGAAAGCTCTCACCAATAGACCCGCAAACGTTTTTCAGACCAAAAAAAGTATGGCTGCGATGGCTGGTGCTTTAGACAGAGATGATGATGATTTACACTTTAAGAAAACTACAAGATCAGCAGTAAATGATTTTCGTATTGCTGCTGAAGATTTTAAACCTGACATTATAGCGGTTTCTTGTACTGAAACTACTTTTTTGCGCGGTATGAAAATTATTAGTGAAACCAGAGATTTAGGAATAAAAAATATCTTTGGTGGTGTTTTTCCTACATTTGCTCCGGATCTTGTAATGAATTATGAAGATGTTGACATGCTGTGTGTTGGTGAGGGTGAAAATACAATAATCGATTTATGTAATTGTATGTCTAACAAGGAGGATTATTCTCACATAACTAATCTTTGGTTAAAGGAAAAAAATGGAACTATAATAAAAAATTCTATTTCTAGACCAGTAGATATAGACAAACTTCCTCCAATTACTGATGTAGGATTATTTGGAGAAGAACGATTTTATCGTCCGATGGGTGGAAAAATACGTAGATTATTACCTGTTGAAACTCATAGGGGGTGTCCATATACATGTGCATTCTGTAACTCTCCTGGACAAAACAGACTTTATGGTGATGGTGATTTCTTGAAAGGAATGTCATTTTTCAGAAAAAAATCAATGGATCTTGTAGCAACAGAAATTGAAAACCATATTAAAAATCATAATGTAGAATACATCTATTTTTGGGCAGACACATTTTTGGCTTGGTCAGACCAAGAATTTCAAGAATTTGTCAAGATGTATTCAAAAATTAAACTTCCGTTTTGGTGTCAAACACGAATCGAGACAATAGATGAAGAAAAATTTCGCATGCTCAAAGATGTGGGTTTAGATCGAGTCACTTTTGGATTAGAGCACGGCAATGAAGATTTCCGTAGGGATGTAGTGAAACGAGAATACTCTAATGAGGATGCTGTTAAGAAAATAAAAATTGTTGAAAAATTAGGCATTACTTTCAGTGTAAATAATATAATTGGATTTCCTGATGAAACAAGAGAATTAGCGTTCGATACAATTAAGTTAAATCGGCAATTTAATTCTGATAATACAAGCTGTTCAATTCTAGTACCTTTTCATGGAACAGAGATTCATGATTTGTGTGTGAAAAAAGGTTATTTGGATCCTAATGTTATTTGTGCAGTTAGTACTTCAGGCGAAAGTTTGATAGATATGCCCAAATGGGATAAAAAAGACATGATACGCTTACGAGATGTTTTTGCAATGTATATTAAATTTCCAAAGAGCAGATGGCCTGAAATTCGTGAGGCTGAAACAAACATGGAAGTACGTGGTTGGTTACGAGAAGAATTTGTTAAAACATATTGGTCGGACTCAAAAGCAAAAATTGAGGATGACATTGCAGAAGCTGCAAAAGGTCTTTTTTAGATTCAAAAATTTAGTTAAAAAATATCTTTACCAGTCTACTTTAATCAGGTCAATATCTGTCTATTTGACAGTAACAGATTTTGCTAGATTTCTAGGATAGTCAGGATTTGTCTTCTTTTCTAACGCGGTATAATATGATAGTAATTGAATTGGAATGATTTCGATTATAGGATATAACGGTTCATCAATTGTAGGAATTTCAATCCAATAATCGTAAACATTACTTTGTTTGTCTGATATTCCAATAATTTTTGCACCTCTTGCTTTAATCTCATTTGCACTGTTCAGTGTATCGTTATAGGTCGAATCATTTGGGTTAATTATAACCACATATACATTTGAATCCATTAAAGCCAATGGTCCATGCTTTAGCTCTCCTCCCGCTATGCCTTCTGCATGAATGTATGAAAGCTCTTTTAGTTTTAGAGCAGCCTCTCTTGCAATCGAAAGATGAATTCCCCTGCCTAGAACGTAAATATCTGTTATTTCTTTAAGATCTTTTGCTATCTCTTTAATCTTTGAGTGATCCGAAAGAATCTGTGAGATTGCAGATGAAACTTTTTCCCAATCTGGATTAATACAACCGTTACATAATTTATCAGTAATTTTGTACAAAATTGCAAGTTGTGATGTAAAGCTCTTTGTTGCTGCAACACCAATTTCTGGCCCACAATTTAGTCCAATTGCTAATGATGATTCTTGTGAAAGTGATGAGTTAAGATGATTCACTATTGATAAAATACTTGTATTTGACTTTTTGGCAATTCTAACTGCTTCTAATACATCAGCACTTTCACCACTTTGTGAAATAGCAATTAGTGTTGAGTCCTGTTCAATGTAATCTGGTGAAAATGGTAATTCACTCGAGATTACAGTCTCGATCTTAATTTTTGCAAATTTTGACATTAGATACTTTGCTATTTCTGCAGCATTGTAACTAGTTCCACTACCAGTGAGATACAAGTTTTTTGACCGTTTTATGTCGTTAACAAATTGTTGAATTTGATCATTTTTTTCAGTTCGCAATATTGTATCTGGTTGTTCTGATATTTCCTTCAAAGTGAAATGTGCATAATCCCCTTTGTAAACATCAGCAAATTCTTTGGAAACTTTTGTGATTTGGTATTTAACTGGTGTGCCATCAAAATCAAAAATATGCATTCCAGTATTATTTACAATTACAAAATCTTCATTATCAATGTAAATTACATCATCTGTTTTCTCTATGAACCCTAATACATCACTAGACAAATAGTAATTGTCATTTTCTACTCCTACAATTAACGGTTCATGAAATCGTGCAGCTACAAGAGTACCATCTTCAAAAATTACAACGAAAGAATAATGTCCTTTTAGTTGAGCAACTGTTTTGATAATAGATTGTTTGATATCAGAAGTTTCATCAAAATTTTGTTGAATCAAATTAACAATAACTTCAGTGTCGGTTTCGCTCTGGAATTTATAGCCTTTGTTTTGTAAACTAGATTTCAACTCTTCAAAATTTTCAATAATTCCATTATGAACAATTGCAATTTTTCCAGAATTACTTAAATGTGGATGGGCATTTTTTTCAGTTACTTTTCCATGTGTTGCCCAACGTGTATGACCTATTCCTGTTGAACCGTGTAACAGGTCTAGCCCAAGATTGGTATTTACCTCAGAAACCTTGCCTACTCCTTTTTTAAGGATTAATTTGTTATCTGAACCCGTTACAATACCAACACTGTCATAACCCCTGTACTCCATTCTTTTAAGCCCACGAACAAGTGTAGGAGCTGCATCAATATGCCCAAAATATCCTATAATGGAACACATGATATTGTAAATGAGGCTTATCCTTACATACCTTTTCATGTAGATTGAGTTACGGGTAAAATACCTGTATGTAAAAGTCTTAAACAGTAATAATTTCTTTTCATTGAATGAGTGAAAAAGGACTAGAAGAAAACCCAGATTCCAATACTCCAAAGTACGGAAAATTATCTTGGATTGTTTTTTTGTTTACATTGTTTGTGGTTTTAATTAGTTTGATTTCTTTTGTTTTCCCTGCATTACTGATTTCTGAGATGGGTTCAGGGAATGCAATAGAGAAAACAGGTGTTGATGGTCTATACAAAATAAACCCATATGAGATAGGTCACTGGGCAGTACTGCTTTTTACTGCAAACATAATTGTATTTACTCTGTTTATACTCTATCGTTGTAACAAATTACCAGATAGCGTTATACACGGATTAGAATCTCTTTTTAGTTTTGAGATATCCAAAAAGACAGCAGCTGTAGTTCTTCTAGCCATTATGGCTGGTTATATGGCATTTAATTCTACGGAGCTAACTGAGGATGAAACATGGGACGACTGGGATCAAGTAAAAGTAAGAATAGAGGGTGACAAAGCTGTAGGACAATTTTCGTGCGATTTATTGATGACTGATCCAAACTGTACTGGTTGGCCATATACTCACCCTACTGTTTCGTCAGGTTTTGAGCCACACGTCAAATACTTTTTTTTAAAGACATCAGATATGATTTTTGGCAACTACAAAATTTTCCCATTTTTTGCTAGTATTGGATTACTGATTGTAACATATTTTTTTGCTACTCTCATTACGGGTAAGAGATTTGCAGGCATAATATCACTGGTAGTAATGATACAAAGTAGTTTATTTTTATCATTTGATACATCATCAACATATTCAAATTTTTGGACTTTATTTTACGTTTTGTCGTTATATCTTGCGGTGAGATTCTGGATGATTTCGCCTGCAATCTATTTGTTATCCATATTCTCAAAGGTGCTGACTGTAGCATTCCTACCAATGTCTATATTTTTTATTCTATTCTCTGACATACCGAAGAAGAAAAAGGCGTTTGTTATTCTAACAAGCGTGATTATAGTATCTGGTGGAGTAGTAATTTTTGCCACACAAAATTTAGCCGAAACAGAGGATGCAGGATGGAGTTCTAATGAATTCTGGGCAGGCATGTCAACTTTTGCAAATCAGATTAGACATGATGGACTTGTCATTCTTTTTGTTCTACCGCTTGTTTTTGGACTTTTCATGGTATCCAAGAGGTCTAGGTATGCAAACTCTATCATGATCATGATTGCAGGTATGCTTGTAATGATACCATTAATTTCTGGATTCACGGAAATTACAAATCAACCATATAGATTAGTGCCTCTTATTTTCTTCTTTGCA
>ENA-UPTF01001284-UPTF01001284.1-marine-metagenome-genome-assembly--contig:-NODE-1284-length-16104-cov-28.316341_pt1 | contig 16104 bp, 15 predicted proteins | sample MGYA00238166_ERZ767019 | MGnify/ENA primary metagenome ERZ767019 (study PRJEB28930, sample SAMN06266391) | marine metagenome | isolation source: Sea water from 250 m depth | place: Atlantic Ocean...
GAGAGAAGCATTCAAGTCTGATTAGGACGACTTGGGCCTGTCCGTAGGGACAGGGATGCACGGCCGTTCGCGGCCAGAGGCGAGAGAGTTGACAGAGCATAGGGAAGTTGTTACTAGTTCGTGGGCCGGCAGTGGCCTGGCCGAGAGGGAGCGAGCGAGGTTCGCTAGATTCGCTGCGGATGACGAGGTCCCCATCCCCTCCCGTCTCCAGAGCCTATCCGAGCTGCCTTGGTTCGAATGCTGGTTGCAAAGACTGCGCACCGAGAAGAAGAGTGAGCACACGATCAGGGCCTACACAGTGGCAGCACGCACTCTGAGCACCACCTCGCTGCCCGGCGAGCCACCGCTCGACTGGGAACAGGCCAAGGCCATCAGCGTCCGTGAGTTCCATTCGAGGGTGGATCCCAATAGGGGCAGGATGGATGCTTGGCTGAATGGCATCGGGGGGCTGAAGCCAGCCACCGTCAACGCCCGAATCGCCGCAGCATCACATCTTCTCCAGTGGGTCGGGCACACGATGCCGGACTGGATTCAGAGGCCAAATCGCAGTCGCTCGCTACCTCGCACCCTAGGGCGCAACGAGCTAGGGCGGGTTCGCACCGCGGCCACCCAATCAGAGGACCCGCTCGCACAGCCCGTGGTCACCATCCTGCTCGACACCGGGCTGCGCGTCTCCGAGTTGTGCGGCCTCGACATCGACGACGTGGACGTCGAGGACATGTCTGCCCTAGTCATCGGGGGCAAGGGGGAGAAGGACCGGACGGTCCTGTTCACCCAAGCCACCGTCGACGCCATAGAGGCCTGGACTCCGATTCGGAACGCTCGCGTACAGATGAGCGAGGGAGAGGATCGTGAGCGCTCGTTGCTGCTGTCCAGCCGCGGTCGTAGGATGAACCCGCGCTCAGTCCAGAAGCTGATCGACAGGCTGGCCGACGCAGCCGAGATTCCGCGCTCCCGCTTGAGCCCACACACGCTGCGACACACCTTCGCAACAGGCTTGCTGGAGCGGGGCGCAGACCTCGTCACCATCCAACGCCTGCTCGGCCACGCCAGCATAGCCACCACTCGCGTCTACCTCGAGATTGGTGACCAGACCCTGAGGGAGATTTACCACCGCGCCCAGAGGGAGTTGCCTGGTGGGGAGGCCGAAGAGACCGAAGTGGTAGACTCCTTAGAGGGGCTTGTGGAAGAGGTTCCGATCCAAAGGGTCCCCTGACTACTTCTTGGCCGGGTTCTTCTTGTTGCCCCTCTTGTCAACAACCTCAGGACCATGCCACTCGCGGTCCGCCGGGATCACGTAACCGGGATGTGAGGGTATCGGGCAGTGCTTTCCCGCCCTGCACCTGCTGCAGTTGTCTGAAGGCGGCGACTCGACAGTCTTCTGCAGTCTTCCGTACTTCCTACGCGGCACGCGCAGCGCTGGATTCGGAGGGACTTAGCGATTCCCACCTGCGCGCAACGTTCAACCCGTTGCGCGCACGCAGGATGGCGTGGAAGCCGAGGAAGAGGAACAGGTCGGCTCGGACGCCAGCCGCACGATTCTCTACGCGCAGGTCAACGACGGGCAGCCGAGGATGGCCATCGACGAGGACGGTTACCTGCGACCGGAGGGCTGGGAGGGCTCGGGGGGCAAGGTGTTCCTCGGCGACGTCGCACAGGCCGCGCTTAGGGCCCTCGGACCGCACGACCCCCCTAGATTCGTCGAGCTGCCCGGCTTCGACGAGCAGCGCTGGTCGCTGGGCTCCCACGCCAACGAGCTGACGATGAGCATCTCCAGCAGACCGTACTGGGGCTTCGGCCTGTTCACCGGGTGCTTTCTCAATCGAATCGAGCTATCCGGCCCGCTGGGCCAGCGAGCGAGGTGCGTGCACGATCTGGTCGCCTCGCTGGGCAGTAACCCTTGGGAGCCACGACGGCTGCGTCAGTTCGAGAGAGTCACCGAATGCGAGGTCGCTCTTCACAGAGCCGCCTGGCAGGAGTTGATTGCGAGAGCCAGCGAGGACATGGGCGAGGAGGTCGACCAGCTTGAGGACAAGCTCAGGCGACTCAGGGGGTCTGACGAGGCAGTCGAGGGTGTCCTCGACGCCGCGGAGATGGCCATCAGCGAGGCCCGTGCTGCCTTGGCCGACCGTAACGCACCGGCAGTCGAACGCGCGCTGGGGAGGGCTTCCAGCGCGCTCATAGAGGCTGATCCGGACACCGAGATTCTCTCCTCGGAGAGCAGTGCTGATGGTGTCCCCTCCCCAGTCATACGGGAGGCTCGGGACGAAGTCCAAGCTGGGCACTTGATCGAGGAGGTTCCGTTCGTGGACCTCTCCGAAGAGGAGTGATCACAGACCGAGCGTCGACCACATCCACGACCACACGCCGTGGTTGGCTAGGTAGATACCCACCGAGAAGATGATGCAGGCTGCGTAAATCATGCCCTTGGAGATCTGGATGGCGTCCTCCGACTCCTCGTCGAAGTAGCGAATCAGCCCAGCCGCCTGCTGGATGCCACTGCCCTTCTTCTCCTTGGCCATCGGGCGTCGCACCTGCCTGCACTATTTCAATTCCGCGAGATGCCCGGAAGCGACCCCAGAGGGGTCGTTCAGGGTTCCAGCGTCTCGATCAGCACGCATCCGCCGTCCAGTTCGACGATCTTCGAGGCCGCGCTCATGGCGGTGTCGATACAGGATGTCATCAGAATCTCCCTGCGCTTGCCGTTGTCTGACTCGAACACCAGCCTGTGACTCAACGAGTCAAGCACTTCGCGGTCGACGATCTGCCATATCCAGCTGTCACGCTCTATGGTGACCAGAGCCTCGACCGGTACTAGGGGGCCCTGCTCCCTCCCCACCGCTCGGGCACGTTCTACCAATTCGACCAGTTTCCTAGTCGCCCCATTCAAATCGGTCTTCGTCGGTTCCTCTGATGTTCTGGCTATTCTTCTACGAAATCGTGTCATGTGCATCCCACGCGGCTTACGCCGCGGATGACGAGCGCTTCGCTGAGGGTTTAACCGTTTACGGTGCTGCTCGGTTGCAAATCGTGAATATGCAGTTGGTGGAGTGACGCGGAGGTATCGCGCAGTTGATTTCCACCGCGGTCACCCGGGGGACGTGGGTCAGGGCGATGTTCCTTGGAGTCAGATGGCTCGTGACAGTGTCCTGTTGAGGGCGGTCTCCAATTGGAGGGAGGACTCGGAAGTCTGGTTGAGGGGTTCCTTCGATAGGCTGCCTGAGACTGTCCGTGTCAATCCGCTCCGAGCTGACCGGGACTGGACCGAGGGTTGGCTCGAGCGAATTGGCTCGAAGAGAATCACTTGGTTCGGCGAGCCCGGGAGTGCGTGGGAGTTGCCATTCGTGCGCGGCTCCGCAGACGGCGAGGTCAAGCAGGTCCTGAACGCACTGCACGAGACCGGTCGTCTGACCCGTCAGGAGGTTTCCTCGATGCTGCCGGTGCTGGCGCTCGGAGCGAGGCCGGGTCACGTCGTCCTCGACATGTGCGCCTCCCCGGGCTCCAAGACGACCCAGATTGCCGAGCATCTCGGGGACAGCGGCCTGGTGCTTGCTAACGAGATCGTGAACTCCAGGGTCAACATGCTGGTGACCAACGTCCAGAGGCATAGCTCGAGGTCGATGGCCGTGATCCATCACGACGGTCGCCACCTCCCACGCGTCCCCGAGTCGGGATTCGATCGCATCCTCGTCGATGCCCCCTGCACCGGCTCGGGAACGACTAGGAAGAACCCGGACGTCTGGGGCAGGTGGCTGCCTTCTGGCGGGCGTTCGCTGCATGACTTGCAAGTCGCCCTCCTGTCCAAGGCCTCGGCGCTGCTGAAGCCGGGTGGCCGAATCGTCTACTCGACCTGCTCGCTGGACCCGGTCGAGGACGAGGCCGTGGTCGCCGAGGTCCTGCGCTCCAGCGATTCGATGAGCCTGCTCCCCACATCACCACTGCTAGCCGGGGTTCCTGGGGAGCAGGGGCGCGCAGAGTGGTCCACCCTAGACGACGAAGGGGCGCCCTCCGAGGAGGAGGTTCCCAATTCGATGCTACCTCCCGAAGAGGAGGGGATCGCCAAGCAACTCGCTCTTTGCATGAGGGTCTGGAACGACAGCATCGGAGGAGGTGGTTTCTTCCTCGCTGTACTGGAGAAGTCCTCTGACGCACCCTCGCGCCCTGTGCCAGACAACGTCTCTCTCCTCGATTCCGAGGACGTAAAACCCGATGCTGCGAACTCCCCGCAACCTCTCCCTGAGTCATTGTCCTCTTCGGTCGAGTCCACTTGGGGGGAGTTGCCTGAAGATCTCTGGGTGCGCGGCAAGCGCCTGCTGCTGTCGACGCCGGAGGCAAGGGTGGTCTGGGAGTCCAGTCGTAGCCGCAGGGGAGGTAGAATCAGGGTTCCCGGCGGCCGTTGGCGGCCGCTCAGGGTGATGCACCTCGGGCTCAACGCCGCCATGCTCCGCGATGGCGAGGTCGAGAGGGTAGTGGCAGGCGCGGCCCGTGTGCTCGGCCCACGCCTGCCCGGCGCCTCGTGCGAGGTCGACGGCGTGCTCATCGACACCCTGCTCGAGGAAGGGGGCGCTCCCGTCGAGGGCGGAGTACCCGGTGACATCAAGGGGGGGCTCATCCTTGTCGACTCCGGGAACGGTGACTGTCTTCCAGTCTGGGTCGGTGGAAGGATTAGCTTGATGCTGGGCAGCTCCGAACGTCTTCTGCTGGCTCTGCAACGCGGCTTGACGTTCAACCAGAATGAAGGGGAATAGTCCACCGATGATGAACAATCGAATAGCCGTGGCTTCCAGTCGCTGGCATATGTTCAATAGCCGGTTCGAGAAATGATCTATTCCTGGTGGGCTCATGCTGGACGACACGGACCGACGCATACTATCCGTGCTGCAGCGCGACGCTAGGGCGTCGATGCGTAGGATCTCCGAGGAGGCCGGGGTCTCGCTGGGAACTGTGAGTAACCGCGTGCGCCGCCTCGAGGAGTCCGGCGCCATCCTCGGCTATACGGTGCTGCTCGACCCCGAGATGGCCGGATGGGAGCTCACCGTCGTCATCGGCCTTCGCATTCAGAAGGGCCGCCTAATCGAGATTCAAGAGAAGATTGCCAAGGATCCGCGTGTTTACGGCGTGTACGACGTGACCGGCGATTTCGACTCCATGGTAATCTCCCGAGCGAGGGACCGCAGCGACCTCGACGACCTGTCGAAGAATGTGATGTCGGTCGACGGCGTGGAGCGCTCGGTCACGCATCTGGTGCTCAACACGGTCAAGGAGACCTCCACGGTGCTTCCGGAGTAGTCACTCAGCCTCTTCGATTAATTCGTCAATCATCGGGGACAGTTTCCTGGAGTGCGGGGCTAGGGACTCAACGGTCCTACCCTCGGGCTTCATCACCTTGAGAAGGACCTGTCTGAGTTCCTCGTCCACAGGTACGTCGAGAGCCATCAGCCTGTCCCTGAGGGTCGTCTGCAGCCTACCCCCGGTCCTGTCCCAGTCCATCAGTAGAATCAGCGGCGGCCCACTGTCCACGGTGTTGCGAGTGCCATACGTGTCATACAGGTAGGCCACCAGCCTAGAGCGGTCCCAGCCCCTGTTCACTGTCTCGATGACGCCGGAGAACCCGAGTGCCCTGAGGGCTGTCACATCCTTGGCCCCCTCTACCAGCACCGGGCAGTCTGGATTGCCTTCCCCAGAACGGTTCCTCTTGATGCTCGCCGCCATGGCCTTGGCGGCGGCTCGGAATCGAATCTCCCGGTCAGGCGGACCGGCTCGACGAGCACGTTCATCCACCCAATCCCCCAGCCCCTCTCTCTCAGACATCTCAGACACCTATTGCACTGGCGACATGGTCCGATTCCGTCGAGATTCAGAGGTCATGTGTTTAGGCCTCATGAGGAGGTTCTCTTGAAGTCGTTCATAGACCATCTAGTTCGGGCCTTCTAGATGTCCATTCCGCGATACTTATGAGGGTGTTTCGTGCGCATGCGGGTGAGAGATAGCGATGGCTGGAGTGACCCCCCTATACGATGCCATCTGGGAGGACTACATGCTGTGGTCCCTGTTAGTCGGAGCCATCGCTTTCGGGTGGCTCTACCACCATTCCTTCTTCTACCGCTCAGAGGACGGCGAGAGCCCCAATGTGGACAACCTGGAAGTGGGGGTCTTTCCCAAGGACTACGACAACCTGAAGCTGGAGGTCACCTGGACAGTCCTGCCCTTCATCCTCATCGTTTGGTTGACCTACATCTCGTGGGCCCCGCTGGATGCGGTATGGAGCCAGACGGGTCCAGATGGCTACCACGGCAGCGAGTGCCAAGAGGGTGAGTCGTCAAACAACTACATCGACAGCGATGGGTATGTGAGGTCCGAATGCTATTGGGAGGTCGGCATCGTCGGACAGCAGTGGTTCTGGAACTTCGATTGCATGGGCCTATCCGAAGATATCTGCTCCACCGATTTCGCGGGAGGCATTCCGCATCTCAATCTGACTACTGGAGAAACCTATTTCGCGATTTTGTCCTCAAACGATGTGACTCACGCTGTCAAGAACCCGGGATTCGGAATGATGGAAGACGTCGTACCTGGGCAGGAGACATACCTCTGGATGCCTGCAGTCGAAGATATGTCATTCTTGATGCTGTGTGCCGAGTACTGCGGTGATAATCACGCATACATGACGGCCCAAGTTAACGTGAATAGTTAGGTGGAAATATGGGCAGCAAGGCTTCAGTTATGTCTCGCAGACTCGTGGTTTTCGCAGTTTTGGCCTTTGCTATGGTGATTGTCCCAGTTGTTACCTCAGTGCCAAGTGGAATAGATCATAGTTTAGTTAAGAATGGTTGCAACTGCCATGATGGTGGAGGGCCGAGTGACTCAGTCACGGCATCAATAGAAGGTGTTCCAGAGTCATACAATGGGTCGGAATCTTACACCCTAACTGTTTCATTCACTGGAGGTCCCGGAACGGAGGGAAATGAGAATGTGGGAGGATTCAATCTATGGACAAGCGGCGGTACATTCGCTAGCCTAGATTCTTCAACCCAACTAAAAAATCCTAACGACATTACACACACTCTAGAAGGTAATAATCAACGATCTTGGACCTTGGAATGGACTGCTCCAGCAGACAATGAATCAGATGTTGATTTCATGCTGCATGTGAACTCTGTGAATGGAGATGGTGCGGCTTCAAGCGCTGACAAGTGGAATCGTGCTGAGGTCACCTCATTCGGAATTGGCGACCCCCCACTTGAGCCTGCGGATCCGTTCAAGGTGCTGGCTACCCTGATTGTGGTCTCAGCGGTGCTTCTGAGCATCGTAGTGCTGTACGTATTCTACCGCAACAACCCAGAGGGTTTCGAATGGCAGCGCTTCGCTCCCTGGATTACCGAGTGGCTCACCAGTACCGACCACAAGAAAATCGGTACGTTGTACTTCGTTCAGGGGCTGTTCTTCCTCGGAGTGGGCGGGATAATGGCGCTGATGATGAGGGTCCAGCTGGCTTCTCCCGGTAATGAATTCATCTCGCAGGACTACTACAACCAGTTCTTCACACTGCACGGAACCACCATGATCTTCCTAGCGGCCATGCCGCTGATTGCGGGCTTCGCCAACTGGATTGTGCCGCTTCAGATTGGAGCGCCCGACCTAGCTTTCCCGCGACTGAACGCTCTCTCCTTCTGGTTGCAACCGGTAGCGGCCCTGCTGATATTCACAGGGGTGTTCAGTGGGGCAGGGGCCGACACCGGGTGGACTGGGTATGCTCCCTACGTCGTCACTGAGAACACTCACGCGGGGGTGAGTATGTGGGCCGCTGGCCAGATTATGCTCGTTGCCTCATCCACTCTGACGGGCATCAACTTCCTGACCACTATGGCGGTGATGCGGGCGCCGGGGATGGGTTGGTTCCAGATGCCGCTATTCACATGGTCAATACTGGTTGCCAACCTGATGCTATTCCTTTCCATCCCTGCCTTCGGTGTCGGCCTGATACAGGTCTACTTGGACCGTACCATTGCAACCGCGTTCTACGATGTCTCATCCGGAGGGGACCCGTTGCTGTGGAGTCACCTGTTCTGGTACTTCGGGCACCCAGAGGTGTACGTGGTAATAGTTCCCGCATTCGGGGTCATCTCTGAGGTCATCGCGACCAGCGCCAGGCGCTCAATCTTCGGCTACAAATCGATGGTATACGCGATGGCTGGAATCGGCCTAGTTTCATTCATCGTCTACGGTCACCACATGTTCACATCGGGAATGTCACCCGCCTTGAGGTTCATCACAATGCTGACCACGATGCTGGTTGCCGTGCCGACCGGAATCAAGATCTTCAACTGGCTCAAGACGATGCATGGCGGTTCGCTGGTCTACCGCACCCACACGCTGTGGACCCTTGGCTTCCTCGTGACATTCACGCTGGGTGGCATCTCCGGGATGTTCTTCCCATCTATGGCTTTGGACGTGCACCTGCACGAGACTTACTTTGTGGTCGCTCACTTCCACTACGTGCTGGTCGGAGGCACTGTTTTCGGATTCTTCGCCGCGATTTACTACTGGTACCCAAAGATGACTGGAAGGATGCTCGATGAGAGGCTCGGAGTGCTGCACTTCCTCACGGCCTTCATCTCCTACAACGCCCTATTCTGGCCGATGCACAGGCTAGGAGTGGTGGGGATGATTAGGAGGACCCATACCTACTACATCACCACCGATGACTTCCAAGCCCTGCCAGAGTGGGCAGCGGACTGGAACATGCTAATCTCGGTGTCCGCCTTCCTGTTCTTCGCCAGCAACCTACTACTCGTGGTGAACATGATCAAGTCGTTAATCAGGGGCGAGAAGGCGCCTGCAGACCCGTGGGGAGGCTGGTCATTCGAGTGGATGACGAGTTCGCCCCCACCGACCCCCAGCTTCGACCCTCACAACCTGCCAGAGCTGAAGGACGCTAACGAGCACGTGGCCAACGAGCCAAGCAGGCTGGGGCAGATGTTCCGCCGGCTGATGGTGGATGATGATGCATCAGAGGGGGGATCGCATTGAGCGCCGACTACCATGACCATGACGATCACCACCCGAGTCCTTGGGGTCCACACGACTGGGGGCACGGCGCCCCGCACAACTCGTGGTCCCCACTCATCCTGTCGATAGGAAGCGGTATGTTCCTCCTCACGTTAGGGGGTCTGTTCACGTTCGGAGAGTACGATGGCAGATATCTCCCGATGGTGTTCGTCTCGCTCTCTGTGATGGCTGCGGCACTAATCGTCTGGTGTCGTCAGGACATGTCGTTTGACGGTTCGTATGAGCCTCGCTCCGTTGGAGTTCCATTCAAGAACATCCAGATTCGCAAGGTCGGGGTATGGGTCTTCCTGATGTCCGAGATGATGATCTTCAGCTCGCTGTTCTCTACCTACATGCGATACCGTCAGGGCATACCGCGCTGTGACACGGTGTTCGAGTCCGGTGACTGGGTTGAGGGGGTCGCCGTGACCTGCTTCGAGCCGGCAAGCAAGCTCATCGCCTCGAGCTGGTGGCACATCGCGCCGGGAGCCATCAACACATTCGCACTGATTATCTCGTCCTTCACCGTCGTTCAGGCGCTGCGCTGGGCTAACAAGCCAGTTGGCAGCGTCGACGAGGAGGTTCGCAGGAAGCGGGTCTACCGCTACCTCGCAGCGACTTGGTGTCTGGCCACCCTCTTCCTGACTCTGAAGATGATTGAGTGGTTCATCGGCTTCCACGTGCCTGAGATCGGCTTCCTCGGACTCCACGAGCACGACATACACTCGCTGTACAGCGAGGGCTACCTAATCAACAACGACCACTACCAGGCACACCACTACGTGGACGAGGCCACCGGGGCGCACATGGTGGCAAACATACAGGTCAGCGCGACCCTGTTCTACGTCACCACGGGGACGCACGGGGTGCACGTGTTCGGCGGCATAATCGGGCTGACATATCTCACCTACAAGGCCTGGACAGGTGCGTACAACCCGCAGAGCGCCGTGTCCATCGAGTACTTCGGCCTGTACTGGCACTTCGTCGACCTAGTCTGGGTCCTGGTCTTCCCATTCTTCTATCTATACTGAGGTAATAGCATGTCAAACAAAATATTGGGCAGGGATGCGTACTGGATGAACTTCTACGGGTTGATGCTGCTCACCCTGATTGAGGTAGCGGCCGTAGGAGCAGACTTAGGTTCCACCGCAGAGGGAATAGGCATGACGGAGCGGCAAATCACTCTGTGGATACTCACCGTGATTGCGATTCCCAAGTTCATCATGATTGCAGCCATCTTCATGCACCTGTGGGGTGAGAACGACTCGGGAATACTGACGCTGACGGCGCTGTTCCCAGCCTTCTTCATCATCATCATGGTGCTGTTCATCGGTATGACACATCCCGATGGCGGCACAAGCCTGCCTGATTGGTGCAGACCCGGGACCTACGGGCTTTGAGTCCGAAAGGATTCATGGACAGCGACGGTTTCGCAATCCTGCTGCAGACGTCGCTTAGCCTGGTATAGCGCCGGATTTGAAATCCGGTGTCCTTGTGACTCGGGAGTTCAAATCTCTCCGTCTGCGCCACTTACTCGTTGGGTATCGAGGCTGCTCCTCGCACGGTCAGTTGGTCGTCATGGTACTGCATCGTGGCGGGGGTGGTAATCACCGCCTCCCCGTCCACGTTGACGAAAAGTGGATCTCCGTCGGAAGCTGCGAGTTCGAATCTCTCGGCGGACTCCATCGTCACCCCCCACTTCCCGATGTGCTTGCCCTTCTCCAACGGCCCCATCAGCATCAGCATCTGCAGCTTTGACAAGCCCCAAGCCATCACTAGGGAGCAGTGTCCCTGAGTTGGCTTGGCTCCGGGGGCTACTTTGTAGCCGCCGCCGAAGGTCTGGCACTGGCTCAGGCAGAACAGTCCCGAGAGGTCGACTCCTGCCTCCTCTCCACCGTCGATTGAGATTGTTCCTCGCTGCTTCTTCCAGAAGATGATGGCCTTGATTGCGAGTAGGGTGTACTTCATCTGACCCCTGATACGCCTGAACTGGCCCTCGTCCTTCATCCGGTTGACGATCGAGGTCACGCCAGCGTCGCACTCGAGGAAGCTCCAGCGGACGAGGTTTCCTGCAGTCTCAGGCACGCCGTTGCAGGAGCGTGGCACCGGGGCTGCCTTGGAGGGATGATTGGGTGCTGGTGGGCCCTCGACCCTGACCGAGCCGACCCTGCGGTCCGTCCCATTTACCAAGATGTCGACAGCGCCCTGCATGTCCGGGAACTTGTTGCCCTTGGGGGTCGGTATGCCGTGGGCTCTGGCGTAGTCGTTGCCGCTCCCCATCGGCAGTATACCGAGCACCTTGTCAGAGCCTCGCAATCCCGATGCGACCTCGTGCACGGTGCCGTCACCACCGACTGCTACGATGAGGTCGTGGTCGTCGTCAAGAAGTCCCTCGGCGATGTCCATGGCGTGACCGGGTGCCTCAGTGTGGTGCAGGTCGATGTCGAAACCTGCTGCCCTCAATGCGGGCTCGAACTGGTCCCACTGCCTGACTGAGAGGCCATCGCGAGCGTTGGGATTGAGGATGCAGGCGACACGGGGCATGAAGGGCACAGGACGGGGTTTCGACTTGAATTCTCTCAATACAAGAAATGATGAGTGAGAGGTAGTTCCCGAGTCCGGGACCGATGGACGGAGAGGAGGTTTTCATGCGTCGCGCTCTCGAGTTGGCGGAGCGTGGTAGGGGACGAGTGGTGCCTAACCCACTGGTAGGTTGCGTTCTGGTCCAAGACGGTGCCATCATCGCTGAGGGTTGGCACGACCACATCGGAGGGTTGCACGCCGAGCAGATGGCGATCGCGGACGCCGAAGTTAGGGGCATTCCCACTACTGGATCAACTGCATACATCACCCTAGAGCCGTGCAACCACTTCGGTAGGACCCCGCCGTGCACCGAGGCACTGCTGTGGGCCGGGATAACTCACGTCGTAATCGGGGCCGCCGATCCGAACCCCACGGTCCGCGGTGGGGGTACCGCGGCGCTGAGAGCCGAGGGTGTAGAGGTCGATGAGGGCCTGTTGCAGGACGAGTGCGAGGAGCAGATGCTCGAGTTCATGCACTGGTGCAGAAGCAAGCGGCCACACGTCCTGCTCAAGGCAGCGATCGACTCGCACGGCAGGATAGACGGTGATTCGGAACTGCCTGCCGAGCGTTTCTCCTCGGAGGCTTCGCTAGAACTGGTGCACGAACTGCGCGCGGAATCCATGGCAGTGCTAGTCGGCATCAACACGGTGATCCGGGACGACCCTTCACTCACTGTGCGGGGGCCTGACATCGGACCGCGTGAGCAGCCCCTTAGGGTAGTCATCGATCCGAACTGCAGGATTCCCAGCGACTGTGCACTGATGCGCGATGGAGCCGCACCGACCCTTGTCATTCACTGCACCGAGACGAGCGAACTGAACGATGCCCCTCATGTGGAGCGGGTGGTTCTAGTTGATGACGACGGCGATATCTCGGTGGCAAGGATTCTCGACATGCTCGGGGACCGGGGTGTGCAGTCGCTGATGGTGGAAGGGGGGGCTGACACTTGGAGGCGCTTCCTAGCCGAGGAGGCGGTGGACAGGGCCCACCTTTGCCGCTCGCCATTCGAACTCTCGGGGGACGATGGGATAACATTCAGTGAGAGCGAGCTATCTGCGGCTGGGTTGAGGCGCGTATCGGTCGACGACGTGGATGGCGACGAAGTGAGTCGCTGGCAGAGATAGTGGCGGACCGTGCAGGATTCGAACCCGCGTCTCCGGCTCCGAAAGCCGGAAGGATATCCAAACTACCCTAACGGTCCGGACTGCGACGAAAGCCCACCTGTCTTCAATCCGCCGGATGACAGACAACAACCATTCTAGCTAGGCTACGGTGGACCTTGATGGGTACTGAGAGTACAGGCTCCCACCCGCATCCCCTGATTTTCCCCTCGAGCTCGCTCCAGGGCATGCCGAGCACTTCGACATCCTGCTCGGGGAACGAATCCAGTGCCTCGGGACCTGTGGGAAGCATAGTGCAGATCGAACCACTCGGGTCGATGTCGTGAGCTGCAGAGAGTGCTTCTAGAAACAACTCGGCTCCGTCTCCGGACTTCCACGAGCTGCGGCCATAAGGTGGGTCGAACACGAAGCAGCAGTTGCTCTTGCTACCCCACAGTGAAGCGATGTCCGATGCCCCGCAGGTCTCGACGCTGGCGCTGGTGCCAGCCCACTCTAGGTTCTCCAGCGTCCCCTCAACCATCCTCGGGTCGAGGTCGCTGGCCAGCACCTCGATGCCCTGTAGTGCGGCCTCGATGGCGATGCCTCCCGTGCCGCAGAATGGGTCCACGACCGTTTTCGTCTCGGCCGAGCGCCGGTGAGCGAGCGAAATCATGAGTTTCGCCTGCCTCGGATCCAGCGAGACAGGTTGGAAGAACGGTCTGTCCGTAGGTGCCCTTCCAGCATAGCTGTCACGCTGCCAGCCGGGCTGTCTCAGGCCCCACACGACGATTGGGCTGTTCTGCCCGATGTCGTCGCGATGGATGGGGCCATCACCGGGTCCGGCTATTACCACGGAGATCTCATTCTTCGGCTCATGCAGGTCCACTGGGTTGGTGTCTCTCCTGACCAGAGCACCCACCTCGCTCTCGATCTCGCTGCTGGAGAATCCGGGGATGCCGGTCCCCAGTTTGCGCGCTCGGACGGCGAAGCTACCCTCTGGAAGATTCAGTCGTGCCCACTCGGCAATCGTTCTGGAAAGGTCCTCTTGTGACGTCTCCGAGTACACCCAGTACCTAGCCGACAAGCTAAGTACATCGTCGAGCAAAGCCGCTCGTGACAATCTGGGCAACGTCGATTCGGTGAGCGGGATGTACAGAACTCTGGGGTGCATCACCTCGATTGGCCCTGTAAGGGCCTTAACCTCGGCTCTGAACAGAGTAGGATGCCATCCGCTGCCTATCAGGGTCAGACCTTGCACTCGCACACCTCGATGGGGACCGCGGCGGGCTTCATCCCTAAATGCCTCGACCGTTACCGTGGACCAACACCGGCGGGGGGAAAGCGAGAATGGGCTGCAACTTGCGTGATTTGGCGGTCATCGAGCCGCTTCAGCTGAGTGACCTGTCAGGTCAGCGTGTCGCTGTCGACGTCTTCCTCAACGCCTACCAGTTCATCACCAGCCTGACCGGGCAGGATGGTAAGCCACTGTCGTACAACGGCAAGCCGGTGGCTCATCTGATGGGATTCCTAGATCGCACGACGGTGATGTTGTCCGAGGGAATCGATCCGGTGTTCGTTTTCGACGGCCGGCCGCACGAGCTCAAGCGGGAGACTCTGAAGGGGCGCAAGGAGCGTAAGCTGGAGGCGGTCTCGCGCTGGGAGGCCGCCGTCGAGGCGGGCGATATGACCGCGGCCAAGAAGCTCGGTCCTCAGACTGCCGAGTACACGCCAGAGATGGTGGCTGAAACGAAGCGGTTGTTCGAGATCCTTGGCGCGACTTGGGTTGAGGCGCCGATGGAAGCCGAGGGAGCGGCTGCGGTGCGGTGCGCGAACGGAGAGGTGGGTGCGGTCGCCAGCCAGGACTGGGACACGCTGCTGTATGGTGCGCCAGTGATGGTGCGCAACCTCACCTCGCACGGCACGAGGAGGTTTGGTCGTGTGCTACAGGCCGAGAAGGTCGTCCTGGCTGACACTCTGGCCAAGCACGATATTACCCACGAGCAATTGGTCGACCTCGCCATCATGATCGGCACTGACTTCCACCCCGGAATCAGAGGTATAGGTCCCAAGACCGGCCTCAAGCTGATTCGTGAGCACAGTACCCTCGAAGCGGTAGCCGAAGCAAGGGAATTCGAGGTGCCGGAGAGGCTGGACGAGATACGCTCGCTCTTCCTAGAGCATCCAACCACGGGTGAGCCTCTGCCGCAATCCACTCACGCCGTCGAGGAGGACTTGCGCGACTTCCTGCAGAAGGAGCGTGGCTTCTCGGAGCGTCGCGTGCAGCGCGCACTCGACCGGTTGACCGGTGTGGCTAGGCTACGCTCGTCGAGCCAGCCTACCTTGTTCGATTTCTGATGGGGCGGCTCGCCCGGGGACTGAAACGCCCCCGGGGAGCCTGTCTCCGCGTTGTCAACTCGACGGGCGGGCTGGCAGAACGAAGATTCGGCAATCAGAGAATGCCGTTGTCTTCTTCGTCGTCTGGGATGCCGTCGCCATCGTCGTCATCGTCTAGATGATCGGGGATGCCGTCGTTGTCGTGGTCAAATTGACCAGTCATGTCCCAGCCGTCGTTCTGCTCGAACCAGTCGGAGAGTCCGTCGTTGTCGTCGTCGGTGTCAGTCCGGTCGGATAGACCATCGTTGTCGTGGTCGTACCGCCAGACTCCGACTACGCCGTCGATTTCGTCGACGTCGAGGATGTCATCGTTGTCATCGTCAGGGTCGACACCGTCATCCATCCCGTCGTTGTCATGATCGCGCGAGTAGTCCTCGCCGTTCGGTCCAACGTCGTTCCAGTTGTCGATGCCATCGTTGTCGATGTCGAAGTCCCAGTTGTCAGCGACGCCGTCGTTGTCGTGGTCGTAGATGTCGGTGTTCGGGTTGCCGTCATTGACTTCCTCGCGGTCGTCTATGCCGTCTCCGTCGTCATCATCGTCCTCTGCATCATCGATGCCGTCGTTGTCGTGGTCCTCCGGGTGGGCGTCCTGGTTGTCTGGGATGCCGTCGTTGTCATCGTCGAAGTCGAGATCATCTGGGATCCCGTCGCCGTCGTTGTCGTTCTCGCCGTTCTGGTCCTGGTTGTCGAGCTGCTGATTCTGCTGCTGGTCTGACTGAGAGCCCTGTTGACCCTGGTTGTTATCCTGGGTCTGGCCCTGCTGCTGCTGGTTCTGACCATTCTGGTTGTTACCATTCTGATCTTGGCTCTCTTGCTCGCCTTGCTGGCCGCCTTGATCGCCACCCTGCTGCTGCTGTCCTTGACCGTTGTCCTGCTGCTGACCCTGCTCACCCTGCTCGCCCTGTTGGCCTTGCTGGCCGTCCTGGCCGGATTGTGAGCCCTGGTCTTGACCCTGGCCTTGCTGGCCGTTCTGGCCTTG
>ENA-UPTF01001285-UPTF01001285.1-marine-metagenome-genome-assembly--contig:-NODE-1285-length-16077-cov-4.331437_pt1 | contig 16077 bp, 14 predicted proteins | sample MGYA00238166_ERZ767019 | MGnify/ENA primary metagenome ERZ767019 (study PRJEB28930, sample SAMN06266391) | marine metagenome | isolation source: Sea water from 250 m depth | place: Atlantic Ocean...
ATGCCCGCAGCAGCTAATGCAGTAAGCAAGTAATTTGCATTTTCCACATTATTGCCAGCCAGCAATCCTCCAATTGCAGGTCCAGTCATAAATCCCAATCCCAAAGCAGCACTGACTTTTCCCAATCCTGCTGAACGATTGCTGTCATCTGTAATGTCAGCTACGTAGGCAAAAGCAATAGAAACATTGCCTGCCATCAGTCCAGTAAGAATTCGACTTAGAATCACAACTGTTAAGTTAGGTGCATAAGCCAGAATTACATAAGACAAAGCCGAACCAAGCAAGGTAAAGATCAGGACTGGCTTCCTGCCTATGGAATCACTTAGGCGACCCCAGTATGGAGCAGCAACAAACTGGCCCAGAGAAAAAGCAGCCATAGTAAGTGTGATAATTTCAGGGCTTGCTCCCATGCGCTCTGCATAGAATGGGAATAAGGGTAGAATAAATCCAAATCCCATCAAGCCAATAAACGTTACTAAAAAGATGACAGCCATATGCTAGGTATCAATTCTGATCAAATTTTATGGGAATAGATCAATAAGGTCGTTTTAGGTATTTACCGCTAGGTTCACCCAAGACTTGATGATCGTCAAAGATACATTTACCGCGTAAAAATGTCGTTTTTACTCTAGCTCGGAGTTCTGTGCCTTCAAATGGGGTATATCCTTGTCCTGACTCAGATTCCGATGATTTGATGGTCCAAGTTTCATTAGGGTCTACCAAAACCAAGTCTGCATCAAGTCCAACATCTATATCACCTTTACTATTAAGTCCATATCGTCTGGCAGGATTGAAACTGGTTAGCTCTGCTATTTTATTAAGACCTAAGCCTCTTTTAGAACCTTCACTCACTAGGGCGGACATTAAGTATTCAGTTCCACCGAAGCCCGATTTTGCTAGCCAGATATCTCCTGGATTTTCCACATGGACTTTGTCTTCATGTTTGCAGCAGGCATGATCACTCACTACCCAATCAATATTATTTGCAAGCAGACATTCCCATAGGTATTCAACATCCTCTCTCGGTCTAATGGGGGGATTGACCTTTGCCAGATTGCCTGTTGCAGTATCAACATCGAGCATCAAATGGCCAATCGTAACTTCCCTGCGGAAATTAATATGGGGGAATACTTGCTGCATTTGCAATGCCGCATCCACAGCTTTTTTTGAACTTAGATGGAGTAGATTAACATTTGGTAGGTTCGTCTCATTAGCAAGATAGGAGGCAATAAAAATTGCCAAACCTTCTGAATGAGGAGGTCTTGAGGCACTGTATGCATGGAGGCCTTCCAGTTTGTTCTCAGCTTGTACCAATTTGGTATAAGCTGCCATGATTTCGGCTGTCTCGCAGTGCAAGCTCAAACTGATGTCTTCCTGCTTATCGGGATATTCAGCCATTGCTTTCTGTACACCCCTCATGACAAATTCAAAATGCGCGATGTCGTACTTTTCTTCCTCATCAATCATCAAAAATTCATGTTGGCTGGAAGATGCACCATGCAAGCCATGTCCGCCATAAAACATGAATATTTTGAAAGATGTAATACCAAATTTATCAATTAATAATGGAATTTCTTCAATGTGTGTTTTATCCATGGGCGCCACATGGTAGGCATAATCAACGTAAAAATTCCCTTCTGATTGTGCCAGTACATCCGGCATGAAAGCTTGGTACGGCCCACCTTTATTAAGGTAATAGCCCCCGGTCCTGATGTAGTTTAGGCTTGAGGTGACACCTCCCATGGCCGCTGCTCTGCTTTCGATAACTGCATCTTGATCTAGTGGGTTGTAGATACCTGTGTGCATATGAGCGTCAACTAGACCGGGAAAGGCAAGCCTATTTTTGCCATCATAAATCTCTGCAGCCTCTGTAACCTCTATGCTTGGAGCAATTTTCTTAAATGCTCCATTCTTAACCCCTATATCGGCTGATTCAACAGCATTTGTATTCGGCCGAACAACTTGGAGATTTTTGATTACAAGGTCGTAATTTTTTTCATTGCTCATATTAAGTGTCTCTTATTGTATTCAGTTTCCATTGATTGGATCAAACCCTAACGAGCCTGGATTGATTAAATTTTTTGGATCAAATTGTTTTTTTATTGCGCAAAGCAATGCCCTAGTCTCTTTAGTTCTCGACTTTAAATACGGGTAGTCTTTGCCAATTTGGAAGTGAATTGCACCGTTTGCAAGACACATGTCCTCTATTCTGTCCTTGATTTCATGAACTAATTTGAGTCCATCAGGATTATCTTGATGAACAGGGATTTCTTTCAGATCTTTGGGGTAAACTTTTTTGTGGTAGATGCTTTGCTGATCTTTCCATAAAAAAGTCGGCTCATAGAGAAAAGCGTTACTGTCGATGAAAGAAAACATTCGGTTCATGGTCACTCCATGTTGTTCCATTTTTTCTTTGTATTCAGTCATGAGAGATTCAAAATCATTGTTGTGTTTAAGCACTTTAGAAAAAGGCAAGACACTGTGGGTAGGTTTCCAAAGCTCTCCATTCGGACCCAGAATAGGCGTCAAAGGCATGAACGGATTTGCATGAAGGAAAATGGGTATTGAATTGGCGACCTCTTTCCCATACTTGCGGGCAATTGATCTTGCTTCAGCCAGTTTGATTTTAGCTTCTTTGTTATTGATGCCTTCACTTGTAAAGTGCCCAGAAAAGGCTGATTTCTTAAGAAAATCTCTCCCTGCAAAGCCCAGTTTCATTATTTGAAGCAATCCATCCAATGGATTCTTGGAGGATAAAAAAACAGACTTGGCTGCTACTAACGGATTGGTATTTTCCATTTCCATGATCGCAGTTTTTTGTTTTCGAGGATCAAGACCATGGTTGTCTGAGATAATTCCGGTTTTTGATATTTCACTCATCGCTAAAAACAGATGTTCGAAATCAGGGAATCCAAAAGAACAAGCGGCAAAACCTTGCGGAAATTTTGCTAATTTAAGAGTAATTCTGGTTTTGATACCCAAGGCACCAGAATCTCCTAGAAATAATCCACCCAAATCCGGTCCATAGTATCTGTAAAAAGGCGACGTTTCTAATGAGTTCCCCTTTGAGCCGGTTTCAATTACATCACCATTGCCGATAACCACCTGCATGCCTGCAAGTGAATCTGCAGATACCGAATTGTGAGTTCCATGACTGATTGCATGGTAGGACATTGAGCCCCCAATTGTGGAGACCCGACCAGAAAATGGGCCCCAAAAAGGAGTTCTCAATCCCAAGGGTTTAAGAGCTTCATAGAGCTCTAACCAAGTTACGCCTGGTTCTACGGTAACAAACATATCTTCTGCATTTATTTCAATATTTTTTAATCGTTGCGTATCAATCATGATTGTATTCTTGACCACAGGTAAGTAACCACCTGTGTAGGAGGCTCCTCCGCCTCTGACAATTAATGGCACTTCATTTTTGATACAGATTTGGCTAACTTGAATTAGTTCGTCAGCATTGCCAGGTCTAATAATTGCAACGGCCTGTTCATTTGCGGTTGAAAAAATGTCAGTGGAATAAAAAGTTAAGGTTTCCAAGTCTTGGACAACATAATTTTTGCCAACGAGGCTGGCAACTTCGTTTAGAGCATTATCGATAGAATCCATAGATAGTTTTTTAATTAAGTCATACGGCCGGTTGATTATATCCTCTGCCCTACTTGCATGTTAAATTATTTAAAGAACTTCCAATTTTTGATTTACAAGCTGATTTGATAAAATACTACTGAATTTTTTTTTGAAAAAAATGAAAATAACACTTACTAATCTTCTCATTAAAGATTAATATGCACACTTTGTTAAATGATATGGATTGATAAATATGAATATATATTTAGGTAATATAGCTTGGTCGATGACTGAGGATGATGTTGAAGCACTCTTTGCAGAGTTTGGAGCTGTTTCCTCGGTTAAGATTATTACGGACAAGTACTCAGGCCGTTCGAAGGGATTCGGGTTTGTTGAAATGGATGATGATGCAGCAGCTCAAAAAGCCATTGATGCCCTTAATGACAGCGAACAGGAAGGAAGAAACTTAAGAGTAAATCAAGCTAGACCAAGAGAACGTAGAGACTAATATTTAGTAATTATCTTTTTTCATTTCTCTTAACAATATAGCTCTGTGGTTTCATCCACGGAGGTTGACGATAGTGTTTTCTAAAACCGCGGAACTGAGTGAAAAAAATAATTTATACTCCTTTTCTTTCCATCTTTGCTTCGATTCTTTTACTTTCTTGCAATGGAAAGACTCCTGAAGAATATGACACGGCATTTGAAGCTGAATTCAATGCCTGTGTAGATAGAGCAATATCAAAATGTGCAAATCTGGATATGGATGTTTGCAACTTAGAGGCAATTTCCAGATGCGAGACATTTCTCGGTACCAAAGAAAATCCAGTAGTAAAATAACTAATAAACAGTCTATAAAATGGATACAATAGCATTCTCAGGGAGAATTTTAGATGGAACAAACTGAAACTTTGAAAAACTCGATTTCATGGAAGTGTAAACACACTTGGAAGCGGGCTTCTATTAATACTCTATGGTGTCTATTGGGATGCTCGATAGGAGATTTTGGAACCATCTACTTTTTTCAGGTTACACAGAATCCATGGTCTTTTTCTGTATTAAGCATCATGACCTTAGCTATTATTAATGGTTTGATTACCTCGATCATGTTAGAAACATTTATCCTTTCACGTCAGATGGATTTAAAAAATGCTTTCAAGACAGCTATAGGAATGTCATTGGTCTCGATGATTTCTATGGAAGCTGCTATGAATCTTGTTGATGTGCTCTTAACGGGGGGCGCTATGCTAACTTGGTGGGTGATTCCATTTATGTTGATAGCTGGTTTTATTACTCCACTACCATACAACTATTTTAGGCTAAAAAAATACGGTAAGGCTTGCCACTAAGTCAGAAGTATTTTCCCATTTTTATCCTTTCCAGCTTCTGGCCCAATAGATGAAAGGAGTGTCAAATGCAGCAATTCCTATTTTAAAAGCCATTTTTGCCAATCCCAGCTGAATTGCTGTTTCCAAATCCACCACGCCCCACCAAACCACTAAGGAATATAAAGTAGTATCAATCGTTTGTGACGCCATGGTTGATAAATTGTTTCTCAACCAAAGATGTTTACCGTTGGTCCAAGCTTTAATTTTATGAAAACACCAGACATCAAAACGTTGACTGATTAGATAAGCAAGAAGCGAACCAAAAATAAATCGCGGCGTAAAGTCTAAGATTCTGACAAACGCCTGATGCACTTCAGTCGAAAATGTTTGATTGCCTTGGATTGAAGGAATAAACAAAAGGGAGATGCTCAGCATCACAAGAATAATTACACTGATGCTGAAACCCATCATTACGGCTCTATTCGCTTCTTCTTTACCAAATTTTTCACTCATCAAGTCTGTTGCAAAAAATATACTGGAGTAAAAGATAACGCCTAAACTTGTTTGCATGCTGAAGATGACAGTTAATTTTGGACCTTGGAGATTGGCAAGTAAAATTGATAAGACAATACAAGCCAGCAAACCTTCCTTCCCAAAAAAGCGAAACATCAAAACTGTTAAACCCAAATCTAGCACCAGAGTGCTTAAATACAAAAGGTTTTGATGTTCTGAAAAGTAGATTTGGAAAAACTCAGGAAACATAAAAAGTTAACTTTTTTTGATAAATGGGTTTTAATTTTAACCAATCACCCAATAAACTAAAGATAAATTAAAGATAGAATTTTTTGAGACAAAAATATAGGTAACGGAATGATTACTATTGGATATATGTTTATAGCATTTCTAGCCACAGCGTGCTTGGTTTATGCAGCAAAAGCTTACTTAAAACAACCTAATAACATGCTGCTTTTAATACTTTGCCCAACATCACTACTTTGGTTTGATTCCTTTGTAATTGCGATAGGACAATTTCTAGGAGAAGGAAATCTTCTTTTAATCGCAACATATATCCGTTACTCAGCACATTGGTTGATGTTGCCACTTCTTTTTATAGTAGCAGGAATGATTTTGAGAGGAGCTGATTTTAAATTTGCATCAAACAAATATGTTATGGGCTCATTCTATATTCTTGCGGTGTTTTTTATAATAGAAGACTTCAGACACATTTTTATTATAGATTTTTACCCTGCATGTTATGGCGAAACTCTCAGATATGTGACGCAGGTACCAATTGGACAGGCATGTACTCCAGGATTAGAAGGTATAGGCACAAGAGTATCTCCAGCTGCTCCAATACTTCTTACATTAATACTTCTGGCATCGGGAATAGCAATATGGATAAAACATAAATGGCCTTGGCTTGCTGTAGGTTGTTTCATTATGTTGCTTGCTGCTCAACCAACACCAATTGGTCCAATTCTTAGCAATGCCGGTGAGCCCATATTTACTTTTGTGGTTACACTTGCAGCCATCAAATTTGGAAATAAAGCTAAAGAACAAATACTCTCTAATTCTTGAAATTACACTGACAGGAGTATTCTTTATACAAGGGAGTTTTTGATTGATGGCACTAAAATTATTTACATAAAATTTTAATTTCCTTCTAAATAACATCTGGTAAACTTCTTCACCAAATAAATCATTTTGGAGATTGGATGATGAAATTACTGCTCAATTCTCGTCGGTCGATATTAAAAGTTTTTTCAGCAATGATACCTGTGTCTCTGTTTGGTCATAAAGTCGTTGCTCAGGATCGTCTTACCGAAGAAGATCAGATGGCTAAGATGTTCTTATATGTTCACGATGCAGCGGATGTTGATATTTCCAATCCTATGGCTGCAAGATTCAAGCCTGGGCAAAATTGTGCCAATTGCATGTTATTTCAAACTTCGGAAGATCCAGAGTGGGGCCCTTGTTCCATTTTTCAGTTCAAGTTAGTGAATGCTAAGGGATGGTGTAGTGTTTGGGCTTTAAAAAGTTAAAGCCCTCTATTTATCCGGTATTTATATTGCTTCGCCTGGTTGCAGGGGCATAATCTCTATTTTCTCTCCTGCTTTTATCACATCTGTGCCTTCAGGAAGAATCATCCATGAGTTTGCCTGATAGAATGGGCTGAGTTTGAATGATTCCTGTCCAGACAGAATCTCTGCCTCCAAATTGCCCGATTGGGTATATCCAGTTTGTGCTTTGGCAAAAAAACAAAATTTCTCAGGTTTTTTGAATTCGTTTTTATTGATCGCAGAAATTGGCTCTTCCAGAGCCTGATCTTGCAAGATTCTAATTGCTTGGTTGACAAAGAATCTGAATCCTACTGCCACTGAAACAGGATTACCTGGAAGGCCAAATACAAATTGACCTGTAGGCAATTTAGCCATCAAGATCGGTTTGCCCGGGCGGATCCAAACTTTGTGAAAAAGTATTTCAGCGCCAAGTGAATTCAATGCTTCTGGAACAAAGTCAGCTTTGCCTGCTGAAACACCTCCACTGATAATGATAATATCGCTTGCAAGGTCCATAAAATCTTGAATTTTCTCTAGGATCGTCTGGGATGAGTCACCAACACTGACCATGCCATTACAAGGGATCCCCATCCTCCTGATGGAAGATTGCAGAAACGGCCCATTGGTATTTGGAATAGTGGGACTGTTTTTCTCTTGGTTAACAGTTTCAAGTTCACTTCCAGTAGTCAGGATGCCTATATTGGGAGGACGATAAACTGAGACTGATTCTATTTTATTTGCATTGATAGCCATCAAAATATGAGGATTTAGCAGCTGGCCTTTTTTAGCAACCACCTGACCAGGTTTAAAGTCCTCGCCTGAGAATCGTACATTGCGTCCTGTTTGAATGGATTGATTAATCACAATAAAAACTCTCCCATCTTCATCGGTAATCTCAACCTGTTCAACAGGAATAACGGCATCAAAACCAGTCGGCATAACCGATCCCGTCATGATTTCACAACAGGATTCTTTTTGATCTATTGCTGGCGCCAATTCACCAGCAAGAATGCAACCTCTCACTTCAAGTCTTACTGGATTATCTTCATTGGCTCCATTGGTCTCAACAGACCTTACAGCAAAACCATCCATTGCAGAATTTGAAAAATTGGGCACTTCTTCTGTGCTGATCACATCTCTTGCAAGAACGCCATGGGCTTGTTCTGAAGCTATTTTAAAGTCAGGCAATGGTTGCAATGCATTACTGAGAATATTGATAGCTTCTTTGTATGTGATCATGGTTCATTTATTACACATCTACATCAGATAAAAAGAAAGTATTATTGCAATCTAGTAGTTTTATTTGATCATTTGTAGCTCCGATAAGTTTTAAACAAAACAAGGAATTTGAGATAAACTATGGTCACAATGAGTAACTACATTGACTAAGCTAAGCAGACGCAACTTCTTGCAAGGAACAACGGCCTCAGGTATTGGCCTTGCATTGCAATATGCAGTGACCCCAAAAATCCTCGCAAACGACACCTACCGAGGCTTTGAAGATCTTTATAGAAAAAAATGGACTTGGGATAAAGTTGTTCGCGGAACCCATGGAACCAACTGTGCTGGAACTTGTGCGTTCAACGTTTTCGTTAAGAATGGCGTGGTCTGGCGAGAAGAACAACAAGGTGAGTACGAACAAATAGGGGATGCTCCGGATTTTGGCCCAAGAGGTTGTCAAAAAGGCATGCGTCATCACAAGTATATGTATGGCAAACAGAGGATCCTCTATCCCTTAAAAAGAATAGGTAAACGCGGAGAAGGTAAATGGCAAAGAATCAGTTGGGAACAGGCGACAACTGAGATTGCCGATAAATTTCTCGATTTCGCAACTGAATACAATCCTGAGTGCATTTCTTACGGAAGTGGAACACAAATGTCAGTCAAAATGGCATCTTTTGCCTCCCTTCACAGGTTTGCAAATATTACAGGCGTTACCGTTCCTGAATTTTTTTCCGGTGTTGGCGATCTCCCAACAGGCTCATACATGACCCTCGGTCAGGTCTATACTGGGGATACATTTGCCTCTGTTTATAAATCAAAATGTGTTTTGATATGGATGAGTAATCCAGCTGCTACGAGAATCCCAGATGCACATTTTTTCTGGGAAGCAAGATACAACGGGACTCAGGTGATTGCCATTTCTCCAGATTTCACGCCAACTGCTATGCATGCAAGTCTTTGGCTGAATCCGAAGCCAGGAACCGATAGTGCTTTGGCGATGGCAATGGTGGAAGTGATTATTAAGGAAAATTTATATCAAGAGGCCTATATCAAGGAACAAAGCGATTTACCCTTGCTCGTGAGAACCGACAGCAAAGAATTTTTAAGAAGGGAGCACCTCTCGCTTTATGGGCTTTTGGCAGTTGCAGACAATGTTTACTACATGTGGGATGAGGCCACGGATAAAATTGTACAAGCACCTGGAACGGGTCGCGCTATAAAACCCACCGGTAGGGATCGAAGAAAACACGGTACCCTTGATTTGGGAAACATCGAACCAGCTTTGGAGGGAAGATGGAAGGTAAAAACTCTCGATGGTGAAATTGAAGTAACCACAGTATTTGAACTGTTAAAAGAAGAATGCAGAGATTTCACTCCTGAAAAAGCCACAGAAATTACCGGAGTTAGTGCTCAGGTGATTCGGGAAACCGCGAGAATCTTTGCAAATGCTAACCCAAGCATGATTTATGCAGGCTATGCTTCTTGCAAATGGTTGCATGGAGATCTGTTGCAAAGAGCCATGTTATTGCTTTTAGCGCTTACGGGCAGCACCGGTAAAGAAGGTGGAGGTTTGCAAGTGGCTAATGCACCCATATCCAGAGGAATGAACCAGTTTGGATTTTCAGATATTGGTCCAGCTTTTCGCCTGATTTCAGGGACAACCTGGGACTATGACCACGGCAACATGAAAGAATTAACGCGGGAAATTTACGGCAAGAAATTAGCAGATACTTACGACAAGTATTATCAAAAAAGTGTTAGTGAAGATTGGTTTCCGGACTACAGTAAGCACGGCTGGAAAATGGGAATCTTTGCAGGCAACAATGGCGCAAATTGGCGTGCATCAAGCAACGTTTGGAGAAAACATGCCTTTGATGAATTGGAGACTATCGTTTCTTTGGCGCCTGATATGGGCGTTACATCACTTCATTCTGATTATGTTTTACCCATTGCACACCACTATGAAAGAAACGACTTGATGCTTCAATCCAGGGTGCCGTATTTGCAAGTTCTAAATGAAGCAGTCGCTCCATTAGGTGAATCTGTCGATGATTGGGAGGCCAACAGAAGATTGGCTGAGGCGATTAGTCGCCGAGCCACTGAACGAGGCGTGGCTCCAATAAAAGATGTTGTGGATGGCAGAACAGTCAGGAGAGATTACAAAAAAACCCTAGAGCTATATACCATGGAGGGCAGAGTTCAAACTTCCAAGGATGTTGCTCAATTTATCATCAACACCAGTCACGGCATTCCAAAGATTACTTTCGAGGAGCTTTCAGAGAAAGGCATAGTCAGAGTGAACGGTGTGGACAATACAGCTTGGGATAATGAAGAATCCCCATATCACACTGAGATTGTGAAAAGTGTTGTTGAAAAACACCCCTATGAAACCTTTACTGGCCGTCAGCAATTTTACATTGACCATGAGTGGTTTATTGAATTTGAGGAAACATTGCCCACATATAAAGAGCCACTCTCAATCAAAGGTTATCCTTTGAGGATGATGATGGGCCATGCCAGGCATGGTATTCACAGTACTTGGCGAGATGATGCTTTTTTATTAAGCCTGCAGAGAGGTGAGCCAGACATTTATGTGAATCCTGATGATGCTGAGGAACGTGGCGTAAAAGATGATGATATGATCCGCGTTTTTAATTCGGCTGGAGAATTCTTCGCAATGGCGCATGTAAGCTCTGGAATTCAGCCTGGTATGTTGTTTATGTATCATGGCTGGGACCCTAAAATGTTTAAACATGGGAAAAATTTTGGTGAAGTCATCCCAACCGCTGGATTGATTAAGCCAACTTCAATGGCTGGTGACTATGGTCATTTAGGATACCAACCCCTTGCTTTTGCCCCGAATCAAACATACAAAGACTTCACTTGTGATTTCGAAAGATCGACATGAATAATCAATCTAATTCAAAAAAGAGAGACCAAAGATTCTGCAATGATGATTTAAGGTCTCCTGAGAAAACTGCTATACCCCGTTCTCAAGGATATGAACTATTTTCTCTTCTGTTGAGTTCGCCCCATGATTTGGACACCAAGAGCAAGCTCAATGGCATCCCAAGCACAACCGGTCTCCCATATTCCTTAGATCTCTCAGATCTTGTGAATGAATTTACCGATCGAGACATGCTTGAATTGAAAAAAGAATACAGTGGGCTGTTTGAGGTTGGCAATGATGGACCGCCGGCTCCAATCAGAGAAGACTTGTTTTTACTCCAACCTGCCGGTTTGCGAGAAGATTTGATACGTTTTTATGATTACTTTGGCTACACACTCGGTGAAAAATACCAATGGCAAATGGATCATTTGTCCATCGAATTGGAATTCATGTATTTTTTGTGTTTTCAGGAGCAAAATCTCTCTGAGGACAGGTTGTCTTATCAGCTGGCGCAGCTTGATTTTTCCACACGTCATTTGAGCAATTGGATCCCAAATTTTCAAAGCACACTAAAAAGAATTTCTTCAGATGATTTGTATACAAAAATTGTTGTAGAATTGAATAAGTTTATTGAAAACGATATCGAATGGCAGTTAGGGACGATCGATGATTTATAGCTTTTAAATGGAGGTTTGAGAATGGGACAAGTTTCAATGGTAATTGATTTGAATAAGTGTATAGGTTGTCAAACATGCACCACAGCTTGTAAATCGCTTTGGACGGATGAGCCTGGCCAGGAATACATGCTTTGGAATAATGTAGAAACTAAACCGGGACCAGGATACCCAAGGTACTGGGAAGAAGGCGGAGGTGGATTTGATGCAAATGGCAATCTCAATCGAGATGGCGTGATGACTACAAAGGAAGATCATGGTGAAGAAATCCCATTAAACCATGATGAAGTCTATTTCAAAGGTGTTGAAGTTCAGCTGCAACAAGAACGTCCCATGGGCAAAGGTTCGAATTGGGATGAAGATACTAGTTCGGGCGATTACCCAAATAATTACCACTTTTATTTACCTCGGATGTGTAATCATTGTACCAAGCCGTCCTGTTTGGAAGCATGTCCGGTGAGAGCAATCTACAAACGCGAAGAAGACGGCGTGGTTTTGATTGATCAGGACAAATGCCAGGGTATTCGCGAATGCAACAAGGCATGCCCCTACGACAAAATATATTTCAATTATGTAACCGGAAAATCACAGAAGTGTATTTTTTGCTTCCCTAGACTCGAGGAAGGCGTAGCCCCAGCATGTGCACGGCAATGTCCAGGACGGTTAAGATTTGTAGGGTTCCTAGAAGATGAAAACGGTCCCATTCATGAATTGGTATATCAATGGAAAGTTGCTTTGCCGCTTCACCCTGAATACGGAACAGAGCCCAATGTTTTTTATGTCCCACCGATGTTGCCTCCCACTTTTGACGAGAGCGGTGAATTTTCCGATGAGCCAAGAGTGCCAACTGAATACCTTCGAAGTCTATTTGGTGAAGAGGTGGATGAGGCATTGATCACAATGCAATATGAAATGGAGAGAAAACAAGAAGGCAAGGAATCTAGGTTGATGGACATCCTTATTGCCAAGGAATGGAAATCACTTTTCAATATCCCTGACGTCAAAATATACTAGATCAATAACCTAATCTGGAAACAAAGGATCCTGCGGTGGAGCTGTCAAAAGGGCGTATATTCTTAATAATGACTTCATTGGTCCTGTCATCTGTGATGGCCAGTTTAGACTCAAGTTTTACCCCTATCGCTATTCCCGATATGATCGATAAACTCGATTCCAGTACCAGCGAGATTGTTTGGGTGGCTCTGGGTTATTTAATCGCAGCAAGTGGCCCAATGTTGTTGGCAGCAAAGATGGCAGATGGCATAGGCCATGCACGATTTTTCCAATTTGGGACCCTGATATACAGTCTCGCAATGATTGCCTGTTCATGGGCACCCGATGCCAACACGCTGATCACTATTCGTTTTATCCAAGGGTTTGGCATGGCGTTGTTTTTACCCACGACTTTTGCCATTGCCACCGCAATGTATGGTGCTGAAAGAAGAGGCAGGGCACTGGGCATTCTTCAGGCAGCAAATGCGGTTGGTTTTGTGATGGGGCCTGTTTTTGCAGGGTGGTTAATCGATGCATACGATTGGACTGCAATTTTTTGGTCCAGAATTCCGTTTGCCATATTGGCCATAGCACTTGCATTTTTTGCTCTTGGTTTTAAGCACACATTTCAATTTACCAGTCGGCAGAAAACCTATGATTATCTGGGTGCTCTTTATTTAACTGTGGCCTTATTTGGCATTTTGTTTGGTTGCAACAAGCTACCTGTTGAGGACAATCATCTGGATCCTTTGGTATGGATTGTATTTATTTCTGGCTTCGTTTTTTTTGCTTTATTTTTAAAACAAGAGCGAAAACACAATGACCCATTAATAGATCTTGATTTATTTACCAAGAGTAACAATTTCACCAGAGCATCGATTGCGTTTACATCTGTTTTCGCAAGCTTCCCTGTTTACTTGTTTATCCTCCCTATTGTCATGATAAGTGGTTTGGAAATGAAGGCTTGGGACGCTGGTTTGGCTCTGGGGTTGGCGGCCTTGGCAACTTTATTGATCAGCCCAATTGCAGGCAATGCTTCTGATCGATTTGGAGCAGAGAAGCTGTGCATGGTGGGCGCTTTGTTCACTGGTATCGGTTACACACTTTTACTGATGCTAAATGCTGAATCTACTGTTGTGATGATTTTGCCTGCAATGTTGCTTATTGGGGCTGGTACAGGTCTATTTTTCTCGCCTAACAATAATTTGATGTTAGCAAGCGCGCCACCGGAAAGAGCAGGAATGGTGTCCGGTCTATTTGGGGTCTTAAGGCAATCAGGTTATGCTCTAGGGTTTGCAATTACAGCGAGTTTATTTACCGCAATACAAAACTGGTTTGATCTCCAGTGGGCATATTCATCCATCAATACGATGGAGAAAACATCGGCGTTAAGCATAACAGACATTTATCATCAGGGAAGCCAATGGTCCCCTGAAATCTTAGTCTTTATTCTGCACATTGGAGTTTTGTTGTGCACCAGTATCTTAATCATTACCTTCATTAACTCTCTGCCTAAAATCAAACTTACTTTCAACAGGCATCTGTCGGTAGTAATCACTTCAGCATGTATTGCTCTTGTTAGTATGGGAGTTTACAGCATGAAAGCACCCGGATATCTTGTCTACAACACACCCACAAACACGGCCAATGAAAAACATAATGAAGTTGCTGCTTTTGGCATGGTATCGAGGAGTTTGGACGTTGTAATAGAGACAACAGCAGGTCCAATCGACACCAAATTGGTTGAAGATAGATCTCAATTTGGTCGTGAAAACTATCTGAAACGTTGTGTCTTTTGCCATGGGAACAATTTAGAAGGAGTTGCCAGTCTAGGTGTCAGCTTACAGAATTCTGATTTTGTCTCCGGATCCAGCCTAGAAGAATTGACTGAAATGCTGAAGCTTGGTCGAATGCCAAATTCAGATAACAGTATTAGTGGTGGTGTTATGCCTGGATTTTCTTGGTTGTCTGAATCTGAATTGAATGAAATAGCCTCTTACCTTAAAACAGCTAATTCAGCCTATACAAATCAATAATCCAAACAATCCAGTCTCCAAATTCTAGTCAAACCTACAATTATTTATTATGATTACCAGTTCGCCCCTGTTTTAAATTAATAGGGGCTTGAAGAAAAAAATATTCGGTTTTAATAAAATTAGCCAAAGAGGGGAGGCTGTACATGTCAAAACAATCAACTGAAGACAATTACGCAGGAGTTTGGGATACGGGTCTAGGTTTTGGTAAAAAATCAGCACTTATCGTTATAGACCTTTTGCAAGGATACACTACTGAAGGATCAGACCTATATGCTCCAGGCGTCGTGGAATGCGTTACTCAGATGCCAGATATACTTGCACTTGCCAGATCAAAAGGTGTACCCATTATTCATACAAGAGTCTTGTATACTGCACCAAATTTAGAGGATGGAGGTGTTTGGATTAAAAAGGCACCAGTTTTAAAAGATTTGGTTTTAGGCAACCCATATGCTGAATTTTGTGAAGGGGTTGAACCCCAAGAAGGGGAAGTGGTCATTGTGAAACAGTATGCCAGTGCTTTTTTTGGAACTTCTCTGGTTGCAACATTAAATGGTCTGGGGGTAGATACCCTCATTATTACTGGTTGTACCACTTCCGGTTGCATCAGGGCTACAGCTGTTGATACGGTTCAACATGGTTTCCGACCTATTTGCGTGAGGGAGTGCATTGGCGACAGAGCCGAAGGTCCACATGAGGCAAATTTGTTTGATATCAACGCAAAATACGGTGATGTAATTAGCAAAGAGCAAGCTATGGGCTATTTAAACAGTCTCTAGATTATTTACTATTTGAAAAAAATTGAATTTACAAAAGGGGAAATAGAATGAGTGATTTAACACAATGCAAACATTACGATTATGTGCCAATCATTGATCGGGAGCCTTTTAAACTCCCAGATGGGGCAAGAGTTGCAGTCTTACCATATATTAATATTGAGCATTTTCCTGCTGATATTCCTGGAACAGCATTGATTCCTGGAACACAAGGATTCTCTCCAGATCCACTAAACTACGGTTGGCGAGACTATGGCAACAGAGTGGGTTTATGGAGAATGATGGAATTAATGGACAAAGTTGGTATGAGAGGAACAGTGTGTCTGAACTCAGAAATCATCAGGGAGTATCCAAGAATCATTGAAGAAGGCATGGCAAGAGACTGGGCTTTCATTGGTCATGGTATCAACAATGCACCAGCAAATTTCATTGGGAACGCTCCGGATGGCCAAGGTGGACACAATCCACTGGATGAAGACAAAGAAAGATCTATCATCAGCACGGTATGCAAGACAGATCGGAAGAG
>ENA-UPTF01001286-UPTF01001286.1-marine-metagenome-genome-assembly--contig:-NODE-1286-length-16073-cov-4.650038_pt1 | contig 16073 bp, 15 predicted proteins | sample MGYA00238166_ERZ767019 | MGnify/ENA primary metagenome ERZ767019 (study PRJEB28930, sample SAMN06266391) | marine metagenome | isolation source: Sea water from 250 m depth | place: Atlantic Ocean...
CCGGCTCAATCACAAGCTTCGGAGCGTCAAAACCTGAGGAAGAAGAATAGTGAGCTAGTGCGGACGTGATAGTCTCAGCATAAGAAGAAACAGATGGTGGCATACGATCATGCTCATACCCAATAGCAAAACCACCACCAGGGCTTAACTCACGTAATTCGAATCCATCAGATTTGAATTGCTCTAAGAACGACAAAACTGCTTCTATCGCCACTGCATATGGCTCAACCTCGTATATAGGAGATCCAAGGTGGAAATGGAGCCCCCTTAGGTTTAAGTTCTTAGAGGCCAATCCCATACGGACTGCTTCGGCAGCGTGGCCAGTCTGGATCGAAAAGCCAAATTTTGAATCTAAGATTCCGGTAGTTGTGTATACATGAGTGTGGGGATCGACCCCGGGCGACACTCGGATCATGATGTCTTGTTTTCGGCCTGCTTCGCCGGCCAACTGATCTAGAAGCTGCATCTCATGGAAGCTGTCGACGACTACCCAGCCGATCGAGTGGTCTAGCGCTTCAGACAGTTCTTGGGGCGTTTTGTTATTGCCGTGGAAATAGACCTCGTCCATAGGTATTTGTGCGTTAATAGCCGTGGCCAATTCTCCGCCAGAAACCACATCAAACCCCATGCCCTCTTCCTGGAACATCTTGGCTAGCGCTGGGTTTATGTAAGCTTTGCAGGCATAGCTGACGTTGGTAGCTGGGTAGAGCTTCCGGAATTCGTCTATGAAGCTGCGGCAGCGTGCACGTAGTGTATCTTCGTCTAACACATAGACTGGAGTGCCATACTCACTGGCTAGGTCGCTTACTTTGCAACCGCCTATTACCAACTCATCTTGGGAGTTGACCTCGGCGGAATCTGGAAAAACACTTTTTGGGAACATTTCAATCCTTGTTTCGAGCCTGCATGGTGTGCTCTCAATGGCTATCGGAATGATAGAGCCAGGCTGGAAATTCCGCAACTACAGAAGAGACATCATGTCCGTTGACGCAGTATGTGGCCGAGTATATACTCGGATAACTTCTCGACCCGAGGCTAATCCACGCCTGGCAATCACTATTCACCATGCAAGGGAGCTATCTTGAATATTCAGGTAACTGTGAACGGGAAAGTTCAAGAAAGGGAAGTCGATCCTCGACGTCTGCTGGTCCATTTTTTGAGGGACGACCTTGGTTTGACCGGCACCAAAATTGGTTGTGACACCAGCCAGTGTGGCGCTTGTGTGGTGAAGATGGACGGCAAAACTGTGAAGTCTTGCACTTGTTTGGCGGTTCAGGCTGATGGGAGTGAAGTCACAACGATTGAGGGTATAGCAGCCGATGGTGAGCTAGATCCAGTTCAACAAGCGTTCTGGGACAATCACGGCCTCCAATGTGGTTTTTGTACTGCGGGAATGATTATTACGGTAGACGAACTCTTGAGGAAGAACCCTAACCCATCGGAAAGTGAAGTCAGAGAAGGCTTAAAGGGCAATATTTGCCGTTGCACTGGCTACCAGAATATTGTGAAGGCTACTTTAGCTGCCGCTGAAGCCAAGAGGAGTTAGCGATGACAACAAGAATCTTAGGCTCAGGCATTCGACGACGTGAGGATCCTCGTTTGATTACCGGGGGTGCGACTTATACTGATGACGTTCAATTGCCTGGGATGCTCTACGCGGCCATTCTGCGTAGCCCTCACGCCCATGCCAAGATCAACAGTATAGACACTACGGCCGCGAATTCTTCACCAGGAGTCGTCGCAGTGTTCACTGGCTCCGATACTAATGGCGTGCTGAGTCCCATCCCATGTGCTTGGATCCCGCCGGACTCTGATGTGAAGGCAGTAGCCCATCCCGCCATTGCCACGGATGTAGTCCGCTACCAGGGCGATGCCGTTGCAGTTATCGTAGCTGAAGACCGCTATCAAGCTGAAGACGCTTTGGAGCTAATCGACGTTGATTACAGTCCGCTGCCGGCGGTAGTCAGCCCTGAAGCTGCCATGCAGCCCGGAGCCCCTCAGCTGCACGAAGACGCCCCAAATAACCAGGCGTTCCATTGGGTGGCTGAGGGAGGGGATGTGGATGCCGCATTCGCCGCTGCCGATGTAATAGTCAAAGATACCATCCTCCAACAACGATTGATTCCGAATGCTATGGAGCCCCGCTCGGCGGTAGCCAATTGGACCTCTTCCATGGGCGAGCTGACATTGTGGAGCACCAGTCAGAACCCTCATATCTGTCGGTTCCTGGCATCGCTGGTCACTGGAGTTGCGGAGCACAAGATACGTGTTATCGCAACAGAGGTAGGGGGCGGGTTTGGTAGCAAGATTCCGGTCTACGCCGACGAAATGATCACATCCTTTTGTTCTATGCAGCTGGGACGTCCTGTAAAATGGACCGCTACTCGTTCTGAAGGCTATCAATCGACGACTCATGGTCGAGACCACATCCAGTATGTGGAGATGGCTGCCACCAGTGATGGCAAGATCACCGGAGTCCGGTCAGTGGTCTACGCCGGTATGGGTGCCTATTTGTCCACTGCGGGGCCTGGTGTTCCGACCATATTGCATGGATTGATGTATAGCGGTACATATGACATTGGTGCTACTAGGGCCGACATATATGGTGTATTCAACAATGCGACCCCGGTGGACGCCTACCGTGGTGCAGGACGACCTGAAGCTACTTTCTTAGTGGAGCGGCTGGTCGACCTGTTGGCAGTGGAGTTAGGGATAGACCCTGTAGATTTGCGCCGCAAAAATCTGATTCCTAAGTTCGAAGACGGTCACGATGTTGTTTGTGGTCTGACCTATGACAGTGGCGACTACGAGATGATTCTGGACAAGGTCTTAGAACATGTGGATTACAAAGCTCTCCGCGAGGAACAGGCTGCAGCCAGAGAGCACGGTAGCTACATGGGCATCGGTGTTTGCACATATGCCGAGATCTGTGGCCTTGGCCCATCACAGGTGGCTGGTGCCGTTGGATTTGGTGGAGGGTTGTGGGAGAGCGCGATTGTGCGGTTCCATCCCACTGGGAAAGTGAACGTGTACTCCGGAATATCGCCTCACGGCCAAGGGGAAGAGACCACGTTCGCCCAAATAATATCGGATGAACTGGGAGTTGATGTTGACGATGTATCCATAGTCCACGGCGACACTAGCAACACGCCGATGGGCTGGGGCACTTACGGTAGCCGGAACACAGCGGTTGGCGGAGCGGCTATGGTTCTAGCGGCTCGCAAGGTGAAGGAAAAAGCTCGCCTGTTGGCAGCGCATCTCCTTGAAGCCGCAGAGGCTGATGTCGAGTATGCGGACGGCAGCTTCTTTGTTAAAGGCTCGCCTGACCAAAGCAAGAGTATCCAGGAAATGGCTACCATGGCTAACGTTGCTTGGAACCTTCCAGAGGGTATGGAACCAGGGTTGGAGGCTTCGGCGTTTTATGACCCGCCTAACTTTGTCTACCCATTCGGCGCCCATGTGGCGGTTGTGGACGTCGATAAAGACAACGGACATATCGTGCTCAGGCGATACGTCGCTGGAGATGACTGTGGTCCACAAATCAATCCTATGATTGTCGAGGGCCAAATACACGGCGGTGTAGTCCAGGGAGCGGGTCAGGCCTTGTGGGAAGAAGCGATCTACGACGACAACGGTCAGCTGTTGACCGGTTCAATGACTGATTACGCCTTGCCAAAAGCCCATATGCTCCCGGAGATAGAGATCGTAAGTACGGTAACTCCTTCACCTCATAATCCTTTGGGAGTGAAAGGAATTGGTGAAACGGGTACTATCGCATCTACAGTAACTATCTACAATGCGGTGATTGATGCGCTGCGGCCGCTTGGCATCACACGGATAGACATGCCGCTAACCCCGGAGAAAGTGTGGCAGGCGATTCGGCAAGAGCAAGGGAGTTAACCGATGTTTGCGAAAGAGTTTGACTATATCAAAGTTAATTCGGTCTCTGAGGCTATTCAACTTCTTGGCAATAACGAAGGCGCTAAGCTAATCGCTGGAGGTCACAGCCTTCTCCCGATGATGAAGTTGCGCCTGGCTCAACCAGATATGTTGATAGACATTGCTGGTATTGAGGAATTGCGAGGTATATCTGTCGAAAACGGAACACTCCGCATTGGCGCTCTGACGACCCATGCTGAGATAGCCGAATCTCATATAGTTAAAGACAATGCCGGGATTCTCTGGGAAGCGGCCTACGGTATCGGTGATCCACAAGTGCGGAACAGAGGCACGATAGGCGGAAATGTATCTCACGCTGACCCAGCGTCTGATTTACCTACTGTGTTGACGGTGATGGATGCGAAATTCACTATCCAGGGACAAGGCGGGATCACTCGCCGGGGATCCCGGACGGTATCGGCGGAAGAATTTTTTATTGGCCCGTTTACCACATCCTTGGCCGAGAACGAGATACTTATTTCGATCGAGATGCCCGTATTGACAGAGAACCAAAAGGCGGAGTACGCCAAGATGGCTCATCCGGCAACGTCTTTTGCCCTTGTTGGAGCAGGTGTAGTTGTAACTGTGGATCACCACAATTGCACTGCCGCCCGAGTAGCTGTGGGAGGTTTCACCCCTGTACCAACCCGCGGGCCATCGGTTGAGGCGGCGTTGGTTGGTAAAGAGTTGACGGCGGATAACATTGCTGAAGCAACCGCCCTCATAGATGGTGATTTGGGTTCGGACGTTTTTGGAGACATCTTCGCATCAGCGGAATACCGTAGGGCAATGGCCGCCATTGAATTAAAGCACGCTATTTTCCACGCTACGGATCTCGCACACCACTAAATCTTGGTATTAGCGTCGATGAATTAAGGGCATTCCAATCATCTTGGGGATGCCCTTAGTTTTGTGTTTCGTTTCCCCCCCTGATAAGATGTTCGCCGCTACCCAATATCAATTTTCTCTAACGTTGTGCAAAAAATATGAAGATACTGGTAATAAATGACGACGGAATCACAGCTCCAGGAATATGGTCAGCGGTTAGGGCCCTTAGGCGGGTGGGTGAAGTTGTCGTGGTCGCGCCAGACCGCCAGCAGAGCGGCGTCGGTGCTAGTCTGACGCTGCATTCCCCGGTTAAAGCGTCGGAATGGACAGTAGACCCTGAGTTCCAGTCCAACGGATCAGGTTTATATCCAGTCAGTGCATTTTCGGTGGAAGGGACTCCCGGAGATAGTTGTATCTTAGCGTTGGAGACTTTGGTTAACGATGTTGACCTGGTCGTTTCTGGAATCAACGCTGGCTCAAATGTAGGTTCTGATGTGATGGTATCTGGGACTGTGGGTGGAGCAGTCCAAAGCTTCTTAAGGGGTATCAACACCATAGCCATTTCAGTTGCTGCAGTCACAAATACCAAATACGATATTGCCCAGAAAATACTGGAACCCTTAGCGAACAAGTTTATGGATCATACGGGTGAGACCCTGTTTTTAAACGTGAATATCCCCAAGACAGAAATGTCTCAAGTAGCCGGCGTCAGGGTTACTACCTTGGGAGGCAGATCATGGGGGGAAAATGTACGAGCAGAGAACGTAGGTCCGGAAAAACGTTACTGGATATCTAGGAACAAGTCGATCAATCAAATTCCAGGTGAGGATAGTGACATAGCTGCTATCAAAGAAAACTGTATTTCTATCACACCGTTACACCTTGCCCTCGGGAACGACTCGAGCATGCCTACTGTTGAAAGGCTGTTAGGAGACATACCTAAACAGATGTTCGGCTAGCCAGACCAACTCTGAAGTAACAATATAGAAACCCCGGTGTAGCTAGGAAATGGGTTTATTTTGATGACGGCCTTCAGTCTAATCGACAGGCACAGACTGAGGGGAAAGTGCCTGTGCTACGCCAATCATGCTCTCTTGGGTAATCAGATTGGCTAATTCTTCTTCGGTCATGGCGTCTGTTCCGGCAGGTCGCGCAGGTAGGATTAGGTAGCGGTAGTCAGCGCTGCTGTCAATGACATTGACCTGGACAGATTCGTCAAGTTCTGTGCCGAATTCTTTAAGTACCCCTCTAGGATCTACGACTACTTTTGAACGATAAGCCAGGCCTTTGTACCAGACGGGCGGACGTCCGATAATCGCCCGAGGATAGCATGAGCACAGAGTGCATACAGCTATATTGTGGATGTCGTCGGTATTTTCGACAACTGTTATTTTAGGTGATGTTTCTGGTAGATCGTACCCAAGTTCTAAGAATGCACTCTCGGCGTCAGCGAGAAGGCGTATTTTGTACTCTGGATCTACCCAGGCTCGTGCGAGTATCTTAGCGCCGTCCTTAGGGGAGCGTGAATCTATCTTGTCCGCCATGGTTACGATATCGTTAAGGGTGCAAACACCTTTCTCGATCAGCAAGGCTTGGATGGCTGCAGCTCTCAGGGAATAATACTCGGCGTTATCTCCGTGATTATGCCCGTTGGCGTGCCCGTTTTGAGTCATGATGAAACTCCTCTTTTGCGTAAGGAATGGCCTTGAAGGTTAAATCTCTTCGAGCCAGTGCTCGTAAATGTCGATGAATAACTTGTCACCGGAGTTGCCCTTGTAGTCTCTCCAGAGATCCGACTGAGAGAACTCTATTTGATACAACGGTTGCGCCGGAAGACCGTCACCGCCGTAGGCGAGCGATTCAGGGTTTGGGAAGGCTCCCCATAGAGTTTCGATTCGACCTTCTTTGCCCTGTATGTACTCTGGAGTACGGAAATGGGTTGGTGGGACGCCTACTTTGACGCGCACCAGGTCTCCAGGTTTGTATTTTGCAGCCCCATTGTTGGCCATTGTTACTTCTGTTCCGGCTGCATGGAATTCATCTTGGCGTCTATTTCTTCTGTGGTCATGACACCTTGCTCCACTAGAAGCATCTCCATCGCCGCTGTCCATTTCTCGTAATAAGCCAGGGACTCGTATGATTTGATGTCCAGACTTTCAATAGCCCGGCGTAATTGGTCAGTGTTCTTAAGTCCTTTTTCTCCGAGGACGCTGTTAAGGGCGTCAACTTGGCGTTCCCATTCTTCCATCTCATGTTCGTCATGATCAATTGGGTCTTCGTTGGGCCATCCACCGCGGTCGTGTACCTTACGCATACAGGACTCCTTTTGTTGAAGTTCTAAGAGAATTCAAGGGCATGTTAAGGTTGATGGTGTCGATTAGCGAGAGCGTCATGCCACTAATGGGTCTCAACTTTTAAGCCACATTTTTGCTACGTCTATAGCACGCATGAACTCTACGTTAGGGAACGTCTTAATATGCTCGATTAAGCGTTCAAGCATCAGCAGCCGGCCTGGGCGGCCTATGTATTGAGGGTGCATAGTCAAGGTGAAGGCTCTGCCGTAGCGGTAGAGCCCCTCAAATTCTGCGGCCCAAGTGCCGTAGACTTCTTCTGGATTTCGCATAGGGCCCAATCTGTTGGCTACGGGTGCATAGACGAAGTTGGGGGCGTCATCTAGCAACCAGTGAATGGGTAATTCAACTATGGTCTTGCCGTTGGCTTCAGAGTTAACGATGTAGGGCGCGTCGTCTCCCATCAAGCTACTGTCGTAAATGAACTCGTGGTTTGTTAGGAGTTCCAAAGAGTGCGCGCTCAGTTCCCAGCTAGGAGATCGATAGCCCAGTGGCTTCTCGCCAGTGATCCCGCTGAGAATGCGGAGTCCAGACTCGATGACTTCGTTTTCTTGCTCCCTGGTAAGGGTTGATGGAGGTTCGTGCATGTATCCGTGATGTGCCACCTCAAATCCTCGGTCAAATATATCTTTAACCATGCTCTCGTGAGTTTCAGCAACATAGCCGGGAATATAAAAGCTAGCCGGGACAGAATGAGCCTCAAGCATGTCGAGGATGCGAGGCGTGGCCACTGAGGGTCCATATTCGGCCATGGACATGAGGCTGGGGTGGTCTTTGAACGATGGATCTCGGTTTAACCAGGACGATATACCGTCAACGTCGAATCCGAGCAATACAACGCATTGTGTATCACCTGGCCAAATTCCCGACATACTCTAACTCCACTATCATTTTAACTTTTTGGAATATTCGAGCCTATTCTAGCTTATGAAAAGTTGGCTGTCGAAGAAAGACCTAAATTTCTGAGCCCAGGAAAAATGGCATAACAGAAGATATGACAGATCTATTTATAGTCAGTGTGATTGGTACGATTCGAATAGAATGTATTTGAAACGAGGTTAGGTTAACCTCTCGATTACGTCTCGGATTTTGGGTGCCGGCTATCAGCCGCCCTCGTGGGGATAAAGTCAAACCCGGTGTAAGGCCGGAGCGCTTCAGGAATAACGACAGATCCGTCAGGCTGCTGGTAATTTTCTATTATGGCGATTATTACTCGAGGTAGAGCCAGTCCTGAACCATTCAATGTGTGAGGTAGTCGAGGGCGGCCGCCCTCTTCTTTGCGGTAGCGAATATTAGAGCGTCGTGCTTGAAAGTCTGTACAGTTGGAACATGAGCTAACTTCTAGCCACTCATTGCAGCCGGCGGACCAGACCTCTATATCGTAGGTCTTGGATGACGCGAATCCCATATCTCCGGTGCAAAGTTGAAGAACCCGGTAGGTAAAACCCAATTTTCTGCAGACGTCTTCAGCGTTGTCTACAAGTCGTTCCAGTTCGTTATTGGAAGTTTCTGGTTCGACGAATTGGTACATCTCTACCTTGTTAAACTGGTGTACTCGCTTTATTCCTCGGGTATCTCGGCCTGCGGATGCCTTCTCACGCCGAAAGCAGGGCGTTTGCGCGACGTATTTCAGTGGAAGTGTGTTGGCGGGAATGATCTCATCACGGTATAGGTTCGTTATCGGGACTTCAGCTGTAGGTATAAGCCAGAGATCGTCCTCTTCGTCATGATAGAGGTTGTCGGCAAATTTGGGGAGGTTCCCTGAACCTTCCATGATATCTCGTTTGACTACAGCGGGAAGTGAGATTTCTGTGTAACCATGTTCGTTGGAGTGTAGGTCTAGCATGAATGCGATGAGTGCGCGTTCCAATTTGGGGCCGTAATCTAGCATGTTGTAGAATCGGCTGCCGGCCAGCTTGGTGCCACGTTCAAAATCAATGATACCTAGTTCTTCTCCCAGGTCCCAATGGGGCTTGGGTGTGAAGTCCATGTTTGGAGGCTCTCCGTTTTGGCGGATTATTACACTGCCGGACTCGTCCTCTCCTATTGGTACGTCGGCTTGAGGCAAGTTGGGCAGGTCTAGCATTAGTTTGCTCAGCTTGTCGCCCAATGCTTTTGTTTCTTCATTTAAGGCGTCGGCTTGGTCTCCAATCCTACGCATCTCGGCTCGGGTATCGTCAGAAATCTCTTGACCTTTGGAGCGCGCCTGACCCAGCTCTTTGCTGACTCGGTTTCGCTCAGCATTCAGGTCGTCACGTTCGGTGATAGCAGCACGGATCTGGGCATCTAAAGCCAACACTTCAGTGATGGTGTCTTCGTCCCCTCTAGTTTTCAATGAGGCACGCACTTCATCGGGATGCTCACGTATATGTTCGATGGATAACATGGGCTACTCGGGCTCGTCTTCCTTGTAGTCGTCTTGCAGGGTTCGCATTTGGGGGAATAGCAGCACGTCGCGGATCGACGGTTGCCCTGCCAATAGCATAACGAGTCGGTCAATACCAATACCAAGGCCACCGGTTGGAGGCATCCCGTATTCCATGGCTGTTAGGAAATCGTCGTCCCGCCGATCAACCTCATCGTCTTGGTACAGGTCACGTATTCTCTCTTGTTCTTCGAACCGTTCTCGCTGCACTTTGGGGTCGTTTAGTTCGCTGAAGGAATTGGCAATCTCCATGCCGAAAGCAAACGCCTCGAATCTTTCCACGTAACCAGGGGCATCAAGTTTACTTTTGGCGAGCGGTGACATCTCTTCCGGGTAATCTAGTACGAATGTCGGCTGTATTAGATGAGGTTCTACGAATGTAGATAGTAGTTTGTCAATAAGACGGCCTCTACTATCTAGGACTTCGGTGACAATTCCGATCTCTGATGCCTTTTTCTTCAATTGTTCGTCGTCATAAGTCTCAAGGTCTATACCGCTGCGCCTCTTTAGTTCTTCTCGTAGGTTCAATCGCTGCCACGGCGGTGCGAAGTCGATAGTCTGATCTCCGATTGTTACCTTGGTAGATCCATTCACCTGGTTGGCAATAGTAGAGATCATCTGCTCCACCATGTCCATCACGTCGTTGTAATCTGCGTAGGCTTCGTAGCTTTCGAGCAGGGTAAATTCAGGGTTATGGTCTTGGTCTATGCCTTCATTTCTGAAGACTCGGCCTATCTCATAGACCTTGTCAAAGCCGCCGATGATTAGGCGCTTTAAATAGAGTTCGGTGGCAATGCGCAGATATAGTTGTTCATCCAAGGCGTTGTGGTGTGTGACAAAGGGCTTGGCGTGCGCGCCGGCGGCCACCGGAACAAGGATAGGGGTGTCAACCTCTAAAAACCCGCGATCGTCCAAGAATCGCCGGATACCACGGATTACTTTGGATCTTTGGACGAATATCGGCATGATTTCGTCTTGGTTGGCTATTAGGTCGAGGTAACGCTGCCGGTAGCGAGTTTCGACATCCCTTAGCCCGTGCCACTTTTCAGGGAGAGGGCGCATACCTTTTGCGGTGACGGTTAATTTAAACGCGTCAATAGTCACTTGGCCTGTACGTGTGCGGATCAAGTTGCCACGCACTCCAAGATGATCACCGATGTCCAGGTCTTTTATCAGTTCAAAACCAGTGTCTAGATTGTTTTGGCGGAGCAATGCTTGGATGGTGCCGGATGAGTCCCGTAGGTCCAAGAAAGCTGCTTTGCCCATAGTGCGCATAGAGGTTATGCGCCCTGCCAAAGATAGGTCTTGAAGTTTTGGATCCGGTGGATCAGACTCTTCCAATTCTTCGAATAGTGCCGTGGCCGCAGCAGTATCGTAAGACCGGTGGAAGCGGGCCGGGTAAGCGTCTAGACCGTTGGCACGGATGCGTTCTAGCTTGGCGGCTCGATTTTCTAGAAGTGTGTCTTCTCGGTCTGCCATTTATTCTTTAAATCCTGAGGTGCTAGAGGTGTAAATCTCGAGTGAAAAAGACATAAAAATGGTGGATGGTATGAGCTGATCTGACAAGCGATTGTAATGCCGAGCCCATGCCTTGTAAAGGAAACGATGATCCGCCAGTCCCTGCCGGTCCGTCACGCATTGATTATATTTATAGGTGTCATTAGAATTATTTATAACTCCTTCACTCACTTTGTTTGCGATAGAGATTCGAACGCCCGTTTTACCTGCGTCCGATTATGTTGGGCCTGGGCAGGTCGACCGTCCCACGGGGTCTTTTGTTAACGAGACGGGAACTCTGTTTCTGGCGTTCTTTTCCTAAGTAATGACGAAACCTTCTACTCTCCTACTACGTAGTTCAGTGATTGGAATCAAATTTTAGGGTTCGAAAGGAACATGAATATTTTCACACGAAGTTTTTTGGTCGGGTTTTCGTTATTAGTTTTTCTCTTAACTGTTGTTGCTTGTGACGGAAGTGACACACCTACGTTGAAAGTGGGTGGGATCCCTGATCAAGATGCGTCTAGGCTTGTTAGGCGCTATGACGGTTTTGCTGATTATTTATCAGCTAAGTTGGGGGTCAATGTGGAATACATCCCGAGTGCTGACTATGCTGCTGTAGTGACGGCGTTTAGCCAAAAAAACTTAGACCTTGCTTTTTTTGGCGGACTCACTGGAGTGCAAGCACGATTGCTGGACGACGGTGCCAAGGCAGTTGCCCAACGGGAGCATGATGCAGAGTTCCATTCCAACTTCATCATACGAAGTGATGTAGAAGCCCGATCTTTGGGTGATTTGTCAGATTTGGCTGGGGGGCTAACCCTGACATTCGGCAGTGAAAGCTCAACCTCGGGCCACCTGATGCCGCGTCATTTTCTAGGTAAGATTGGATTGGATCCTGATTCAAGTTTTAAATCGGCCCCCAACTATTCCGGCTCTCATGACCTGACATGGCGTTTGGTGGAAAGTGGTGCATTCGATATAGGCGCATTAAATGAAGATGTCTGGAAAAGAGCCGTGCGCGATGGTGCCGTGGACACTGATAAAGTTAGACTCCTAGAGAAGACTCCGCCTTACTTTGACTATAACTGGACCGTGACATCTGGCGTAGATGAAAAATTTGGAGACGGATTCACCCAGAAGATACAAGACGCGTTATTAGATTTGAGCTACGCAGAACATCCAGAAATTCTAGATTTGTTTAGTACCGAGCGGTTCATAGCTACCGAAAATGCGAATTACCTAACCATTGAGCAAGTAGCGAGAGATCTGGGAATAATTAAGTGATCTCAGCGGGTCATTTAGTAGATGGGCAGGGACTAGGAAAGGCTTTTGGTGAACAGAGAGCGCTTGCACCGCTAGACCTGAAAATAGCTTCAGGGGAGCGAGTGGCTCTTGCTGGACCTAGCGGTAGTGGTAAGTCCACGCTGTTATATATCCTCGCTGGGTTGGTTTCTCCAGACTGTGGGCAATTATTCTTAAACTCTTTGGCGGTTTCGCAGCTTAGGCCAGGACGGGAACTTTCCGAGGCGGTTGGGCTGATCCAACAGCAATTCGATTTAGTTCCTCAGTTACCAGTGGTACAGAACGTACTTGCTGGGCGACTCGGCCAATGGGGTTTGTTTCGGTCGCTGGCCTCACTTTTTTCACCAAGAGAGCGTGGATTGGCACTAGAGGCACTCTCTCGCCTGGGTATCGATGACAAAATTGACCAGCGCACTGGTCAACTATCTGGTGGTGAACAGCAGCGTGTAGCGATAGCTAGGTTGATGATTCAATCTCCTAGAGTAGTTCTGGCGGACGAGCCAGTGTCATCTTTGGACCCGGCTCAGGCCGAGGAGATTTTGAAGTTATTGATCAAGCTAGCTGATGATGTAGCGGGTGTGTTTGTGGCTAGTCTTCATGCCCCTGGTCTAATTCGGGAATATTTCACTCGGGTAATTGGTTTGCGGCAAGGGGTCTTGCAATTTGATATACCTGCGGACGAATTGACTTCTTCAGTATTGGATGCCCTTTATGATTTGGACAGGACCGCCTAGTCTTAGAGGAGTGGGCCGGTTCGTAGAGACTCGGCGTTTGCTATCGTTGGTCTTGATCGGGGCCTTGGTCTGGAGCGTGGCCAGCGTTGGCTGGGGTGATGGCGTAATTCATACTGGGGGCAGTGACGCTCTCAAAGCATTTATCCTCGGATTATTTCCGCCTGAGATATCTCCCGACTTCCTAAAGGTGGTCGTAGCTGCTACTTGGCAGACTCTGGTGCATGCTGTAGCCGCAATTACCTTGGCGATAGTTGTTGGACTGCCGTTGGGCATCGTTGCTTCTGGTGCATTGGGGAGTCCCGGCCGAGCGCGGTTGGCGGTAGCAGGGACGTTTAGATTTGGCTTAGCAGTCATGCGATCGATACACGAATTGGTCTGGGCGATGCTATTTGTGACTGCATTTGGACTATCGTCGATAGCTGTTGTGTTGGCTATTGCTATCCCTTATGCAGGGATATTGGGACGGATCTACTCAGAATTATTGAATGATGTCCCCGATGCTCCGCTAGCCGGTCTCCGTTCCTCAGGTGCTTCTCCGGCCAGGGTGTTGTTGTATGGCCGGATTCCGATGGTTTTTACCGATATTCTCGGATATACCTTCTACCGGTTCGAATGTGCTTTGCGTGCTGCTGCCATCATGAGTTTCGTGGGCATTCGAGGCTTAGGGTTTGAGATTCAGATGTCTTTACATGATTTGCGGTTCAATGAGGTATGGACCCTGTTGTTGGTTTTAGTGGGATTAGTTCTTCTAGTCGATTACTGGAGCGGTCGTGTGCGCCGGAACATTCAATCATGAAGCTGCCGTCTGAACGCAGGATTAGCTTTGTTAAAGGATCCTTTTACGGCTTTTTGGTTTTAACGGTTATTTCCTGGATTTATATCTTGGCGGGGTCTGAAAGTGGGATAGAGGATTTCCTTTCCGGCCGTGCTTGGAGGAATGCCGGTGGGTTTTTAAAGCAGCTGATTGGGATTGACGACAGTTTGACTGGTGGTGCTCAGCTGGCTTTTCTTGACTTGGGAAGGTGGATTGAGACGGCTAAGCTGGCCTATCAAACTTTGTTAATGAGTGTATTAGCTATAAGCTTGGCAGGTGTGGCGGTGCTGTTAACCTTCCTTCCGGCTGCGCGAAATGTGAGTAACGGTGACCTGGGAGGAATGCCACTTCCGGCGTTGGGGGTGTTATACCATCTGTTGCGGTTCATATTTGCCTTTACCAGGGCTGTACCAGAGTTGGTATGGGCTATGCTTATTGTATTTTTCCTTTCACCTGGCGTCCTGCCTGGAGCCATCGCTTTAGCTCTACATAACTATGGAATTGTCGGTAGGTTGTCAGCTGAAGTTGTAGAGAATATGGACCCAGGTCCAGCAAGATCCTTACGCTCGGCCGGGGCTAGCAATCTACAGATGCTAGCTTACGGAATTATTCCTCAAACAATGCCCCAGTTTTTGACCTATTTGTTGTACCGCTGGGAAGTGGTGATTCGTACGACGGTGGTAGTTGGGTTTGTCAATGCTGGTGGGTTAGGTCGGGAATTCCGTCTCAGTCTTAGTTTCTTCCAGTATACCGACGTTGCTTTATTGATCATGTGGTACTTGATATTAGTGGTGGCAGTAGATGTTCTAAGTACGGTTTTGCGCAAGATGATCCGAGTAGACTAAATCGTTACCGGGTAGATAACTTGGATAACCTTATTGTTTCGCAGACCGTCAAAATAAGAGTGGGGTCGTTCTGGGTGTTGTAGCCAACGACGCACGAAATATGCTACTAGATTGGCCAATTGACTACCTACAGAATACTGTTGTTCAACGTAGCAAATGTCGTCAATGAGGCTAGTTGCGTCGATCCCTTCATCGGAGCGCAGGAATTCGGACATGAACCTGGCTTCTATCGATGCGCCAGTTTGGGCAACTATTAAAGAGTGATTGGCTATGGCCATAGACCCATCCATGATCTGGTCTTCTGACATGAGGGAAAGGTTTAGTTCGTCTAGGAACATGCCGACAGCGAAAAAGAACTTATTTACTAGTGGGCCTGTCGGTGTTTCCCACCGGGTAATGTATGGATCAGTTCCAGCAGTCCTGGCGTCTAGGAACTCTTGTTTGTGCACGTATGAGGTGATAACCGGAGTTTCCCTCCGAATCATGATACCTAAGCAGTCCTGTATGAGTTCGTTTCTTTTCAAGACTGGCCAGGATGAGAAAAACCCCAGGCCTTGGTACATGTCTACAGGTCTCAGTACATCGGGTGCGCCTTCATCACCTAAAGGTGCTCCAAAATGGCGGCGACACAACGCGTTGAACTCACCGTTTACAGAGATTGACTGACTTTCGTGTATGAACAATCCGGTGTAGACCTGGTGTAATTGCGAAGGGTCACTAGATGTGATGCCAGTTATGCCTGATTCCCCAACGTAGGTCAGGAACATTTTCTATCTCCAAAGCAATTGCCGGAGGAGCAGGGCCTGTGAAGACAGATTCCTTCGGCGTTATAAAACTTTTGGGCTTCTGCTGTGAAGAGAGCCGGAAACGTGAAAGGTTTGGCTGAGGAGACTATTCCTCGGATGTCTCTTCCTGGGACCCGCCGCCTTCGCTTTCGCGGCTTTCCATGCCTTCTTCCCCGCTGAATGCTACTTCTTCGGCCACTCTTGGGAGCTCTATTCTGACGACTAATTCGTCAAGATCAGAGAGGATGCTGGCGGATTCAGGCACAGGTAAATCGGAAACACGAATTACAGAATCCGCTTCTTCCATCACGGAGATATCTACTTCGATCTGACCAGGCATTTCTAGCGGTAAGGCTTGTATGTCTACCGTTCGGAGCTGCTGCATAATTGTGCCGCTCACGTTACGGGCGCCCATTGACTCTCCGACTAGTGTGATAGGCACTTGGGCTGTTACTGGCCGGCTAACGTCGGCAGCCAAGAGGTCTACGTGCAGTAGGTCGTCACGTTTCGGATCCCACTGGATTTCGCGCGCGAAGGCCAAATGGTTTTC
>ENA-UPTF01001287-UPTF01001287.1-marine-metagenome-genome-assembly--contig:-NODE-1287-length-16073-cov-3.133158_pt1 | contig 16073 bp, 16 predicted proteins | sample MGYA00238166_ERZ767019 | MGnify/ENA primary metagenome ERZ767019 (study PRJEB28930, sample SAMN06266391) | marine metagenome | isolation source: Sea water from 250 m depth | place: Atlantic Ocean...
CTGGCAGTTTGACTCTTTGGTAGTGCTCACTCCTCTTCGAGCAACTTAACTGTTCCGCTATCGCCGTCGACCTCGATCAACTGACCGTGTTTGATGCGCTGGGTACCGTTGCCGGTTCCCACAACGGCGGCTATTCCATACTCGCGAGCAACGATAGAGCCATGACCCAGAATACCGCCAATATCGGTGACCAGTCCTTGCGCATGAGCAAAGAGCTGCGTCCAGGCAGGCGACGTCATAGGGCATACTAGAATGGATCCGGGAACCATATTGCTGAATTCGGACGGGTTCATTATCACGCTGGCTTCAGCCGTAATGGTCCCGGGACTTACAGGGATACCCATTAGCGTGTCGCTGCTGTCATCATTCTTGATTTGGGTTTCCTTGAAAGCAATGCCTGGCATTTCACTGGCTTCAGGTGGACAGGTACCCGGCGGGTGTAAACGCTTGCGTCTCTCCCGCAGTTCCCTTCTCTCTTGTGCCAGTTCGCCGAGTTCCGGTTTTGCCTTGTTGTCCGCTCGAGACTTCATGGCTTCTTCCAGTTCAGCCGTGTACATATGGTAGACGTCATCAGGTTGCTTGAACGTACCAACCTCAACCATACGTCTTCCTAACTCCGCTGCCATGGGGCGCAAGGCAGGCCACGCCATACCGAGTACGAAACAGGATTCCTCACGCATGGGGTAGTACTTGTTGGCAAACCAGAGACGATAGCGGAACTGCCAGCGCTGCAACCCTTCAAGTAGTTCGTCAATTTCCTTCAGCGCTTTCTCTTTTTTCCTGTGGGCTTCTTGTTCATGCTGTTTAGGGTCGTAATCTTCACGCCTCACCATATTCTTCAGGGTGACGAACAGCGCTGAAGGATCTTCCTGTTGTGTGGGTTCACAGAAATCCAGGCTGTATCCCTGGTGGCCATATTTCTGAAGATAGGAATCAATATCCTTCAATATCTGTTTTGTATCAGACCTTGCTTCAAGCTCACCCATAAGCCGATGAGCAGGGGTGGCCAGAATCAGCAGGTTAAGCTCTTCATCGGCTCTGAGAACTTTGGCAATTTCAAACAACGCATCGTTGGCCTGCATGATGCGCGACTTGAATCCACTCAGAAACTGACCGCTGGTAAAGTTATGATCAGGAAGATTCTCTCTCAAGAAACACTGCAGCTGGTCGTCGACGGACTTGGCAACGCCAAAGGTGTGTCCTCCGTTACCTGACCAGTACCAGCCTTCCGCTTCGGTCAGTTCCCTGATTCCGTCCATCAGTGTCGCATCAGCGGCACCGGCGATATCCAATGCAGCCCATTTGGCGGTTGCAGCTTCCAGTTCTGGCATGGCGCGTTCTCGCCAATCACGGTGTTGATTGTCATTGGTAAAGGTCTTGTGGAACGCTGTGTAAGTCGGGTCGTTACTCTCTGGGACAGTTACTGCGTTTGGCAGGTTATCGCTATTCAGGTCATCAGCCATTTTCTGAAACTCTGTCCGGTCGTCATCGGACAGTTCACTGACAAACAGGTCCAGATCATGCTTCTCATGCGCCATGCCTTCTGCGGAGGCAGCCACTTTCTCACGTGCGGCACGAATACCGGCTCGCCATTCCTCCTTGGTTCCAGTGATTCCTCCACCGCCCATAATCTGAAAAGCGAAACCGTGTAACGTGGAGTACATCGAAACCTCTTTCGTCCTGTCCCAGCGCAGCGAATAACGGATGTACAGCTCATCGAACAGCTCGCAGGTGGGGTCCGGAATGTTTTCCACGATCTGACGGCGAACCAGTGCTGGGATCTCCTCTGGCGGGTTCCACTCAACTTCAAGGGGGGGTGGCGGCAAATTGGTAATAGGCCGGGATTGCAATAACGAGATTTTGCCGTCGACAATCGCCCACTCAATATCCTGGGGCAGGCCGTCGTAGTTTTTCTCGACGTTCAAGGCCAGTTCAACCAGATCATTCAACAACGCATCGGACAGAGAAGATTGATCACGATCGTTGACTTTTACATCGGTCAGTTTGGTACCCTGCTCGCCATCTGAAACAATCATCTGTTCCTTGGGACCGATCAAGGTCTCTTTGACGTTCTTTGATTCCCTGTCGACGACGAAGGTGTCAGGCGTTACCTGCCCACCCACAACCGCCTCGCCCAGTCCAAAGCTGGCGTTGACGATCATCTCGGTGCGTTCACCGGTTGCCGGATTCGCCGTAAACAGAATACCGGCAACATCAGCGGGCACCATAATCTGCACGACGACAGCCATGGCTACTGAGCCCTGCTCGATATCATTTTCATGTCGATAGCTGATGGCCTGAGCGGTCCAAAGAGAAGCCCAGCAGTTACGTACTGCCTTAAGAAGGGCCTCCCCACCTTTAACGTTCAGATAGGTTTCCTGCTGCCCGGCAAAGGACAGACCTGGCAGGTCTTCCGCATTGGCTGACGATCGAACGGCTACAGCGGGGTCGCTGCCAAGCCCGGCATAGGCTTGACGCAGTTGGCTGGCGATGGCTTCAGATATATCGTGGGCGGTTATCAGTTTTTGAATGGCTGCCGATGCAGGTTCAAAGGTGACCCAGCCATTGTCCAGTGCTGGTTTGGCGAGGGCAACAATCTGATCCTGCAGATTGTTTTCCGCTACGAAGGCGCGATAGGCATCGGCAGTATGATGAAAACCAGAAGGTACATTAAGTCCGGCGTTGGACATCTTTGCCAGTGAACGGCCTTTACCGCCAATCAGCTCCAGTGCATCGTCCGTGGTGTCCATGGGCAAAATGAAACTGTCAGCCATCAGTTATGCTCCTCTGAGGGTTCTATTCGTGTCGTGCGGTTGACTCCGAGAATTGCGAGGGAGTCCAGTCCATAGGGCGCGTTATTCCGTTAACCGTAACAGGGTGGGCGTTACTTCCGTAGCTTTGATGTCATATTTCTTTGATAGGTAAGCCTTAATAGCCTCGGCGTGACCAGCATTAGCAGCTTGAATGGTCTCCGAATCGTGCGGGGTTTCTAACGTCTCGATAATGTGTCTAGAAACGACCTGAATTCCTATTTGTGTGTACGGGTACCCCACTGGTGACCTGCCCCTAGGGCGAAGGATGATTTTGAGGGTTTTACGATTGGGTGCAGGAGATAGCGGCTACCAACTTGCACGTTGACAGCTTATTGGCGGCAATTGTTGTCCCATATGGACGGATCAAACCAACACTTAGTTTTGGTGTTGGTGCTGTATCCAAGCGCACGCATACAAGCTTCAATTTCGGTAACGTGCTTTTTTGCTACCGCCACGTCTCTTCTTTCGCATTGTCGAAGATCCTCGATCGTCTCATTGACGCTAGCCCCGGATCTGACATAGCCGGGATACTGATCTTCTATCCAGTACGTAGAAGTGCAACCCGCAACCTGCAGGAGTAATAGCCCTAGAAGCGACCGGTATCTGACCAAAAGCATCGTTTTCTCCTCATTCGACGGCTCTGAGCCCAGGTCACAGGGATTCCTAAGGTTGGTACAAGCAAGACTTAGAACGAGATGTCTCGGTTCACATCCGAAACCTACCCAAATTGCTGAGGCTCTAGTTCATCTAGTCGGTTGGTCGACTATTCGGACGTAGTGTCTTCACGTAGGACGCCAGTTTTCTTTAGCCGCGATTCCAGCAACACAACTTTAGCTAAAGCCGCCAGCCCGAAAATAAATCCAAGTACACCAAGTGCTTCCAACGAATCCCTCCTTACAACATTCATCTAGTTATCCAAAATCCATGACTCTCGCCGACACCTTCCATGGAGAGTGGGTTGATGGCCTGGGTTCGGGGTAAAAGATAACCCCTATTTAAGTAACTTTAGTTTCTTCTCCACTCGTAGGTAATGTCTGCCAGTTGTTCTTTATTCGTTGCCCAAGAGTTGCCGTCAAAGCTGGCAAATCCGCGGCTGCGGATTACAAATCCCATTGCTTCGTAAAACTTTTGAGCGCCTTTGTTTAACTCAAAAGTACTTAAGGAAAGGCATTCATTCTCCTCTTTCGCCTGTTGAATGAATTGAGAGCCTAAACCTTGGCGTTGATGTTCCACATGAATGAAGAGATCTCTTACCACTTTTCCTTCGAGCCTCATAAAACCAACGAGTTTACGACTGGTTTTTTCGAGAGCGACTCTAATGAGGTCATGATTGAGAGAACGGAGAAATTCTAGATGTTCGCTAATGGATTCGGGTCGGGTATCTTCTTTTACAGCTATGGCTTGGCTCAAAGACTTACGCCATAGGGTTAGTAACTCAATTTCGAAGTCTTGTCTATAACTGACAAAAACGATATTTTCTTTCATAAGATATTGATTTTAAATAACTTTGCGTCGTTAATTTAGACGAACCCGAGATACAAATAACGCGGTCGCCACCTGGCCTTAAATATGCCCCATGAGTATTCGGCCTCTCGCCTCGTCGTGGCATGGCTCGTGGGATGAGTGGGGGTTGGTTAGTTGAGAACCTTTCCTTTCTCTAGTCCGAGCAAGGTCACTGGGCCAAGATCCTGAATGAGTTGCGACAAGGTTATCCCTTCTAGAGGGGCCTCCCTAGGTTTAAAGGTGTCGGCCACGACCGGAATAGAAAATATCCTATCCAACTCCTGCTGAAATCTACCCGTAGTAAAGAGAGGAACATCCTCAGTAGGTAAGGGTCCTATTTCTTCGGTGTAATCAATCATATTGACGTAGGCGGTTAATGGGGCCGACAAATCGCCAGCATTTCTACAATGCTTAGGAAAATTCAGGAACACGTTGTCCTCATAAATGGGGTGATCTACGCCGATAATTGAGTAGCACTCAGTGCAATAGATTCGCGTGGACATACCGAGGATATCGGGGTCTTCATCGCGTAATTGAATCGCCTTCATGAACTCTTTTCCGCGAACTTCAATTATGTCCGACGACATGTAAAAGAGCTCTGGAAGAGGATCGGGCTTGATTCCACCTTGCGAATGGCCGTACTGGAGGGCTTGACGGCAATCTTCGCAACCGCACTGAAATTTAAGTTTTGCTTTTCCATCGGCTAACGTAATCGAGCATTTGGTGCATGTGCATTCGATAACCGCTGTTGTCACTACAATCTCCTTACGATGAACATTACGTATTACCAACCATTTAGCGAGACTACCGCACGTGCATAAAGTCACTCAATCTGCGAGGAGAGGAGGTCGGCAACCTGGTCTTGGATCACGGTGTCTTCGAAGAAACGAGGATTTCCTCGGCTCCAGAAAGCGACCGGGTTTACAAAGGTGAAGTCTCTAAAGTCGTCGTCACTCATCACTCCGTCGTCCACGAGTTCGTGTGCTTCTTCGAGGACTTCGTTCATGTGCTGAACATCAAAATGCCCAATGTCGGAACTGAATAAAGCATTTATTCTGGTCCCGAGAGGGTTGACCTTGTCGTTGAATGCAGATGCATTCATACGGTCGTCGGCTTCGCATCCAAAGTAGAAATTACTGAAAAGAACTTTGAAGTCTTCCACCGATTCGATCTGGCAGTGAGCGAAGTCGTCCAGATCCGGCTCTCCTCCCGTACCAACAGAAACTTCCGGCGCCATAGACGCGTACAACGCGCTCTCGCGGTCGACCAAAAGTTCTGCCATACCAGGTGGGCCGTACTTGCGTCCGAGCTCGATCAGCGACTCGTGTTCCAAGTTTGCTGGGTCAAGCAGAGCGAGCGCGTCTCTATTCCGGACGTTCCAATGTCCGATGAGGTCAGCGAGGAGCTGACACGCGTAATGCGACCCGCCCTCCAAGAATGCGAAGTTGAGATTTGGGAACCGTCGCGTCACTCCATTTAAGAGGAGCGATTTGCATATCGCTTCCCCAGCGGAGGCGAAATGTCCGATGTGGTTGTACGTGAAGTTCGATGGCGATCGTCGGAGCACATAGCCCCGACCAGACGAATGAAAGGTGGGCGCGATGCCGAGCTCTACGCACTTTTGCCATACCGGGTCGTAGTCGTAGGCGCTGTCCAGTCCGAGCGTGTCGTACCAGGGGCCTAACCTGACCGCGCCAGCGTCGCCGCCTTCATCCACGCCGGGGACGTCGCGTGGAATCATCGCGGAGAAGAGCGCCGCTTTCATCCCGAGATCCCCCGTTACGTACTCCAGCTCAGCGATCGCTTCCTCTGGATGATTCGTCGGAATGACTGCAACCGGGGTCACACGATCCGCGTAATCGGCGAAGAGCTCCGCTGAGAAGATATTGAATGCCCGTATCGCGGCAACCCTAAGCTCGTCGTCTTTTCCGGCGCTAGGACCGTCGGTGGGGTACATAACGCAATAGTCGAGCCCAAGTTCGTCCAGCCGTTCGTATAGCAATCCAGGCATCATGGCGGTTGCACGGTCCATTGTGTTCGCCATCGGAACTTGCCAGAAACCCATGTGGGCAACACGTTTGAAACGCCTTTCTTCAGGTGTCATCTGTAGCGGGGCTCCAATGAGGTCTCGATACCCTTTGAAACATTCCGCGACTTTTCTACCGCCTATTTTGGCGATGCGCTCTTGCAGGAGGGGTCCGAATCCGAGCCAGTGGGCATCTGAATCAATCACCGGATGCGAAAGGTTGTCGTGGATCGTTTGTGACGTCATTTGGTTTCCTTCGTTATTTCTTTCTAGGCGATGTTGTCGACATCCGAATCGTCCCTCGTGTTATAGACTCGGTAGCGGCGTTCAACACTAACTAACCCTTGGGCTTCTCTTTGGCGTTTGTGGTGACTTTGTATGTACTGCTCATGTACTGCTCAAAGCCTCGCTCCCCCACAACATCGTCAAAAGCGCTTGATAACTCGGCTAGTTCTACTTCCGAAATGGGTACGTCAACCGCGCTGCAATTGCTCTGAACGTTACGGATCTTGGTCGTGCCAGGGATCGGCACGACGTCGACGCCGAGTTTTTCACCCTGTTTCCACAGCCAGGCGAGAGCAAGTTGAGCAGTGTGACATCCTTTGTCCTGTGCCATCGCGGCTACCTTTGCGCGCAGTATTTTGTTTGCTTCGAAAGCATTTCCCATGAGCCTCGGGAACATCTGTCGTGCATCGTTCGCTGGGGTAACCATGTCGTCACTGAGAAAACCGCGACCAAGTGGAGAGTAGGGCACGATACCGATACCCAATTCCCTGCACACCGGAACAATGTCTTCTTCCAGATCCCTCGTGTAGAGCGACCACTCTTGCTGTACGCACGCTATTGGATGCACCGCGTGCGCCCGCGATATGACGTCGGGAGAGGCTTCGCTGAGGCCAATGCACTTTACAGCGCCCTCGCGGACAAGGTCCGCCATCGTTCCCACGGTTTCCTCGATAGGCACGTTGGGGTCGACGCGGTGGAGGTAATACATGTCGATGGTATCCGTCTGCAAGCGCTTCAGCGCGGCATGACAGGCCTGCTTCATGTGATCGCCCGTTGCGGGGCCAGTCATCGCCGACCTACCGCCGAATTTAGTCCCGATTTCGACTTTATCTCGCCCGATGACCGCCACTGCTTTACCCAGGATCTCCTCGTTCCACAACATTTCCTTGGTGACCGGATGCTGCGCAACGTAGGCCTCTGCCGTATCGAAGAACGTGCAACCAGATTCGACCGCTTTCTGAATAAGCTCGATGGCATCCTCGTCGGGTATGGGATCACCGTAGAACGCGGTGATGCTCATCACGCCCATGCCGCACTGCGAGACTTCCAATCCGCCGGATCCGCCGAGGCTTACGCGTCGCATGATGTCGCTCCTTTCGATCCGTTAGGTCGATTCGTCATTGCCCTGCTTCTTTCACTGGGCGAACACCCAAGCTTCAACAATTAATGCCTGCTTGGACCGATGTCGTCCGCCCGATTCCGTCACCAAAAAAATGCCACAAGTTCGAATGTAAGTCTCACCTTTTCATCGAGTGACGCGTGTGTCTGACCGATTCAAGGCTGCCGGAATCTCAGAGTTCTTCAACGACGAGAACGAAATCGAGTTCGACTTTTCCTTTACGTAACTCGATGGCTGCTTGGTATTCGTCGGAATACCAAAAATCTAAGAACGCCCGCTTTGAGTCGAACCGTTCAATAACTAGGAACCCATCAGTCTGATGTTCGTAAGGCCATTGTCCTTCGACCACGGTTAGGTTTGCGTTGTTGTCTCGTGCAAGGATCTTAGCGCCGGCAGCGCTAGCGCCAGGCCCTGCTGCTTGAGCATAGGCGGTGAGATCTGGATCAATAGTACGGCCGGAAGCGAGGACGAACGCAGGTTTCGAAACGTTTGCAGCTATACCCCCGAGGCAAAATCCGATGGCGAGAATCGATCCTGCGAGAAAAAGTTTACGTAATGCCACCCAAGTCTCCTTAGAGGTAATTTCAGTTTGATCATCATTCAATTTTCCACCGACCGCCACCGTTCGATGTAGCAGTGGTTGTTCGAGGGGTGCCTGTTACTGGCGGGGCCATGCTTCGTTAAAGGGCCAGGAGGACCAAAATTTACGTCGTGGCGATTTCCGAGTCGGTCGTTCGGCATATCGCTGAACCGTCTTCAGCTTGGTTGACAACTCAACCTCACTTAACTGTGCAGCTCTAGTTTATTTAGGCTAAAGGGAGATCGACCGATGCCGCCGTCTCCGAATGAAATGAGTCGAGAATTGACGCCTGGTCCGCGAGGCGTCCCGACTCAAAGGTTAGGATAGGTGATTGAGCTTTGTAGAAGCGATTTGGATCTGTAGGTATGGCGAATTCGTTATGGGTACGTGCGGGACCTCTTGGTAATCGAAATTTCCGCCTGCTTTTGGGCGGCTTCGCGATAGGTCACCTTTTGATGCCGCTTCAGTTCGTGACCCAGATCCTCTGGGTTCAGGCCCATGCACCGGAAAATTTCTGGTTAGTGCTAGTGGGCTTAATTGGGGCGAGTCGGGGCGTTGGTGCGCTGACGTTTGGATTGTACGGCGGAGCGCTCGCCGACCGCTTCGACAGACGCAAGCTTCTGATCGCAACACAAGTGCTGCTTGTACTGATGACCATTGGTATTGCTTGCTTGATGCTGGGCTCGGAGGGCGGGACCATTGGTCTCGCCGTTTTTTTTCTACTCACGTTCGTGAGTGCCGGTATACAAAGTATAGACATGCCGACTCGGCTTGCGATCGTACCGGATATTCTTGGGCCGGACCTCACGCCGGCTGGCATGTCGCTTAACCAAGTTGCAGGACAGCTTGCGATGCCGGTGGCTCTAATCGGGATGGGTTTCATCATCGATTCATTCGGGTTTGGTGGTGCATACGGGTTGAGTGTGATCGGCCATTTCGTGGTGATCCTATTTCTTGCTCGAATGACCAGGCGTATGCCGTTTGCAGAACAAGAGCATCGTAAAGACCGGGGTGTATACGGTTTTGGCGAGGCGATTCGAGATGTTAGGTACGGTTTGGCTTATGCCCGCAGTAACGGGGTCGTGCTTTGGGTGATCGTGTTGCTCGTAACGATGATGGGACTTGGTATGCCGGCGATCGGTAACCTCGGCCCGGCATGGATTACGACCGTGATCGGCGTTGAGATACGCGATCTGGGTTGGGTCATGATGACTTGGGGGGCGGGCTCGCTAGCGGCAGCGCTTTTATTGACTCGATTTGCCTCTATGCCTAGACGAGGCCTCGTTATTGCTGGTGGAGCTTTGCTTTTCGCGCTGTCGTATGTGGTGTTCACTATCGACAACACGGTGGCAAATGCCGTGATCGGTAATTTTGGGCTGGGAGCAGGCATGACCACTGCTGTGGTTTCAAGCACGATCCTAATCCAGCAACTCGTACCGAATGAAGTGCGCGGTCGAGTCATGAGTATCGTGCAGCTCAACATGGGGTTTGCCCAGTTGATGACGATGCCGATCGCCATCCTGGGCCAATGGTTAACTTTGCCGGTACTCTTTCCTGGCCTCGCTTTGGTCACCCTCGGCGCGATATTGCTCATTCTAATGACTCGCCGGCAGATCTTGCGTGCGTGATCCGGCGGTTGAGGCGATTTAGGCGAAGCGAAGTATCTGCGTAGTTATCCGGATCTTCAGCGTAGATCCTGGTTATCGCTGCCGACTTTCAGATCCCGTCGGTAAATTCAACGATCGTACTCAAACGTTTTAAGCGCCTAGTCGACTGCGGCTCTCGCTTTGGCTGTTCCGACTTGGATCCCATATTCTTTTCGAAGGTCTACGATTCGCTTTCTAAGCATCTCGTCACTAATACCGGAATGGGTCCACTTGTTTTTCATTTTTCGAACACGAAGGAACCAGGTGACAAGAAACTCCGGCAACATGATGAATACGAGTTTAAGTGTGAAGAGCAAAGGGTCGCCCATCAGAGCGATCCCTTCTTTATTTAGGCGTTTCACCTCTTCGTCGTTCATATAATCCCTGAGCTCTTGTCTGGAAATATTTGTGCCAAAAAGTATCCAGGGTTTGAGGATCATTTCGCCTCGAATGGACGTGTCGCAACCGAAGATGACGTGCGTTAGGTCGTGATCCTGAAAGGATTTTCCTTTTATTCTTGAGGAGGCTGCCACGTCCGGATTATGTATATATAGCTCATCCAAGCCCTCCTGCAGGGTCGTCGTGCAATCCTGTTTTAAGAATTCCATAGCAAGCTACGTATGCGAATTTTATGTCCCGGTTGTTATTTCAGCGCTAGTGGTCAATCGAAACAATGTCGATCCAGACGGCATCGAGTTGATTTTGACGTAAAGCGTTGTCAACTAACCGAATCATATTGAGCGAGAAGAGATATCTTCGGAAATTGCACTCGTCATGGCACGGATGTGCTCTATCGTGGTTCCGCAGCATCCGCCTAGGATTTGGACACCCTGTTTGACTAGAGAACGGCAGTGAAGGGCGAATTCGTTGGGTTCGACGTAATGATCGCCTGTTGCCTCTGCGTACCCCATTAGAGGGCCGGACCATCTTTCTTTTATCGCTTCGGTTCCCGGGCCCATCGCCTCGACGGCTGAGTGCATCATTCCCATCACCTGTGGTTTAAAGCTAGCCATGGCATCAATTAGGGGGCCAACGGGTTGAATTTCTCCAGGCACATGGCTGGCGTCTAGTGCTTCAGGTGGTTCGACCAAATGCATATCCCAGGCGGCCAGACTTTTCTCGGCCGTAAGGCAACAACTCATACCAATCCATACAGGCAACCCGGTGCTTAATGCAGCCTCAGCGACCATGCTGGCGTGGGGAATATCAGCCATCATTTCTAGAATAATAAGATCAGCGCCGGCTGACGCGAGAGCCTCTGCCCATTCTCGGTAATTTGCGGCTTCTTCCTCGGGAGTCGGAATAAAACGTGGATCAGGGCTGAAGGAGCCTGGAATCCATGCCGTCATGAGGGACATCGAACCTGCGACGGCGACATCACGATCCGGGGCGACCTTATCAATTGCCTCGTAGGCTATTTTGACGGCTCTTGCTGTGATCTCAGCTGCTTCATCAGCGAGTCCTGCGCCAGCCAGAACATGCCGACAAGTGCCGAACGTGTTGGCGGTTATCACGTCCGCACCGGCTCGCACGTACTCTGCATGAACTTTACGTACGGTGTCCGGGTGGGTTTTGTTGGCAACGCCACACCAGGCAGCGTTATCCATTTTGGCACCCAATCGTTCTATTTCAGAGCCAATGGCGCCATCAAGAATGACGATTTCGTTATTCCGTAGTCGATCTTCTAGAGTCATCTTCCTCTCCAACTGTGGTGATTAGAATACTCCTGCGAAGACCTGCAGGGTCGCCAATACCCATTCAATGGCCACATTGCTGAATGTTGGGCTGGCTGTTCGACAATCATTAGGTTGTTGAAATCGCAGGCGTTGGCTATGTCTTTAGGACCATATTCTCGGGTTTCGATGCTGTCACGAGAATCTATCCAACCTCTCGACTACGAATTGTGTTGTGAAGCGTCAGTACGAAGCATCTGCCGCTGAATTCTGCGGTAACTCCAACAACGTTGTGGCCAACCACAAGGCCATAGCTCCGCCCCGATCATCGAGTCCGTTGTTAAAGGGACGCTCCACGTAATCGGTCAACGACTTGAGAGGCCCGGTACCTACACATACTTGTTCCAACGCACCCGTCTGACTGATTCGATCCTCGACCCCAACCCACACTTCCTCGAGGAATGGTGACCATTCTTTTGCAGAGAGCCATCCGCCAAGTATTCCCCGACCGATGCTGTAGCCAATCATCGTCGTGGCGCTATGTTCAAGATAGGTTTCGCGATCGTTGATTACCTGGTGCCACATGCCACTTTCATGTCGATATCTGCGAAGGGCATTGAGATGTCTCGTATGCATTTCTATTAAGGTATCTCGTTGGGGATGGTCTATTAGATAAGTTAGTGCTTCGGAAAAACCCATAGCGGCGAAGGCGTTTCCTCGGCCCCAAAAGATTGGTGAAGCGTGGCAATGCCAATAGAGATCATTCTCTTGTTGCGTATCGATCGAAAACAAAAATTTAATCAGTTTCCTGGCAAATTTGTCATCGCCGGAGAGTTTGTACGCACGTCCAAGAAGGGTCCCGCAAAAAAAGAAATCCTCCACCCGCATATCGGCATCGTTTGAGACTCGGGTAGCCAAGTCAATAACAAGGTCTCGATGTTGCTCGTCACCGCGTATTGCATACAGTTCGTCGCCAAAACAACCGACTGCTAGACACGGCGCTGCGTCCGGTACGAGGGCTGGGTTCGCACTAAAGCTCTGAACAAGGCGGGCTATATCTGCGGCGACTGTGTCGGCGTTCCCTACCAATGTTGCAAGTCGCAATCGTCCCGAAAGCGCCACACCGGTTGGATAGGTCAAGGGGTTGTCTAACTTATGCCCGTATACTTTTGCGAGGAGCTTTGCTGTTTCCAATACCATCTCACCTCTCCGAATCGTGCTGAGACCCTAACCAGGTAGCGTGTCTTCGACCCCGATTATGCTCGGCGCTCAGGTTTGTCACGGCCCTTGAGCGCGGTCCACGTGCATACGCTATTCAATTGCGTGACATCAAATCTCCGCAACTTGGGGATGTACCTCACGCATTTTGATGATGTGCTGTTGTGGCTCAAGGTTGCCCCCCAGAGTCCGCAAGCACAGATGCGTGAGACCGGCGTCCTTCCATCCCTTAACGCGCGCGCGCCACTCGGCTTCACGAGGGCCGACGACTGCGACACCAGCTTCGGTACCGATCGCTCCAGGCTCCCGTTGGGCTGCCGTTGCGGCGGCCGAGATATCGGCGCGCACGGCCGGGAACTCCTCGGGCGAGCAGAGCACGAACCAACCGTCTGCGAGCCGACCAATTCGAGTTCTGACGCGTTGGATTGGTGCACCGCTTGGGCCAATCCACAGGGGAATCGGCTGCTGTATGGGCAAGGGCGAGAGACCAGCACCCACAACTTCATCCCAGCGACCACTGAAGGTTACCGCCTCCTGCGTCCACAGCGCTTTGAGTAACTCGATTTGCTCCTCGATCCGCGCACCGCGCGAGTGAAAGTCCGCACCGAGCGACTCATATTCCGCTTCCGAACCACCCACACCGATGCCCAGGCGGAGTCGCCCTCCAGTGAATACATCGAGCTCGGCCGCTTGCTTGGCGAGCAATACCGTCTGTCTAGACGGAGTCACTATCACCGATGGTACGAGTTCTATGTGCTTCGTGACCGCCGCGATGTATGCGAGGAGCATCAACGGTTCGTGTAAGTGTCCACCGTTAGGCCGCAACACCTGATCAGGGACTCGCAAGTGTGTATAACCGAGTTCGTCGGCGGTTTGTGCGAACTCTTTGATGGCACCTAAATCGTCTTCAAGCTCCCTGACTGGAAGCGAAATACCTATTTTCATTCTGTCCTTTGGATCGTCTGGGCTTACTAAGACGATGATAGCGCTGCTATACAGCCTCATGAAAAGAAAGCGCGTGGCGGCTGCTGGTCAAATTGTTCTACCCAACCCCATCCAAATCCCGCCACTTTTTGATCTGGCGGGACTTTGCGAGAAGGAAGGGCTATCGCTCCCTATTGTATCTTCAGGCCGAAATAGAACGCGGTTCTAATGATTCCGTGAGATTGTTAGGCCTTGGCACGAACCTCATCGTAAGCGACCGGCAGGCTATCTTCGTTCTCGAAATAGGCCTTGAGTCGTGGGCGCGCCAACATGCGCTCGGTCCACGCGGTGAGCTTTGACCGGCTTCGCATCATTTGGACAGCGGGTTCACCCCAGCAGTAGGTGGCGAGGGTCACGATGTTGAGTGCTAGGTAGTCGACCCAAGTCGGGTCATCGTTGCTAAAAAACCACGCCTGGTTGCCCTGGAAACTGCGTTCAATGATGTCGAGCCAGCGTGGGAAACGGTCGGCCAGAAAATCCGGGTTGCTGTCCCGACGACCTTCGTAGGTCTCTCGCCAGATATCCGCGATGTTGTACCCGAACTGAGAAGCGCGAACGGCATCTGCCGGTGCCACGTTGCACCCGTGTTTGTTGGCGAGGTATTCGACGATGGTGGTTGTTTGCGAGACGACGGTTTCGCCATCAATAAGTAGCGGACACGCGAAAATCGGCTCGTTTTGCGCAAGCGCTTCGATTCTTGCGGGAACGTCCGTGTCGATTGTGTACGGTTCGCTGACGTCTTCGAGTAACAGGACCGCTGGCTCGGCACGACCTGTAAAGCCAGGCCAATAGACGATTTCGTACGCCATGCGCGCTCTCCTAGTTTAACCATGTTGAACTCTACCGAATCCAGTGGACTCGTGGGAAGCCAACTTGTTCACTGGAGGTGTTGGAGCGCTGTGCGAATGAGCCTCGGCTTGCACGACCCATCGGCGAGAAGGTTTGTAGTAGTTGGCGTGAGGAACGGCCGGATTATACGGACGCTAACCATTCGCCGAGCAGTCCGTTTGACTGAGGTGCCATCAGTATCCTCGCCGTCCCCACGGGTTAGCGCAACTCGACGATCACGTCGGTGCTGATCCGTTCAGAACTTGCTGCCATGTGCTGCGGGTTGGCATCGCGGGAACCCATCAGTAACACCACGCGATCTAGTCCCCGGTCGATTATTTCACCGAGTCGATCAATACATAATGCCGGCGGACCGGCGACGGCGAATCGGCTGACAAATTCATCGGGTACTTCTTTCATATGAGCTGCTTTACCGCTCGCGTGATTCGCCATGTCGTAATTCGCACCAATGTGCTTGAAAACCGGCGCATCCTGTAAACCAGCGTTCGCGGCTGATGACATTCCACTGAAATGTGCGAAGGTTCCAGCGCTGCCTCGTATGATGTCGCGGGCCCGTTGTTCATCGTTGTCGCAGGCGATGTTGACGTAGGCGCCGAAACTTAGTTCGTCGGGATCACGTCCTGCGGTGTCGGCAGCGTTTCTTGCATCCTCAATTCCACGAGCAATACGCACCGGATCGGCCCCCATCGCGAACGTAATGCGTTCAGCAAACGTTGCGGCCAGTGCGATGACTTGCGGGCCGGTGCTCGCTACATCCACCGGCACCTTGGCTTGTCCACTTCCGTTGATCCAAGATATCTGACTGGCAAAGCCGTCGAGTTCGACGGAATCACCCTGCAGATAGCCTTGCACCTGTTTAATGTAGTCGGCAAGTTGAGAGGCCGGCGCCGGCTTCTGGCCCAAGAGCCCAAGGGCGGAATCACCTCGGCCGATCCCTAATACTGCTCGCCCGTTGGACTCGACTTGCACGGTGCCAATGGCGGATGCCGTTACAGCCGCGTGTCGAGTCACCGGATTAGTCACGGCGGTACCAACCTGAAGCGTTGTCGTGGCTTTCGCGGCGAGACACATCGCAGAGTAAATGTCACCGGACAGGCATTGTGTATCGGCAAAGAACAGGCCGTCCCATCCGTTATTCTCGGCGGCGAGCGCATGGTTTTCGCTTTGACCTGGCATGGGAAATGTTAATTGCCAAAACTCCGTCATAGGGGCTGCTCCGGTGCGATGAGAGGTTCAACAGAAGTTGAGTCGGTAAACGTACTCCCCTCACCGAAACCTGTCATGGCTTTTGAGTGCAGGCCAGTAATGATCCCGGTTGAAGACGGGGTCGATTACTCTGACGATTCAAACCAACCGGGTTGAGATTCGAAACTTGC
>ENA-UPTF01001288-UPTF01001288.1-marine-metagenome-genome-assembly--contig:-NODE-1288-length-16068-cov-3.179163_pt1 | contig 16068 bp, 12 predicted proteins | sample MGYA00238166_ERZ767019 | MGnify/ENA primary metagenome ERZ767019 (study PRJEB28930, sample SAMN06266391) | marine metagenome | isolation source: Sea water from 250 m depth | place: Atlantic Ocean...
GTAATCTGTATCGTTCTCGTGATGGTCTGAGTAATTTCGAAGAAGGTCCTAACTTCTTTACACCTGCCATGCGGCATTCTGCATTGTTGATTCGTGATAATCAGCTATACGTATTTTTTACCAACAGAAGTGATTCGCCGGAGCGCATTTTTTTATCGACTATTGATTTGTCAGGTGACTGGATAAACTGGACCGCAACTGAACCCGTGGAGGTGTTGCGACCTGAGACTGAATGGGAAGGATCAGATCTTCCAATTGAGCCATCGCGAGGGGGCTACATTGATGTGCGAGTTAACCAACTCAGAGATCCTGCAATTTATCAGGAAGATAACAAAACTTATCTGTTGTATGCGGTTGCAGGAGAAAGTGGAATAGCAATCGCTGAGTTAGATTTCACAAACAATTAATAATCAAATGTACTTCCAATAGAAGTTTTGCATAAAGGTGAAATTAAAAATGGGAAAAGTGAAAAGATCATTGTCTCTACTAATAATCATTTGCAGCCTTGCATTTGTTTCTTCTAGTTCATTCGCCCAAGGTAGCTTCGCAGGTGTTGAGCTAAGCATTGAGCATGTGCAGGGCAATGTTTATATGGTTCAGCGGCCCGGCGGTGGTGGCAATATCGGTGTGCAGGTTGGGCCAGATGGTGTGCTCTTGGTCGACGCACTTTTTGCGCCACTTGCGGATCGACTCGTCGCGGCAATCAAGGAAGTGACCGATGAAGAGATTCGGTTTCTCATCAATACTCATATCCATGGCGACCACGTTGGCGGTAATGAAAACCTAGCGAACCTTGGCGTTTTAATTTTTGCTCACGATAACACGCGCACTAAGTTTCTTGAAGAAAGCAGTCACTTTCCACGTCAAGGCGGAAGCTTCGCGCCGCAGCAGGCAGCCGGAGGACGTCCACTAATTACTTACGACAGCGCAATCGGCTTTCATTTAAACGGTGAGGAAGTCCGTGCTTTTCTTGCACCACCTTCTCACACTGATGGTGATACTTTTGTCTATTTCCCGGAATCCGATGTACTGCATCTTGGCGATGTATTTAGAACTACGAGTTATCCCATCATCGACAAGTTTAATGGTGGCACCTTAAGAGGAACTATTGCCGCATTGGATTTGGCCATTTCTATGGCAGGGCCAGACACCAAAGTAATTCCTGGTCATGGTTTGGAGATTGTTGGTCGTGCTGAAATGCAAGAATTTCTGGATATGATTTTGGATATTCGTGATCAGGTGTACACCATGATTCGAGAAGGCAAACATCTCGATGAGGTTATGGCGGCTGCACCAGCAGCTATATACGATGCCGAGTGGGGACAGGAAGCGGGCTGGACCGCAATTGATTTTGTGCCTCTGGTTTATTATGAATTAGGTGGCGCTGGCAGACTGCTCGATCGGCAATAATTCGATTATTAAGTAGGAAATAATATGATTACAAAGACAAAAGCAATTTCAGCTACTTCCCTTTGTCTCATTTTCTTCGTCAGTGCTTTCAAGACTGTAGTCGTTAATGCTCAACAATTAGCACCAAGCGATTCTTGCGGAAATAATCCGCAAGCACTGATTAGTTTTGCGGACCCAGTTCTGGAATCTATAGTTCGTGATGCGTTGTCGATCGCTTCAGATGGTGAGCTTACTTGCGAGCTTGCTGCAGAATTGAATGCATTAAATGCTTCGGGTCCTGGCCCTACGCGCTATGTATCGGGGTCCCCCGAATGGCGCGATCCGGAGCAAGAGTTTCATGACTTGTCCGGAATTCAAAATCTTACCGGATTAACCCGTTTATCCATGAACAATCGGGGGCTAAGAGACATAAGTCCGCTGGCCAGTCTCACTGATCTTGTGGTGCTAAATCTTCATACTAATTGGATTAATGATCTTAGCCCTCTTTCAGGAATGACCAAGCTGACAAGTCTGTTTCTCAGCGAAAATCCCCTTTCGGATATAAGCCCTTTAAGTGGACTCACAGAATTACGGGTATTGAGATTACATCGTCATGGAGATTTTATTGGCGGACAAAATCCTAGATCTTATAGAGGCGCTACTGGCATTCTTTTTACTAATGCAATTACCGATATAAGTCCGCTGGCGAAGCTAACAAAACTAGAAGATTTGAATGTGCATACACAGGAAGTAAGCGACTTGAGCCCTTTAAACGATATGACAAGCCTAATTGAATTGAGACTGGCTGGAAATACGTTTACCGATCTCAGTCCTATCCGTGGTCTTACTAGTTTGCAAAACCTGGAACTGACCGGAAACTCAATCACTGACATAAGTCCCCTTGCAGGATTGCCGAACCTTGCTCGAGTCGATTTGCGCTATAACCCTGATCTAAATGACATTCGTGCATTGCTTGAGAACCCTGGAATTGGCGGAGGAGACATCGTCGAGTTAAGACACACACAAGTAACCTGTGAAGACCAGGCAAGACTGGCAGAAAAAGGTGTGGAAGTTCGAACCGAATTGTTCTCCGCCTGTAATTAGCAAACCAATTCAGGAGCTGTTATGCGAGTAGCTAAATTAAAAATAGGTTTCGTCACGCTCGCTTTAGTAGCAATGAGTCTGCATGCACAAACCGACTTGCCGCCTCTAAACGAAAGAAATCGGGCAATGACCATGTCTGGTGAATTTACCTTCGCCAGTGTTGGGGATTTAATGATTCGAAGACCCGCGTCTCAACTTGCTGATCCTGAAGTGCAGGAAGTTTTTGACCTGCTGCGAAACGCTGATTTAGCGATGGGCAATATGGAAGGGGAATTGGCAAACATCAAAGAGTTTGATGGCCCTATGAATGGGTTCGTAGGTACCCATGAGGTCGCTGCCGATCTTAAGGTCATGGGTATTGATATGGTCAATCGTGCTCAGAACCATCTATTGGATTCTGAATTCGCTGGTATGTTTTCTACTAACGCATTGTTAGACGCAGCTGGGATTATTCATGCGGGTTCAGGTAAGAATTTGCAGGAAGCGGCAGCGCCAGCTTTTTACGAAACCACAAAAGGTCGTGCAGCATTGGTTGGAACCCATGCACCTATATGGCCTGAGCATAATCGTTTAGCCGCTACGCCATTGATTGGTAACTTAGGTGGCAGACCTGGGCTTAACATGCTCAACTACAGCGAGACGATCCTTGTATCTCAAGAACAGTTTGATGCGCTGGAGCAAGTACGGGAAGGTTTTTTGCAGCAGCGCGAAAACTATGACAATCCTCGGCCATTCGCGAACGCATCCGCATCGACAGGTATTAATTTTCCAGCGTCCAGTTCCGGTAGAAATAATCCAAATTATCGTATGGTGGGAGATGGTGAGATTCCTGGGACTGTTGTCTACGATATGAACGATATCGATCTCGATCGCATTTTGAGAAACATTCGAAATGCGCGGCAACTTGGAGATTTCGTTATCGCCGCCGCACACATCCACCAAAGTCGTTCGATCGTGGAAACTCAACATCTAAGTACGCGCCCTCCGGCGTTTTACGAAGAGTTAGCTCGCAAGGCAATCGATGCCGGCGCCGATGCCTTTGTCGGTACAGGGGTACAAACTCTGCGCGGCATTGAAATTTACGACGGCAAACCAATCTTCTATGGCTTGGGTGAATTTTTTAGAGAAGCACAATGGGAATTGGAAGTTGCTCTTGGCAATGCAGATGCAAACTCAAGCAGAAGAATGCAACAGTTCGCTAGAAATTTTGGCGGCTCAACCCAGTCATTAGAAAGCTTAGTTGCCATTAGTCATTACGACGATGGCGAGCTCACTGAAGTGCGACTCTACCCGACAGAGTTGGGAATTGATGGGCCAGATTCTCGTTTAGGTATCCCGCGCATGGCGGACTTGCGACACGCCCAGCAAATTCTGGAAAGAGTGGAGCGTCTTTCTGATGAGTGGGGGACCGAGATCGATATAGAAGGAGGTGTGGGAGTTATTCGAGTTAATTGATTTCTTTTAAATTTTCTGCGAGCAGTAATTTATATTCCAAAGTGAGCTGATGGTCCGTGAGTATATGCAATAAAATTATTCGACTTTGTTGTAATAGCGTTGAGCTTCTTACTCAAGTAAATATCTTATTGCTGCATTTTTTGAGCCATAGGTAACTCACAAATTCGATTCATGGTAGTAAGATCACGACTGGGGTATTCCCATTTAAGTTTTTCGCCCTCCATATAACGAGTGACAACTGGCACTAGTCCCAATGCTTCGAACTGCAAGCGACCATCGATCCATTCTGTTGTTGCACTGGTGCGAATACAAAGATTAAAGGGCCCTACAGATAGTGGGCGCACATCGTCCGAGGCGCCCGCAAGCAACCCGTCTGTGGTCATGTCATGGATAACACCGGCGGCCGTGACGACATAACGATTTCCACACTGTTCAATTCTTTCCATATGGCCAAAGCTTCCATCGCTTCTTGTTTCAATCCACAGACCTCGCATATCGGTTGCACCTTCCGGGAGCGGTTCTGTGCATCCTGCGAGAATTGGTTTTGGAAATACTTCATAGCCGCAATTTGGCGTGTGGCCTTGCGGGAAGTCATTAGCTAATAAACCTGAGCCATCAAGAACCGGCAACTCACAGTAGTTAATATTCTCTTCACTACCTAGATAGATATGGGCTGGTGTTAGATTTTGTGGGCGAGGGTAGAGCAGCAGCACGAGCGCAAATAGTAACGGCACTATGCCTACCATACCGACTACTACTAACAAAAATCGTTTCAATCCAATATTCATTGCATCCATATATAAGAAAGGCCGGAAGGATTTACATCTTTCCGGCCTTTCTTACTGGTTTAATTTTCTACTCGGATCCACCGCCTGCATTACCTGCAAGGTAAGAGCGAGCTTCGGAAACAAAGCCCTCATCGCCTTCCCAAATATTAACCAGCATCTGGTAGTGCTCACCTGCTGCGTCAGCATGACCAGTAGCGGCTTGTGCACGGGCCATACCCAATAATGAACGCGGACGATTTGGCATACGCTCAAGCGAGATTTCAAATTGCTTGATTGCGTCTTCATGGCGACCGAGGTCTACCAGCACTTCACCGTACATCTCAAATACTGGTTTAATTGGTTGGGCTGACCCACGGGGCGGTGCCATTGGCGTAATTATTTCCACCGCCTGGTCAAAGAAGCGTGCAGCCACATCAGGATGATTCATACCGGCGTGAAGTAAACCACTAACCTGGTTCGCCATGATGGCAGTGAAGCCATCTTCCCCAGCCTCAATACGACGCTTAAATTCTTGCTCAGCCGCTTGCATAGTAGCTTGATCTTCCTCGTGATAAGCAGAGAGGGCTGTCGCTAGAAGTGCATGATCTGGAGAATCTCCTGTGATGTCCTGGATTTGCCACTCTTCGGTTTCAACGATGTAACGATTCTTGGTTAGAGCAACAGTGTTGTTTGCTCGAGCTGCACCGGCTGCGCCGCGAGCTCCGCCTTCAGCAAATCCACCTTGAGTAGACATGGTTTCAATGCGATCGATCCAGAGACGAGCTTTCTCATAGTCACCTTTCTGGAGGTCGCCATACTGACCCCAGTCCAAAGAATGGATTGCATCTCCCATGCTTTGACCTGGCCGCCAAAGTTCACGAGCTGCGTCATAAGCGGATTGATTGTTGAAAGATACAAGATCCCACATGCCGTGCTGAATAAAGATATGAGTAGGCATATGTCTCGCATGTGATACCGCGGGTGCGATTTCGGCATAGCGATAAGCAGCTTCCAAGGCCAGTGGCGCATGAATCGGATCGTCGAACGAGTGAATCGTGTAGTGTGCTGCACCTGGATGCATTGGTTTTCTGCTGAAGATATCTAATGCAATGGTTCCTGCGCGAATCGCCATGCGATTATCAAGGTCGCGATCAGGAGTTACTGCACGGGCACTTAATACTGATAAAGCGTAGAAAGCAGCCACTTCGTCGTCATCTGGAAAGCTCTCATAGAGATCTCTCATTGCTTCCATATAGCCGAGCTTGCGATCTCCTATTTCCCCTTCGCCCCAAAGAATTTCTGCGGCCTTAAGAAATCCCTTTTCACGAGCTGTTGATGCTTTAGCCATCCGAATTTCCGCTGTCGGACCAAGACGCTCCAGTGCAGCTCGAGGTTCAGTAGAATCCATGTTTGAGAAGAGAGGATGGTTGTATGCAAGTGACTCACCCCAATAGGCCATAGCAAAGTCAGGCGCTATCTCCTGTGCAGCCCGGAACTGCTCTTGGGCTTGTTCCCAGCCAAAGCTGTGCAGAATTGCTACTCCTCGCAGGAAGTGCTGTTGAGCTTCGCCAGATTCTGAGGTTGCGAAGTCGATTGAGCCGACGCTATCGAACTGAGCATTTGCTGGTGCTGCCAGGATTGAAAAGATGGCGAACAGCGCGAACGATTTCAGTAACTTCATAGTCTTTCTCCTTTAAATGAATGGGCCGGAGTAATTATTTTTGGGTGATATCTCACTACTATCTCCGTCTGATCTTTTTTTATCTTTCTTATACCGCCATATTACTCACTTCGCCTGCTGTATTCACTGTCCAGCTTTGAATTCCTGGGTTGTGATAAAAAGCATTGGTGCCGCGATCTGCAATCACTGCTTGGCGGGTTAGCTGGACATTTCCGGCGCTATCGGTGGCGCGGCTCTGGAGTATTGCTTCTCCACCATTCCATTCCCAGGGGATGCTGAATCGGGTGAGGGACTTATCCCTTTGCTCACTTTCTATCAGGGCATCTGCCCAGCTGCGTCCCCCGTCAGCACTGACCTCAACCAGACTTATACTACCGCTGCCGGACCAGGCTATACCGGTAATCTTATATAGCCCTGTGCCTTGAAGGGTCATTTCTCCTGAAGGAGAAGTAATCAGTGATTTTGTCTCCATGGGGAAAGTGAATTGGCGACTACTGCGATCCGGCAATGTGTCAGTGTACTTGCTGGTCTCATCGCGGAATTGAGCAGGAGCATTGGTTAGCTTGATTTGGGTTAGCCATTTCACGCTGATATTACCTTCCCAGCCGGGAACGAACAGACGCATTGGATAACCCTGTTCCGGCCGAACTGGCTCGCCATTTTGGAATAGCGCGACCAGAACATCATCGAGTGCTTTTTCCAGAGGAATCGATCGTCCCATGCTAGCGGCATCGGCGCCGACGGCGGCTATCCAACTTGCTCCCGATTGCACGCCCGCTTCATCCAACAAAGTGGATAATGAGATACCGGTCCATTCTGAACAGGACACCAGACCGTGAATGCTTTGGGCCGTGCCGCCCGGAAGGCCTTGGGTGTTGGACCTGCCATTACCGGAACATTCTATGAAATATACCTTGCTCATCATCGGATACTTGAGCAGATCCTCATATTCGAACACCAGAGGTTGTCTGACCATGCCGTTAATCACTAGTTTGTGGCCGGCAGGATCTATATCGGGCACGCCCGCGTGGTGGCGCTCAAAGTGCAGACTATTTGGGGTAATGATTCCTTGAAGGTGCTGCAATGGTGTGCGCGAGATACCCCCGCCTGGATAGGTTGGATTAGGGGCGCCAGCTATTCTCTGCAGCCCAGCGTGGCGCGAAGGTTCGCCATAGGAGCTGGGTCCCGGGCCAGGAAACTTCGACCAGTTTGGGATTTCCAGGCCGTCCTCGGCTCCTAATACCGAATTGGAAACCGCCATTCCCATGCCAGTTAATCCCATGCCAAGCAAATGGCGTCTATTGATCAGTCCATTGCCGGCGACTTTTTCCAAAACATTCTTCTTCATGACTGACTCCTGTTGCTGAAGGAGAGAAGACAAATTTTTCCTATTCTATCTAAGGAATAGCTTCCTGCGTAGCTCGGCTTGCTTCTTCTACTTCATTCTTTAGCAGAGCTTCTAGTGAGATGCCTTCCTTAGCGAGCACTCTTTGTCTTAGTAAATAGTAGACAACACCTAAAAACAGAAGGAAGAAATAACCTAGAGCCGGTGCAGTGTTATCTCTCACGGCAATAAAAATAAACAATGTACCCATTACGATATTTACCACAGCGGTAATCCAAAGCCACTTCTTGCTTAGTTTAAATTGGGCGTTGTTGTAATGGTCGGGAAGTTTTTTTGGTAAGAGCACCAGCGCAATACCCCATATTATTCCATATAACATCCATCCTATGACTGAAACCGAAGCGTATTGCGCGATGTTTCCCTGAAACGCGATTCCAGCAAGGATAACCACCGCAACCAGAATAATTGTTGTATCGGGTTCCCCAGTGCGGCGGCTAACGCGATTAAATATATCTGGGTAGATCCTATTTCGTGCTACTGCAAAGAATGAGCGAGAAGCGGTGATGATAATCATGTTTATAGAAGTACCGGCAGCGAGTAATGCAGCAAGAGTAATGGCTGTGGAATACCATTCAGGTAAAAAAGTCGCGGCGGCAGCGCTTAAAGGTGCGGCGATCGCACCCAGTTCCTGCCAAGGAATTAGTCCCGGAACGACGAAAGTCACTGAGATATAAATAAAAGCGACTATAAGAAAAGTATAAAAAGTTATTAATGGAATGTTCTTGGCAGGATTCCTGATTTCCTCCGTTATGGCCAGCAGCATAGTGAAACCGGTATAGGAAAAGTAAGCAGGCACCGCTGCTGACAAAACTGCGTTCCATCCCATGGGAGCCATCGGTATTAACAAATCCAAATCTATATAAAACAATCCGCCTAATGAGAGAATTAAAAGTGCAGTGACGAAGATTGACACCATCACCATCTGTATTTTTACACTGGAGCGAATTCCTAACAGGTTAATTACCATGATGACTACAACTACCGTTACTGCGACAGTCAGTCGACTGGCATCTGGCATAAAAAACGCAAAATAATCAGCAAAGCCGTAAGCGAGAATAGGGCCACCAACCAAAGCTCCCAACATCGCGGCCCAGACTTTAAGAAAGCCAAGTAGTGGATGTAAAACAGTACTGGTGAATACATAGTCTGAAGCACTTACCGGTAGGATGCTACCGACCTGTGCAGCGACTAAGGTATTAAAGAAAGCGGGGATGATCGCAATCAGATAGGCAATGAATACTGCTGGTCCTGCAATACCCGCCAGATTGCCAGGAAGAATAAAAATAGAAGCGCCGACGACGTTTCCAACCATGAGAAAAACAGCGCCAGCCAATCCTACTTTCCGTTGTAGACGCACACCACTCATTTATTATTCCATTTATTCAAATTTTCTTAGTTGGTTGGAAGATGTTCCTTGCAGGCACGAATGCCATCACTTAATGATTCGCAAAACAGATCGATGTGGTCTTGAGTAGTGGCTGTCGATAAACAACCTGCCATGTTTCCGCCAATCCAAATGCCATTCCCAATAAGATAGTTCCGCAGTTTCTCCATAAAAACTCTTTCATCTTCTTTTACTACGATGTCGGTAAAGTTATCCATGGGGCGATTATGAAATCTAACAGCAAACAGTGAACCTTTTCCGATTACTTGCCCGAAAATATTTAAATCATTTAATGTTGATGTGACTTGCTGTCTCAACTTATCACCCATCGCATTAAGTTGATCGAATTTTCGAGTATCCATAGCAGACATAGCTGCTTTTCCTGCTGCCATAGTGATTGGATTGCCATTAAAAGTACCACCGTGGGGTAGGCGTGCAGTTCCGCCGTCTCCAGGTTCAAATACAGACATGATGTCGGCTCTTCCGGCAATTGCGCCGACTGGAAAACCTCCGCCGATGATCTTTCCTAAACTTGTGATGTCGGGTTTTAAACCAAACATGCCCTGACCACCTGAGAAGCCCAAGCGAAAACTGATCACTTCATCGAAGGCTAATAAAATTTGGTATTGTTTCGATAATCGCGCCAGGGTCGCCAGATATTCTTTTGAAGGCGAACTCATGCTTAATGTTTGCGGCATCAAGTCGATCATGATGCAGGCCAGACTATCGGCATGTTGTTGCACGATGGTTTCGGTTGCATCGGATTCATTAAATGGAAGTGGAATAACTTCGCGGAGAACTGAATTCGGAGTTCCAAAACTATAAGGCGTGGATCGGGGTACTAATCCTTCGCGATCTTCTGGGCGGTTCTTGAGACTAACTTCTGCAAAATCATAGGACCCGTGGTAAAGCCCTTCTATTTTGGCAACTTTTGGTTTACCGGTAAAAGCCCGCGCAGCTTTTAACATGTTCATAACTGCTTCTGAACCAGAATTACAAAATCGAATCTTTTTAAAGGATTCGACGCGATCACAAAGCAGCTCTGCTAATTCTATTTCTGCTTCTGTAGTAAATGAGCAAGCTGTTGCTTTTGTAATTTGCGCATCTACAGCTTTTCTAACTGGTTCGAAACAATGACCGTGAAGTAATGATGTATAGTTGTTATTGAAATCGATATAGCGATTTCCATCTACGTCAATGACTTCTGCACCTGACGCTTCATCGAGATAAATTGGATAAGGTTTTAACGCGATTGTTGTCCTGCTGTTTCCATCAGGAAGGACTTGTTGAGCCCGCCGATACAATGCGGCGGATTGCGAATTGAGGTTTGGATACTCCATACAGAATTCCTGCTATTTGAGTATTGCCAGAAGATTGCTAATCATATGAGAAAACTGACCCCTAAGCCCGCAATATTTGATACAGTCCATTTCGCCTATGAGAAGTTTCAGCCTATTTTTATTATTAGTCGTTGCTCTGAATTCGATCCAGACTTTTGCCCAGTCTGATAGGCGTCAGCTAGAAGAGCTTTTGGCTGACTATTGGTCTTATACGCTGCAGGAAAGTCCTACGCTGGCCACCCGTGCTGGAGTAAACGATTTTAATCATTTGCTGCCTCAGGTTTCTCCGGTTGATCAAGCACGAAAGCTGCGTTCAGAAGAAGCATTTCAGGAACGATTAAACTCAATCGATCGAGATAGCCTTAATCGAGATAATCAGGTTAATTATGATTTATTAGATTGGGAGCTTGGTCGATCGATAGATGGGATGCGTTTAAATACCTCACGAATCCCTTTTAATACATTTTCCAGTTTCTTCTCTGGAGCTCTAAGAGCAAGCTTCGGTATCAATATGAATACCGAAGAAGATTATCGCGATTACATTGCACGCATCGAAGAATTTCCTCGCTACTTCAATGAAAACATTGAAAACATGCGACAGGGAATACGCGATGGTTTTGTCTTACCAAAAATAATTATCGGTGGTGTACTGCCAACTGTTCAGGCCCAGGTTTATGACAATCCTGATGACAGTAGTCTAGCTGATCCAATACTTGATATAAATGAACGTCTTCCTGAAGCAGTTAGAACACAAATAATAAATGATACACGCAGTGCTATTCGAACTTATGCTATTCCATCTTTTAGGCAGCTAGTCACTTTCCTCGAAGAAGAATACTATCCAGCTGCTATGGAAGGCATTGCGGCTACCGATCTGGAAAATGGCGAAGAGTATTATTCCCATCAGATTCGCGTTTATACAACGCGCACCGATTTAACCGCCGATGACATCCACGAAATTGGTTTAAGTGAAGTAACGCGAATTCGAAGTGAGATGGATGCGCTTATTGAAGAATCGGGATTCGAGGGCAGCTTCGGAGAGTTCACTGAATTTTTAAGAACTGATCCGCAGTTCTATGCAGAGACCGCGGAAGAGTTGTTGCAGGCTGCATCTTTCGTTGCCAAAAAAATTGATTATCGAATGCCGGAATTTTTTGGTCGATTACCGAGAACGCCTTACGGAGTCGTTCCCGTTCCTGATGAAATCGCACCCAATTTCACAACTGCTGCATACAACTATGCAGTCGTCGGTGGTACCCGCGGTGGCGCCTATTGGGTTAATACTTACGCACTTGATCAAAGGCCGCTTTATGAACTCCCGGCATTAACCGCTCACGAGGCCGTACCTGGCCATCATCAGCAGAATGCTATCGCCTCAGAGATTGAGGGTGTGCCAGAATTTCGAAAGGTGCTTGGCTATTCAGCCTTCGGAGAAGGATGGGGTTTGTACTCTGAAAAACTGGCCATAGATATGGATATCTATGAAAACGAGTACGAACATTTTGGTCGCTTAAGTTACGAAATGTGGCGCGCCTGTCGCTTAGTAATCGACACCGGCATTCATGCCAAGGGTTGGAGTAGACAACAAGCTTTAGATTATCTAGGTGACAATACTTCTTTATCCCAAGCTAACATACGAGCAGAAGTGGATCGGTATATTTCCTGGCCAGGACAAGCCCTAGCTTACAAACTTGGCGAAATGAAAATACTTGAGTTAAGAGCACGCGCCGAGACTGAATTGGACGATCGTTTCGACATTCGGGAATTTCATGATGTCGTGTTAGGTCAAGGCGCGCTTCCTTTAGATTTGTTGGAACGGGTTGTTAATCAGTATATAGAAGAAGCTCTTTAGTATTTTTTACAACAATTGCATTGAAGACTGCTATCCTGTTTAGCCCCGATATACTTGCGGCTTAAGGTTCACATCTTTAATACACTCATGGATTAAGCCAAACTTTTCTGTTGTTCTTCCTTGGTAGCAACCCAATCCTTATCAGCCACATCCCATTCGCGTGCAATATAAATAAACGGAGTATCGATAATAGCAATAAGCACTTTGAAAAAGTACTTTGCCAGTGCAAGTTGCATCGCGGTTTCAAAATCAACCACACCCCACCAAACAACAATTCCATAAATAACTGTGTCTAGCGCTTGGGAGCAGATGGTGGAAACATTGTTGCGTAGCCATAAATGTCTGCCTTGGGTTTTATTCTTTATTTTGTGAAACATCCATACATCGAACCGTTGGCTGATCAAATAAGCCAATAAGGAACCCAGAACGAAGCGTGGCGTGAAACTGAAAAGTGTTGCAGTCGCCGCGTGCATGCTCTGAGCGAGACTCGCAGTTTCCGGATCGGTTGCCGGTAAATAGAATAGGCTCATGCTAATCATCACGATGATAATTACGCTTACAGTGAAACCGATCATGACAGCTCGGGTGGCTTCTGCTTTGCCGTAACGTTCGCTCAATAAATCCGTTGCGAAGTAGATACTTGAGTAGAGAATAACCCCCATGCTGGTTTGCAGGCCGAAAATCTCAGTTAGTTTTGGTCCTTGAAGGTTGGCCAGTAGCAAGCTTATGACGATGGAGGCATATAGGCCCTGGCGACCAAAGAATCTGAACAGAAGAATGGCAAAGGTTAGATCAACAGCAATGGTAGTAAACCACAGCAGCTCTTGATTCATCTGAAAAATATCTGCAAGGGTCGACATGATTATGGTGGAAGTCCTACTGATTTAAGTCAATCTAGTCATTGTTAACGATCGCTCGGACGATCATCCAGTATAATAGCAAGATTCAACATAGCCTGAGCCGCCAGATTTGGTAAACTTTTCACCACAGTGGTAATCCAGAGAGACTAGCTTTATGAAACGATTCTACGAACTCGGTCAATCAGTGTACTTTTGGCTGGCGGGAATAGTGTACTTGGTAATGATGGAAGGTATTGCCCTTTACTACCAGTATGTTCTGCAATTCTTCCCTTGCGCACTCTGTGTTCAGGTTCGAGCTTGGGTGGTTGGTGCAATTGTCAGTGCTGGAGTCAGTGCCTATTTTAAAGCGACATTCTGGATTCGCTTCGTTGGACTTAGCGCTACCATATTTTTTATGAGTGGTGCACTTTATACCAGTTGGAATGCCTGGGGTGTGGAGAACGGAACGGTGATTTCAAGCTGTACGATTGGTGCAGGATTTCCGACCTTTATGCCTCTTGATCAATGGATCCCCTTTTTCTTTGGTGCCGATGGTCCCTGCGGTCAGTCGCCGGAGATGTGGCTCGGCCTTTCCATGGTTGAAACGCTGCTAATTACAATCGGCGTTCCCTTAATCGTTCTAATCGCTCAGTGGTTGATGCATATACCACATGCAATAGTTTCCACAATACGATTTGCAACATCATAAAAACAAGGGAAAGCCCTCGTCGTTTTCAATGAGGATTTTGAAATGATAAATCAAATTCGTTTCTTCTCGTTCGCTGTATTTAGTTTTATTGTTTTAAATGTCAATTTTGCCTGGTCGCAAAGCAGTATTAGTAACCAGTACTCAGTTATTGAAGCTTCATCCAACTACTCTGAAGCAATTGCTAAATCCCGGGATGAAATAAAAATGCTAATGGATGCTGGTGCGCCGGGAGTGTCCATTGCCGTCGGTGTAGACGATGAATTGGTTTGGGCGGAAGGATTTGGCTACGCGGATATAGAAAATTTAGTTCCAGTTACCTCCCTTACTAAATTCCGCGTTGGCAGTGTTTCAAAAACCATGACTTCCATTGCTCTGGGAATTCTTTATGAAGAAGGACTGATTGATTTAGATGCACCGATTCAGCAATACGTTTCCAGCTTTCCAGTAAAAGAAAAAGGAATAGTAACAACACGTTTACTTGCCTCGCATCGCGCTGGAATTCGTCACTATCTTTCAGATATGTCGGATAATTTTATTCAGGATCATTATGAAAACGTAGTCGATGCCTTAAAAATCTTTGCCGACGATCCATTATTATCTGTACCTGGTGATGAGTACTACTATTCCAGCCATGGTTACAATTTATTAAGTGCAGTTTTGCAGGAAGCCAGTGGTGTTGAGTTTTTAACTTTGATGCGAGAAAGGGTATTTGGGCCACTTAAGTTAATTGAAACCGTTGCTGATCATACCGACCACATAATTACTGGACGAGCTGCACCCTATACAAGAAGAGATGGTCGCTTAGTCAACGCTCCTTTTGTTGATAACAGCTATAAGTGGGCCGGAGGTGGTTTTATTTCAACGCCTTCTGATTTAGTAAAATTTGGTTTCGGTGTTTTCAATAGCGGCATCCTGAAAGACGAAACAATTGAATTGCTGCTTAGCCCGCCAGTTTTGCCTAATGGCACGATTGCCGACCAAAACTACGGATTGGGATGGAGAACATTCAACGACGATGGCCCCTGGATTGGGCATACTGGGGGTTCAGTAGGGGGCAATACGCTTTTCGCAATGAACCCTAACGCTGGCGTAGTTGTTGCTATTGTTTGCAATCTATCCGGCTGTCTCGGTGCTAATCGAAATCTAAACATTATTGGGTCTTACTTCGCCGAGCAATCTACCAATCTTCCGTAACTAATTTTTGGTGCTTGCGTCTCAGTCTTGGAAAAGCGCCAGAGTGCTTCGTTACGAATAATCTATTCTGCTTAATTGCGCTGCTAATCTAATCTGAATACACAGCGTTTTATTTCTGGATCGACATGGACGATAATCCAGATTAGCGTCGTATTGGTGCAATGGAAAGGGAGTAATGAGGAAAGGCGATAGCATTAAGTATTTGGCAGTGGTCATTATTGTCTTCAATACCACTTTCAGCTTTGCTCAACTTCAATACCAGGAGCGCTTGCCGCGGGATGTATTTGATGTAGCGGCCCCCTCTACCAGAGTTACTGGTACTCCCGGCGATATGGCCTATTTGGAACGGAATTGTCGTGCCATTGCCACGGATAACCTCCGTCAGCGCATTGTTAATACTGCGATTCAGGAATGGTCTTACTTTGGCTATGCCCTTTATGATCTAACCCATACCCGAGACGACAATCCCGATTACCGCAGGCGCCCCTGGACTCGACCCCGAATTGATTATAACGAAGCTATTCGTGTCGCTGATTCCATTGCGGGTTATTGGTCATCTACTCCGGAAAGCGCCTGGATCTTAGGAAGACAGAATCAATACTGGCTGGATCGCGGTGCTGGATCGCGGTGGCGCGACCCCTGGTCGGCTGCATTTATATCCTGGATTATGTGTGAATCTGGATTAGGCGATAACCGACGCTTCCGTCGCGCTATTGCTCACCACAGCTATATAGATCAGGCTATTCGCATGTTTCAGCTTTTTGATGTTGATTCTGTAGATGGGGTATTGCTTGATAATAGGTTTTACTATAAACATTTAGGAAAGGGGATGGAGCCTATAGTTGAAGGAGGGGGGTTAAAATTAGAAAGAGATCAGTTATACAGAAGGGTAGGAGGTATACATAGTATCTTTACTCAGAGTTTAAGAGAAACACCAAACCTTTTAGGT
>ENA-UPTF01001289-UPTF01001289.1-marine-metagenome-genome-assembly--contig:-NODE-1289-length-16063-cov-5.254410_pt1 | contig 16063 bp, 14 predicted proteins | sample MGYA00238166_ERZ767019 | MGnify/ENA primary metagenome ERZ767019 (study PRJEB28930, sample SAMN06266391) | marine metagenome | isolation source: Sea water from 250 m depth | place: Atlantic Ocean...
CTATCCATCGATGACATCATTGATAATGAAGATCCTTTTGAAGCATTGGAACCAATACTGCCTCAGGAAGTTTATCCCATACTGGTATTAAATATTATTAATGATATCAAGTCAGATACCATAATGGAAGCAATCATTGAAGGACTACAAAAGGGCATTAAAGAATTCAAAGCCAAGAACAAATTAGATTAATGAACAAATATATACTGTTATTTTGTGCTTTCAATATAATTACTGGTCAAACGAATCAGATCAATAAAATACTGATATCAACAAAAAAAAATGGCATTTCCATAAATATCTCATCAGATGTACCCCTTAATAAATCTCAAGTTACAGGCTGGTATAATGAATCCAATTCTTGGTATTATATGACCATCCACAATACTAAAGGTGACGCTCTAGAATTAGAAAAAACTAAAATTTATTATCCTATTTCTAGCATTGAAGCGGTAAATACTGGAGAATCTTTACAAATAGGATTTAAGATGGACCGACCTGTTGAAGATTTTGAATTTTACTTTGGTGAAGCTAGCAATGCATTACTCGTGGCCTTGCGCTTCCCATTAGAAAATGTTTTAGCAACTATGGAAATGGAATCATCTATTCAACCAAATAATGAAATTAACGACCATATTAAATCTAGATCTTGGGTCAAAAGATTTTATATTGCTGGATCTAGTATGATAGGAATTGGAACATTAAATAGTAATAATCAAAAAGGGTGGGAGATTCCAGTTGGATTTAGCCTTATAATTATAGCTTATTGCTATGAAAAATTCATAATACATAATTCAAAATGAAAGAAAATTTACCTTACTTTGCCTGGTTTTATGTTGTTGGCATTCTTTTAATGTCCTTATTTATAAGATTTTACCTTTATAGAAAACGACAGAAAGAGCACAAAGAAGATCAATGAGAGCATTCATATTAATTTTTATTTCATTAATTAATTTGAGCGCTCAAAATGTTAAACAGTCTATAGAAACTGTTATTAGCGCTTTCTCGGAGGTTAAAACTGATAATCGCCATCTAACTCCCTATTTACTTGAAATAGCTAAAAATGGTCAAAATTTAGGATATGATGACAAAAATAAATTAAAGGAGATTGGATTTAATTTTAATCACCAATTAGTATCTCGAGGTGGAGCAAAAAGATCTGAATCTGCTGGATTAGACAAATTTGTCGATAGTGAGCATTTTAGGTTTCACTATACTACTTCTGGATATCATGCTATTGATTCTAAAGACCAAGACAATAATTCACTACCCGATTACCTTGAATCAGTTATTGAAATTTTTGATTATGTTTCTAAAATCCTCCACGACCAGATGGGCTATACTAAGCCTCCTGGTGATGGTTATTATTCTACTACTCGAGATAAAGGCGGCTCTGGACATTATGATATTTATATCCGTTCCATACCTTCAAAATATTATGGTTATGTACAGCCAGAAGAATATGCACAATCTAAAGGAGACAATGAAAAATCAGAATCACGGATTGAAAAAAATGCATTTACGAGCTATATGGCTATTCGGAACAATTATAAAAATTTTATTTTAGACGAAATTGAAAATATTAAAGTAACAGCTGCTCACGAGTATTATCATGCAGTCCAATTTGGATATGATGGGTGGGAAAAACCTTGGCTACTTGAATCTTCAGCGACTTGGATGGAAGAAGAAGTTTTTGATGAAATCAATGATTGTTATCAATATATGAAAGATTGGTTTAAATATCCCCATAGATCATTGGACGAAAGCGGATTCCATTGGTATGGTTCATTTATTTTTTTTGAATATATAGAACAACATATGGGAGGAACGAACGCTATCCGAAAAATTATTGAAGCATCTGTAAAATCAAATAGTAGAGAAAAAGATGGATCTCATTTAGCTATTGAAGAAGCGTTGAAAACAGAAGGGTTCTCTTTTCAACAGGCACTCAATGGTATGTCCATCGCAAATCAAATAATGTCATCAACTGGAACTGACAATTATTCTTATGAAGAAGCTCAAAGTTACCCAGTAGAAGGACCGACCATATTAGAAACCATTAATTTTCAAATTGGAAATCAAGATACAGTTGAGTCATCAAGATTAGCGCGCTTTGCTAGTCAGTATGTACAAATTGTATCTCAGAAACCTGTACTAGTCAATCTGTACAATCGAAGTGGAAGCTTCTCTGATCTAAGACTAAACGCTATACTTAAAATGAATGATAATTCATATAAAGTAATATCCAGCCCATCAATGAATATCGATCCAAAAAACCTTCAATCTATTTACCTATCTATAGTAAGCCAAGATACAACTAGCGGAAATTGGGATTATTTTTTAACAGTTGAAGATGGAGAATCAGGAACTAATATAACTGTACCTGAAGAATTTATTCTAAACGATCCATACCCTAACCCCTTTAATGGTATGGTTAGATTTTCAATATATACATTAAATAATACACCTGTTACTATTGATATAATTGATCTTAATGGGAGAAGAATTATTAGACTACATTCTGGCAACCTTCCCCCAGGAAATCATACTTTTACTTGGAATGGAATTGATGATTCTAGAAATAAAATCGCATCAGGCATATACTATATCAAAGCTTCTGGAAAAATAACAGAAGAATGGAAAGCTATTACATATTTGAAATAACCTAATCTCTAAATAGTGTAATTAGAAAGCGAAAGTAAATGATTCGGTTTTTAAAAACATCCCTTCATTGATGTAAATGCATAATAAGGAATAATTATATATAATATTGTATCTCTAATGAGGTAATAGACTACGATTGCAAGGATTACCTGCCAACCTTTTCTCTTCAGTAATAATTTAAAGCCCCCCTCGCGTTTTATCTCCAACCATTCAAGTAAGAACTTAGGACGATATAAAGACATTAATTTTCCGGTTTTATTTTCCCAAATTTGAGATTTTCATATTTTTCCCAAATTGTTTCACCTGCAGCCTGTTGAAAACGAAATGCGAATGACAAAGCATCGTCAAAGGAATTTCCAGCAAATTCTTCGTGTGTGAAATATTCGTCAATCCATCCTATATATTCTTGCATACCTGACTGATTCACCTGGTCAAAAATACCATAAATTAATTCGGCTCTATTATCATAATACCACGTTGTCACATCTCCATACCCTAAATCACCGATCATCTTCTGATGGGTATCATAGACCTGAGTAAGATAAGAAAAAAGAAATATCTCTTTTTCCTGAGGTTCTAACGTTTTCCAGTAAACAGAGATAGCACTTGGAGTTTGATCATTTTTCTTTTCCTGTGCAGGTAATACCGTTAATGAAAAAATAAGAGCAATGATAAATTTCATATTATTCTTCTTGTTTACTTGTTTCAAACTCTGAAATCATTTCTTCTAGTTTGTCCATAGCTTGATCTTCAGAAATCTTACCTCGATTTTCACCTTGATAATACAAATGTCCAGCGCCTTTACCAAATGCGATTCCAAGATCTGTGTGCGAGGCTTCGCCAGGGCCATTAACAGCGCAACCCATAAGGGCAACGGTCATAGGGGTTTTAACATCTTTTAATTTTTCTTCCATTTCACCAGCAATTTTAAATAAATCTACCTCTAATCTACCACAAGTTGGACAAGCAACAATAGTAACGCCTTTTGAAGCCAATCCAAGCGATTTTAATATTTCAAAACCTACATGTACTTCCTCGACTGGATCATCAGTTAAACTCACCCGTATTGTGTCACCGATGCCTTTTGCTAATAAAGCACCGATCCCAACAGAAGATTTGATTGTACCTGACTTGGTCGGGCCTGCCTCAGTGACGCCTAAATGAAGTGGATAATCATATTTTTTTGAGAATAGTTCATAAGAAGACATCATAAGATTAACATCAGAAGCTTTAAGTGATACAATGATATCATTAAAATTGTGTTCTTGGCAAATATCAATGTGGCGTTTAGCACTTTCAACCATGGCCTCAGGCGTCGGGAACCCATACTTTTCAATTAGATCTTTCTCAAGACTGCCTGCGTTAACGCCAATTCGGATAGGTAGTCCGGCACTACTGACTTTATCTAAAACTTCTTTTACTTTATTTTTACCGCCGATGTTTCCAGGATTAATTCTGATCTTATCCGCACCCGCATCAACGGCTTCTAAGGCCATACGGTAATTGAAATGTATATCTGCTACAAGTGGGACATTCATTTTTTTCTTTATTTCATACAACGCATCAGCCGCAGGTTGATCGGGCACAGTAATTCGAATGATTTGGCACCCTGCTTCTTCTAAACGCTCAACTTCTTTTAGCGTCGCTTTAATGTCATGAGTTTTTGTTGTGGTCATAGACTGTACAGTAACTGCATGCTCACCACCAACAATTAGGTTTCCAACCTTTACTTCCCTTGTTTTTCTTCTTTTAATCATTATTGTAGGTGCGAAAATTACAAAAGTCTATTGGAGGAAGGGATCATTCAAATATTTTTCAGCTAATTGGATAGCATACGTATAGTTTCCCAATTTGATGCACTTCTTATATGCAATTACAGCCTCCATACGCTTACCCTGTTTATCCATGATTTTTCCTTTGAGCAGATATGCTTCTCCTAAAAATGCATCTAAATCTGAATAATAATTATCAATACTTGAATTTGAAAAGCTTAATGCTTTTCCTTCATCTCCATTTAGATAATGATAGTATGCCCAAAGATAATATACATAAGAAGTAAAGAGTTCTTGATGTCTAGGCCGCTGTTTAGGAAGAGACCTATTTAATTGTTCAAGTTTTTTTCTAGCTAATTGCAAATCTCCCTTTTGAAGCAAACTTTGAACATAATGAATCTTGTAATCATAATTATTTGGATATTTTTCAACTAATTTTTTACTCAGCAGATATCCTCTTTCAATATCAATATCAACGAACTGATATATAAAAGACAGTATGCTTGTTGCTTCCGTCCAAGCCCAAGGACTTTGTGTTGCTGCAATTTCCATTTTCCTTAAGCCCTCTATCTTTGATGCTTCTAAGCCAAAAAGTTCAGCCCCCGCTTTTATAAGCACATTACTCATGCCCGCATAATACTCAACTATTCCAATCGGTAGATATAGATCAAGTAATGTTGAATCCATTTCTTCAACTTTCTGAATAATCCGGAAGCCTCTATATGCTGAAAAAAGCGTAGGAATCCATTTCTTTTGGCCTAAAAGTATTCGTGCCTTCAAACCTTTTGTCGTTCCAGAATATAAAAGATATTCAGGATCTGATGGATTTTCCGCTAATAGATAATCGTATATCAATTCTATATCATCAAGATTCTTATCAAAGTTTTTATAAACATCTTTTCGGCTAAGTGTTGATTCGTCGCTCCGCCACTTTGCCGCTACCCAGGCGATATGAACGCCAGGATGCTCTGGATATTTTTTGCGAGCATTATCAAGAATAATGACACTTTTTTCGTATTCATAATTATAAAAAGCATCTGCGCCAAGTCGAACTTCAACGTCACCAAGACGTTGCCCATTCAATATTGAGAATAAAGTAATTAATATGATTGAATACTTCATATAAGGTATAAAATTAGGGTGATTACTTATAGAAAAGGAAATATGATGTATGAGCGCGCCCTAGTTAAGAAAAAAAATTATTTCAACTTGAAGTTTTTCCAGCTAATAAAAGCCAACCACGTGAATCATTGTTTATAGGATCTATTTCCATTGATCGGGCCCAAGCAGCCTTTGCTAGAGCTGCTTCTTTCATTCTCCAGTAGGTAATTCCCAGACCTAAGTAAATTTGGGCATCATTTGGCTTTAGCTCTATAGCCTCTTGATAAGCCGCTAGTGATTCACGATTCATTCCTTTGTCTCTATAATAGTCACCCAGAACCCTCATAGAGCCAGGGAGCCATGCTCCAGAATTCTTATTAACGCTCAAAGCCTTTCTAAAGGCAGTTTGACCTAAGCTTGATTCACCTATACGGTTATATTCTACAGCTAAGATATAATAGGCTTGTGGGAGTAGAGTCCTTACTTGTTGATTATGGGGTTCATAGTGAAGCAGATCTTCCCATGATGATGCGGCTCTTCCCCATTCGCTCCCTTTAAAATAACTTAAACCTTGGTTAAATCGTGAATCCTTATCTGATGGGTCAATTCGAATGGCGTCACCATATGTAAGAGCTGCATAGACATATTTACCTTGATTAAAGTAAAGATTCCCTAATGCTACATAAGATTCATGGTGGGTTGGGTCTTTTTTAATAGATTCTTGATAGGTAGCCTTGGCCTTATCTAGATCTCCTAAGCCTTCAAAGGCTCTGCCTTTAAGATATATAAAACCAACTTGATTGGGAAACATATCTTGACCACCCTGAGCCAATTTAGAGGCAGTCTCATAATTAAGGTCGTTTAAATTCTGCCTAACTTTCTTCATTTGCTGCCCTGGGCCACTTGGATCTTTTTCTGCAGATTTTGATAACATATCATCGGACATAGATCGTGACTCTTTAGTTTTAAATAAAGTAGCCATTGTTTCAATTGTTGCTCGATGACTAGGTTGGACATCTAGAGCTTCATCAAAAGAATGCCTCGCTTTTGTCATTTGGCCAAATCTTGCATAGAAGGAACCAAGATGAAAATGAGCATCTGCATTATCAGGATTTTGCGCAGCTAATTTTAGATAAATCTCTTTAGCATCTTCAAAGCGACCATTCGTCTCATAATTTCTAGACAAATCAATCTGTTTACGAAAGTCATTAGGATCCAATCTAGCAGCCTGCTCAAGATCAGAGGTTGATGGAGCTAACTTAACATAAATCCTTTCCACCTTTTTCTTTTCTTTTTCATCAAGATAAGTGGTGGCTCTTGCTAGGTTTCTTGAGCTTAATTCAAAAGCCTCAGTTATATTATAAATTTCATTCGCGTACTTAACTGGACTTATGACTGGGATATCAGACATTCTAGGCGTTTTAGCCCTAGTTGGTGATTTTGAGGCTACTCGATTACCACTTTTTTTAGCCAATGAAGTCAATTGTTGTACCCTCTTCTTATTTGATGAGGATGGATTCAATTTATATGCTCTTTGGTAGTCCTTTAACGCTCCTGCATAATCTTTTTGCTTAGCTTTAGCATTTCCCCTTTTGGCATAGGATGTCGCTTGTTGTACTTGTTTTTTTGATGGCTTTTTGGATGAATTTCCACCACTTTTTTTAGCCAATGAGGTTAGTTGTTGCACCCTTTTCTTATAGTTGGAAGTTGGATTTAGCTGATATGCTTTTTTATAGTCAGAAAGGGCACCTCTATAATCCTTTTTCTTTGCCTTGGTGCTTCCTCTTTTAGCATATTTACTTGCTTGGGCAGGGTTCTTTTTTTTGGACTGAGCTTGTACAGTTGTAGCATTACTTGAGAATGGTATTATACCAACCATTGTAATAGTTAGTATAATTCGAGTTGTCCAAAGATAAATTAATCGCATGATTCTAAACTAAATTTACAAAGCAGATGCAATATAGAAAGGACTATTTTCAATTAATATCTTTTTCATAGTATTCATTTAAGTGTTTTGCTATATACAGTTTCCCAGTTCTCAACTGAACCTGAGGTACAAACAATAGATATTTTATCAATAGCAAAAGATTTTTTCATATCCAATTTACTGATTATTGACTTTCTTTTCTTCGCATCTAATTTCTTATAAATCAAACTAATATGAGGATCAAATTGATATATCTCAGGAAACGCTTGGCTGAATAAGGCATTTATTTTCTTCAAAGTTGAATTATTAACTAATTTTAAAAAAACTGTTTTCCAAATATCATCTGATTCATCTATCCCTTGAACATCAACTTGAAATATTTTTTGATCGAGTTGATTAATAATAATTTTTGCTTTATTTAAATCGGTAATTGGACTAAAAATCGTACAGTGCGGTTTAAAAATAGGCGCCAAGTATTTTTTGCTTAACGATTGAATCAATTTGCTAATTAACGCATCATCAAGATGAGATGGAATAAGCCAAATAGAAAATTTTTCCTTAGTCATAAATTGATAATATTATAATTGATCGATTCTAGAGAAAAATCTACAAAGAAAAAAGTTTTGTAAATTTGAGAGAGATCATACCATTGTCTTTTTCTTCACCTTCCAAATCAGAAATATTTGAGTAGACTATAAATAGATCGCTAAGTGGTGCATGAATAAAATTCATTCTAAAATTAGTAACTAACTTTTTATCCGCATCATTATATTGAAAGTAAAGTGTGTTTAAAAATTTTACTGAATGATTATATTTAACTTTTAAAGTGTATACATCAGCATTTACTTCAGCATCAGGGAATTTGACATAGTTTTTGTTCATTCCTAAATCAACTATTAATCGATAACCTCCCTTAATTGATGTGGATAAACCAATTGAGTTACGTGTGCCATGAAAATATTCCCCAAGACTTGCATTACCATTAAGGGTAATAAATTTTGTTCTATCACCTCGATAATACAAACTTAAATTATTGAATTTGTAACTTCCTTCAGGTACTTCAGCCCCGTAAAGTTCAAAAGAAGATTTAATTATTTCTTCAGTTTGTGTAATTCCTGAGAAAAGCATCGAACCATTCATAAACTGAGCATCAAAGCCCACTTTTAATGCCCTAGACTCCATATATCCATCTAGATTGTCATACTGATTTATAAAAGCATAGGGATTAATACTTAAGAATGGACCGGACGAATACCGTTTATGATAGCCTGCTGTTACAAATGTCTCTCCGACATTGCTCCGTTGCATAAACCCAACTCTTGGAATAAAAGATTTTCCCACTTTCTTGTAATATGCAGATAAATCCCATTGACTATTTCGATATGCAACAACCATACGACCCGCAGTATTATCTCCTTCTACATCAGGGTTATCAGTTTGGGCCAGATAGGAATAAATCAAAAACTTATTAATATTCAAATTCAAGTCCACTCCCATTGATCTATGATCATTCTCTTCACCATTGGAATTTCGATCTATGATGATTGCACCAAAATTTGATTTTTGTAATATATTTCCCTTAATTCGAGCTACATTAAATTGAGTTTGAGGAACATCATCTATTTTTTCAGCGAGCATATTTAAATAACCCACATCAAAGTTTCCTACCTTTCCACTTAATCTTCCACCGCCAGCAATTGGTACTTGCTGCCCAGATTCCAATCCTATGCGCCTACTATGAAACATTGTAAAAGACCTGCTATAGCGACTGGGTGACATGCGATAGAGATAATTGGAAATATCACCAAATTCAAATATTCCAGCATTTTCAAGAAAAAAATCGCGTTTTTCTGGAAAAAATAATGGGAAACGAGTCAAGTTTACTCTCTCTTCATCTGCCTCAACTTGAGAAAAATCTGTATTGTAGGTTGCATCAAGAGTTAAACTAGGCGTCACACTATATTTTAAATCGAAACCACCTGCAGATTTTGTAGTTTTTTCTTCTTCAGATATCTCATTTCCTAAAAGGAAAGGCTTTAATTGAAGATTTCGACCTGGTTTAATTCCCGTGATCCCTTTTAATGTGCCACCTTTAGATACTGTAACTAATTTTTGAAAAGGTTCTATCGGACTCCAATAAAGGTCTTCGCGTTTTCTACGAATTCGTCGTAGAAAATTAATTCCCCAATCTTGAGATCCATCATAAGGATTAAATCTTAAACTTGTTAAAGGAAAAGCCAATTCTATCTGCCAGCCATTATCATTAATTGAAGTTTTTGGGTGGACGATACCTTCCCAAGCTCGATTCATTGTAGTGCCATCGTTGTCAATATACATATCTTTTATTGCTCCCGCAGGATTAAAAAGAAACGCATATCCACTTTTGTCATCATTAAATGTGTCCAACATAATAGCAAAGGCATCAGAACTTTGTGAATCAAAGTCCTGCTCTAGACTTTCGATAATAATCTTATCTGGCTCAGAATCATAGAGTACTGCTGAGACATACAAAAAATCTTTATCATAAAGAACTCTGACAACAGTTTTTTCGGTAGGTAAATATCCAGGGTTAGGTTGTGATTGATAAAATTCTGTAATGGAATCCGCTTTCATCCAAGCTTCTTCATTAACAATGCCATCAATAATTATCTTACTATCAGTAAAAGAAGTATACATGGTTGGCCTAGGAAAAGATTTTAAATCAATGGCATCATCATTGGCAATTAAGAATGAGCAAAGAAATAAAATTAATAATACAATTTTATTATGATATGTGGATTTTTGCATAGCTAAGAGATCAAAATAACATTAGTTATGTTATTAGATACTCAAAAGTCATTTATTTAGGAAATTTTATACTACAACCTCTTGCTTTTGTTTCAGCTATATTAATTGTCTTACCTGAACCAAGCGCATTTATTGCATCAAAAAGATAGGTCTTCTTTACTTTTTTTGGTTTATAGGCATTATCATCAATAGCACCTCGATAAACTAGCTTACCATTTGAATCAAAAAGGTAAATATGAGGTGTTTGAGTCGCTCCAAATGCAGTTGCCAACTTAGACCCTTCATCTACAGTATAAAGAAAATCATGATCATATTTCTTTGAAAATTTTTGCATATCTTTTAAACCTTCACCTATTTTTTCACGATTTCTAGCATTAGGATTAATAGTTATAAAACCAATATTGTTTTCTGCACTAGCCTTAGCTAATCCGTTATATCTGCTTTGCCAAGCAACTACCCATGGACAAGTATTACATGAGAAATTTACAAGTAGTCCATTTTTCATCTTCACATCATTAAGGCTAACTTTTTTACCACTTATATCTACCATCTTTACATCTGGCAAAGGAATACTAGATCCTAAAGCAAGATCTTCAGCCAAAATAAAAGAAAACAATGATGAAAAAATTAGAATATTTTTTATTAAACGTAGCATGATTTTACTCCCAATAAATACTTATATAATATTACATAGGATTCAGTTATTTCCCTAATAAATGAGGATTAATTATAAATGGCTTAATACCGCCTTAGCAATTTGTATATCTTGAACTGCAACACCAGTTAAATCAGCAACTGTTATTTGTTTATCAGATGTTCGACCATTTATTTTATTTGATATCACCTCACCTAATTCTACAACTGAATTCATAACTAAACCATCTTTCAAGGCATGATGAATCTCACCCCTATCAGTACTTTGTGATCGACTATCTGATATAATCAGATCTGCTTTTAATAATATATTAGGATCTAATTCTTGTTTCTGAACAGTGTCAGAGCCCATGGCAGTAATATGTGTCCCTTCATTTACTGAATTTATTAACGGCATTTCACTTGGGGTACACGTTACTATCAATCGACAATCATTAATAACTTCATCAAGATTGGTGGTCGTTGAAATAGCAAATTCACTATTCTTCATATCCTTTTCAAATTTATCTAAAGAATCTGAATTTCTACCCCAAACTAGTGCATTATTACAATCAACAACTCCTTGTAAATATCTCAATTGCATTCTTGCTTGAACACCAGTACCTATAATACCAATCCTATTGATATTCTTAGGAGCAAAATATTTTGCACATATTGCTCCTGCTATAGCTGTACGTACATCAGTTAGATAACATTCATCATTTAGAACAGCAATAGGTCGTCCATTCTTTTGATCAAAAACCATTATCATCCCATTGCCTGTAGGAAGATCAAATTCTGAATTTTTATAGAATCCTGAAGCAATTTTAATCACATAACTATCGTCATTTTTTATATAACCATATTTAATGTGAACATCACCAGGTGGAGAGTCAAAACTAAGTTCTCCAACAGGGGGAACCACTACTTCACCATTAGAGTATGCCACAAAACCTTTTTCAATTTCATTAATCAAATCAACTTTTGGAAGAATAGATTTAATTGTATTTAGATCAACAATTTTTATCATAAAATTGTTTTTAATACTTCAGAACTAATATTTCCACCACACATGACGATCACAACAGTTTTACCAATTAAATTTGATTTATACTTTAAAAACCCAGCAATAGCTGTACCTGCTGCTCCTTCAATTAATTGATGATGTTTTTCAACTCCAATACGAATTCCATCGATTATTTCATCTTCTGAGACTACCGTAAACTCATCAACAACATCTTTACATAATTGAAAAGTTATTGAACCCAACTCTACTCCGCCAGCAGTCCCATCAGATAGTGTGGGTTTCGATGGCAAATCTAATTGCTTATCCGCTTTTAACGACTCATACATCACACAAGAGTTTTCTGGAGAAATTCCATACATCTTTGTTTGGTTGTTAATTGATTTAAGGTAGCCTCCTACTCCACCAATCAATCCCCCTCCACCAACTGAAATAAAAGTTGAGTCAACATCATTTAAGTCTTGATTTATTTCTAACCCAAGTGTTCCTTGCCCGCAAACAATTGCTTTGTCATTATAGGGAGAAATATAAGTGGCTCCAGTTGTTTTAGATATTTCTTGAGCCCTTTCTTCTGCATGGATACAATCAGTACCATAGTATTCAACTTCTCCTCCAAGATTAAGTATATTTTCTACTTTATTCTTATGAACGTTTTTTGGAACAACTATTTTACCTTTTATTCCAAGTAAAGACATAGCTAATGAACATGCCGCGCCATGATTTCCAGTTGAAGCAGTAACCACCCCGTTCAACTTTTCTTTTTCTGACAATGAAGTCATTTTACTGATCGCACCGCGGAATTTAAATGAACCCGTTTTTTGAATATTATCTAACTTGAGGTAGACTTCTCCATCAATTAGATTACTTAGATAAGGAGAATGCTCTAGAGGAGTTTTTCTTATATAATGTTTAGATCTTTTATATGATTCTTCAACGTGATGAGGAAAATCAATCATAAGGACTCTAATACTGGAGATATTCTATCGAGGGCTTCTTTAAGATCAGAAGATTTAGCCCCATAGCCAAATCTTAAATAATGATCCATTCCGTACCAATCACCCGCTACCAGCATTACACTAGTTTCATTGCGCAATTTCTCAATGAGCGCAGAAGAATTAATCGACCAGTCATATCCTACAAAAGCCATAGCGCCTGCCTGGGGAGGTATAAAACTAAAATGATCGCCAAAACCCTTAATCCAGTTTTGAAAAAGATCTAAATTATTAATTAAACATTTTCTAATCTGACTAAGTGTTTTTAATCGATTCTCTGGGTGAAGTACATGAGACCCAATTAAATCACTTAATCTCCCAATAGATATACTTGTATAATCGTGATTCGCCCAACATTGTTTAATATAATCTGGATTAGAGATTGACCATCCTAATCGTAAGCCAGGCAATCCATATGCTTTTGACAGTCCACAATTCACAATGGTTTTGTCATAACCAATTTCCCAGAAAGAATTGCATTCATTACCATCAAGCTCTGCACCGCGATAAACTTCATCTGATAAGATCCAAGAATCATATTTTTGGGCAATTTCTCCTATCTTATATACAGCCTCTTTAGGAAGAACTGAACCCGTAGGATTATTGGGATTGCAAATGCATATCAACTTGGTTTTATCTGAGACAATTGAACTAAATTTTTCCAAATCGGGTTTCCACCCTAAGGATTCCTTCAAATGAAATGTTTTTATCTCTGCTCCTAGGCCTCGTGAAAAACCATATATCTGTAAATAATTGGGCATCATATAAACAATCTCATCGCCAGGCTCAATTAAAGTCATTATCGCTACCATATTTGCTTCAGCAGAACCATTGAAAGCTTGGATATTTTCAACAACTGCACCCGGATAGATTGATGCTATTGATTCTCTTAATTCAGGCGATCCTTCAGTAAAACCATATGTTATTTCTGTATTTTCTATTTTCTGAATAAAATCTGAATTAAATAGAGATTTTATCGTTCCAGGATGGACACCACTTTCCGTCAAATTATAATCTACTTTATTTTCCCAGGTAGATTGATTCCGTTCTAATTGGAATTCTTCAAATTTCATGAAACAAGGGCTTTATTTATTGCTGATTCAAAAAATTCCTTAGTTTTTTTATCTTGCCAATAGTCTATAAGTTTTCCTCTCCTGTCAAAAACTAGTGTAAAGGGTAAAGCTCCAGACCACTCTTCATGAATATTATTGATAAATTCATTATCATCTAATTCATCTGTTAAAAATGATATCCCCCTAACACCTATATTAATTAGAAATTTCAATACAGCATTTTTTCGATCTAACCAATCATTGCTTACAAAATAAAGTTTAAATCCCTGATCTTTATATTCTTGCTCAAGCTCAAGAATATATGGCATTTCTTCTATACACGGACTGCAGTGAGTAGCCCAGAAATTAACTAGGACTACATCTTGACCAACATGCGTTGCCACTTGATCAAAAATATCTGCTGCATCAACAATTCTGAGATCAACTTCTGGCTTAGCACATCCAAAAATAACAAAAAATAAAATAAATGATATTTTTTTCATTTTTTAACCACCTACAATGAATACGGCATTACCAAACAAAAGTTTCCCATTATACCAAAATGCACGAAATAAGGGATTGTCAGCTAAGTAAATAACGCGTCCTCTTCCCATATTTTCAACTCCAAAAACCATTGATTCTCTAAGATTTTCTTTAGCTTTATATCCTACGAAGCCACTGACTACTGAAGAAGAATCTTGGGTCGTTCCGACATTCCATCCTCTAGTAAGAAAAGCATATCTTTGATTACGTAGTTTCAAAGAAAAATAGTCTTTATCATAGCCAAAAGCTAAAGGATGAGTATTGTCTAAATTTATTTTAACAATTGCGCCATATGCATTATAACTGAGATTATTTCTTTGACGATCTTTATAAGGATTTAATCTTTCTGATAATTCTCTTTTTTTCTGCCTTTTCTCATAATTCTTTTTTTCATCATCATTTGAGAATTGTTTAAGACCATATCCTTTTTGGTCTACGAATCGATCCATGGCTGAATCCATCACTATCAAACGCCCACCTGATCTAACCCAATGACGCAATTCATTTCTTGTTTCATTATCTATGTAGGAGTGATTACCTGATGGTAGAATAAAAACATCATAATCATGTTTGGGCAAAGAACTGAAATTGTTTTTATCAATTACAGTTATAGGAAACTCAATTTGCCTTTCAAAAAAATGCCAAACTTCACCAAATGAATAACTTCTAACAGCGTTACCAGCTACTAAACCAATCTTGGGTCGCTTAACAACTTTCATTGAAGATGAACCAAAATCTTTTCCTTTAGAAACAAATCCACTAAAAGCTGGAGTTAGTGATCGATTGAAAATTTTTACTCCATTCTGAATTACATCATCAAATTTGATTCCCTTCTTTTCGTTGCCCTTTCTAGTTATCACCAGAGTTCCAGGATCATAGGATTTTTCATCTATAGAAAATGATTCCATTGAAACACGAGCAACAATATCATTTTTAAACAAATAAGCTAAAAATCGCAGATCTTTAATGCCCTTCCAGGGTAATATATAAGCATAGGGTTTATCTGAAGAAAATTTGATGCTTTTTGGCTTACCGATTTTTGAATTAGGATTTGCTTTAACATCGCCTTTAATCGCATAAGCTTCTAGTCCATAGACATAAGGAATTGCCCATGCTGTTAAATCATATGTTAATGTATCTCTAAGTAATGTTTTTGGCTCAAATAAGACTTGCACCAAAACTGATTTAGGCTGAAAGGCGGATATAACTAAATCCCCTTTTATCACTTTTGCCTGTTCAGATTTTCCTGTATTGTAATTTAATCCTCTGTAAGTTTTAGTAACGTCAGCAGTCCCATGTTGAATTCCATTATTATCTAGCCATGTTCTCAAATCAGCTAATTTATCTTTGGAATTAGATTTGGAGATCACATATGATTTATATTCACCTTTTGGATTATTTTTATTTTCTGAAAAAAACTTTTCGAATTCATTAACCATTTTTTCAACATTATTGGAAGCAACTTCTATTGTAGATAAGCCTGTGGTATGGTGGTGAGTTAATCGATCTTTTAAAGTAAGAGTGTCACCATCATCTGTTTCAACAGCTAATCCTCCTCTACTATGGCC
>ENA-UPTF01001290-UPTF01001290.1-marine-metagenome-genome-assembly--contig:-NODE-1290-length-16060-cov-2.833511_pt1 | contig 16060 bp, 12 predicted proteins | sample MGYA00238166_ERZ767019 | MGnify/ENA primary metagenome ERZ767019 (study PRJEB28930, sample SAMN06266391) | marine metagenome | isolation source: Sea water from 250 m depth | place: Atlantic Ocean...
GTACTACAGATATGGTAAAGGGAAGACGGTAGCGTTTGTGTTCGCTGGTTTCGCTCTTTTCCTCTGTGTCGGTGTGTTTTTGATGAGTTGGGGTTGGTGATGCTGAAAGACCGGATGGTTTGTGTGTTGGCTGTCATTGGTGGTGAGCTGGTTTAGGGTAAAAAATCATAGAAAGATCACTGGGGAGGTCGTGTGAGCAAGGGCAAAAATAAGCAAGGTCGAAACGCCAAGAAAAAGGCACAACTGACGCTTAAAGAGAAAAGAAAACAAAAGAAAGCCAAAAAATGACCGCTCCATGATGGAGTGGCGACGATGAAGCCCCGACCGACTCTTATCATTCTCGGATCGTGCTTGGCTACGTTTCCAGGCTGAGCTACGCTTGAGGAAACGTAAGCGCGTGATGGTTTACAAGTCTGGGTTCGTCTCTTAACGATTGTCTTTACGGCATCGATGATGTGGCCTGTGAGGAACCTATAGCCGAACAAAACTGCCCTGACCTTCTCAGTTAATCGACCCACTTCGGGCCAACCCCACCGATTAACTATCCGAAGTCAGATGTGCGAACTAGTATCGGGAGCGTATAACTCTGTATGGTTTAAGGCGACTAACAGATAAGTAACGACAATGGAGAGAACATGGCTGCCTATCTTGTGGGTAACTTCAAAGTTACGAATGTTGATGGATTCACCGAGTATCGAAACCTCGTAGGTAAGACGATAGCCGACCATGGAGGGGAGTATGTCGTTGCCGACGTGAAGTCAGTTCCCATGGAGGGCAATCCAGAGCACCTGTCAGTGGTGTTGAAATTCCCCGATATGGATGCGTTAAAAGGCTGGTACGACTCGCCTGAATACCAAGAGATCCTGCCATTAAGGTTGGATAACAGCGAAGGTATCGTTACGTTCGCCGAAGACTAGGTCTTGAATAAGTCAACGGCGCGTGTGGGCGCGTACTAGCTAGTGCCTAATCCTTTTTTTCTCTGGTCGGGGACAACAGCAATTGTCCTGAGGAGTATGGTTTGTGTGGGGGTCAAACTGCGTTGGAAACACCTCGGAAGCGCGGCGTCGTGAGCGCGCGACGTAGATCATTTGCAGCACCGAGCTTATCGAACCTTCAATTCAGGAAGTGGCCCACGAACTTACTTTATTGGAATCAATCGATTAGTTTGGAGCGGGAAACGAGATTCGAACTCGCGACCCCAACCTTGGCAAGGTTGTGCTCTACCAACTGAGCTATTCCCGCATGCGATTAAACCAAAGAGCTAGAAGTACGTTACCTTGATCCGGTCTCGAACTGTGCCATCTTTGTAATGCTTTCTCTACTCTCCGCTTTACGGCCGAAAATGGGTTGTTCTGTTAACGCTTGGACGGAGTTTGCGAAAAACGGGGCAGAACTTCGAGTGGCACGCTATCCTGGAAAGGCGGTCATTCGAGATATGTGACATTGACGAGAAACGAAAAAGCTGACAAGAACTCGTCAACCTCGGGACCGTTACCGGCGGTCTTAAATCAAGGCGAGACGATAGCAGAATTGCGCGACGAGATCGGACAGTTGCGTGAGGAACTTGAACGTCTGCGTATTCACCATGCCCCATCTCCTTCGGATACCGATTGGGAATCCGAAATGAAACAGGGAATCGTTTATACCGATGGTCATTCGCCGACGAGCTCGATGTCAGCGGGTAGGTTGTTGAAGCAATTCTCTGGTTTGTCGAAGGAACGCATGAAATCTGGCCAAATAAGGGACAGTCGAGAGATCGACTACCTGCCAGTCCCAAGTGTCGATGAGGCGCAACTGGAAGCCGACTTCATCCGTTGGGGTTATTGCTTGGTCAAAGATGCTATGTCGCCAGAGCAAGTACGAGAGCAGGTTGAGCGGTTAGTCGATCAGGCCGCCGCAGAGCGACAACGGAGCGCTGCGATTGTGACGAGTGAAAGCGATAACGCTCAGCTCGTGAACAATTTGGTACTTAAAGGCTCGGTGTTTCGGGATGCGGTGGAGTTCAAGGAGTCGGCAGCGCAGCGGGGTCCGACCGTGGATCGTCTTCTAACCAAAATCATGGGGAAAGGCTTTGGTCTGGGGTGTGCACACGGATCCATTGTTCACGAAGGAGGTGGCTTGCAAGAGCTCCACATTGATCAGGGCGGTATGCCTTTGCCTTATCCGCCGTTCCCCTTCGGTTCTCTGATTATTTGGTGTTACACCGACTTTGACCTTGCCAACGGTGCCACGTACGTCGTGCCCGGTTCTCATAGGCAGGCAAACGGTGCGACAAGCTTCCGTAATGACGCCGACCTGCTTCAATTGGTTAATGGTGAACCCGGCTTAGTCGCTGTTTGTGCGCCGGCAGGCACGTGCATCCTTACGGATACGCGAATTCTGCATTGCGGTGGGCGACGTACGGCTCCTGGGACTCGATTTGCTATGCGCTGCCATTACAACCGGCATTTCATCAGGCCGTTGCACGAACAATCGACGGCGAATCTTCACGTACCCAACGACGTCTATCCGGAACTCTCGGACCGGTTAAAACAAATGATGGGCATCACCGACAACAACCAAACACCTGTTGGTGAGCTTTCAGCAAATCAAGGATCTCGTTCGAGCTAGTCGACTTCTATTGGCTCACACCCAAACGGAGGGTTGAGCCGGTTACGAACTTGGTGCGGGTATTATTTCTTTGTGTCGCCCGCGTCGGGAAAAGAAGGTTGGAATTGGTTGTACACGTAAGCTCCGATGCGTTCCACGCGTTGCCGTTCTTCCTGGTCAAGCGGACCAGCTTCGAGAGCTGAGATCGCCTCGTCCATTTGTTGGGCGTTGGCCGGTCCACAAAGCACTAGGTCTACGTGCGGATTTGAAAGTGCAAATCGATAACAATCGCGAGCCGATAGTGGGGCTTCTCCGGGGGGCATTTTTTGAGCATCGAGTAGGTGTCCCCAGCGCGTTGCTGTGTAGGCGAGTATTGCCGGCCGGGGTTGATTCGGTACGAACGGGAAAACGTCTTGTTCAGCGCCTCGGTGCGCGGCGTTGTACCTCAACATAAACATGTCGTAGGCAGGAGCATTTTGGCCCTGTTGGTCGGCGGTAAGGAATTCCTTAAGCAGCGGTCGATTGTGCGTGCTCAACGAAAGAAAACGTACCTTACCGCGATCACGTAATTGCTCGAATACTTCGAGGTAGTCGTCTGTAGGGACCTCGTTACGTGCACCGAGTAAGAGATAGTCGAAATAGTCGAGACCTGCGCGCCGGAGCGCGATTTCCACCGACGGCACCATTAATCGTGGCGATCGTGCATACGATTGAACGGTCAGAACTAGTTCATCGCGGTGGCGTTTGGCCAAATGCCGAATGGCTTGCCCGAACGCCGGTCTTCGGATGGAACCCCAATAGAGGTAATTCACACCACGCTCGAATGCGTGCTCGACCACGCGTCGAGGCAAACCAAAACTCGATCCAATGCCCAGCCGACTAGCCAACAAACCACCGTATCCGAGTGGTCGCTTTGCTAAGAAATTGCTCACGTATCTACCATTTTGTTGGTCCGTTCTATTGCGGTTTTTTGTAACCGCCGAACGTTGTCATTCTGCCTTCTTGTTCGAATACAGTGACATCTTCGAAATCAGCTTCAAGCCAGCCAAGATGCGTCTCAATATTATCGAAGACGAGGTCACAATTTAGGAAAGATCCGCCCGGCGCTAGCAATTGTGCGATTTCTTGGTAAATGCCTCGAATCCGTTCCGAGAAGCGGACATTATGAATAGCGATCGATGAAACGACGGCGTCGAATGATGGTGATTGTTCAAAGGGCGCGACCCAGTTTGACTGCGATAAGTCGCTCTTGACGTAGTCAATGCGGTCAATGAAATCGCCGAGTCGCTCGCGTGCATGTTCATGCATGGGTTCTGAAAAATCCTGACAGATAACACGGGCCTTGGGAAAGACTTCTAGAACGCAACGGGTCAGCTCCCCGTACCCAGCGCCCACATCCAAAACCTGGATTTCGTCATGCCGTTGTCGCGGAATTCGCTCGATCATACGCGTGAGCATCGGTCGGCGATCCTCGTCTCTCGTAACGTCTTTTTTTATCCAGTCGTTGACGTATTCGGCAGAGTGCCAGTTGTGTCTACCATGCGGATCGGAGCGATTTCCTACCACGGCCATTCCTTGAAGCCATCAGGGGGTACTACGCTTTGATCGCTTTTAGAGCGTTGGAGGCAGAACCAACCCATACGATCTCGGTTTATAAGCCTCTACGGTGTTCCACAAGAGTCACCCTCGTAGATCCCAATGTCGTCCAACTGCACGCTTCTTGTACTCTGCGCCATATCGAATGCGATTCGCGCGGATGTATCGGTGTTCCCAATGGTGACGGTGTGAGAGAACTGTTTGAAGCTCGCATCGATCGTCACTTGCCTTTGTCCGTTCGAAATATTGGCATAGCCGTCCGCTCCGGCATCGAGGTACGCGGTCATCATCCGAGAGCCCCCTGTGGTGCGCGCGCGATAACAAAAGGTGTACTCCTGGTCGGCGACTAACCAAATGCGGTGGAACAGCTGCACGCGCCACGGTTGGTTGGACGAGACCGTGTCGACGTCGAATTGGACCATGCCGTTGGTGTGCCTAACGGACCCGTTTAGCAGAGTGGTTCCCCAACTTTCGTCCCACTCGTCAAACGTACCGCCGCTTTCGATTAGGTTTCCACTCCGAGCAGGAACAGGCCTTAAGTCCGAATAGACAAGTGCATCGTTACTGAATAGCCCACCGGGATTTTGCACTTGGACCAGGTACATGCCGCCAGCTTCCGGAATTTCGTCGATTTCCATGAGAACAATTTCGTTGTCGCAGTTGGGTAGTGAGCCCGTTTCACACCGGATTTGACCCTCAACTCGTTGTCCATCAACAAACACCGTGGCGCCTGATCGAACGTGGCGGCCCCTCATCCGTAGTGTCCGCGCGTCGCTTAAGAAGGCGACCTCGACGGATCCGGTTTGTTCTTGAATAGGTGTGTCGTTCCAAAGTGCGGGTTGGGGATAGTTATAAAAGTCTACATAGGGGCCCAGACGACCAGTGAGGGTCAACACCATCGCGCCATTCGCGGCTTCTGTGACGAGTTCTTCGCGAGAAAACGCTTCGGGATTAGCGCTATCGCGAACGACGTAGCGACCGTCGACGTAACCCAATTCCAGAGGTGTGCTAGAGCCGCCGCTTGTTTGAGCGCCCTCGGCTTGCAACACGATGCTTCCTTCCATCGCGGCTCGTTCAAGGTAATCGAGCATGGTTGCTGTTTCAGCAAGGTTGGCGGAGGCTTCATTGAGCGTGACTTGTCGGCCGAATGCGCCGGAGAAGCCGGTGCTGCCTTGCACGACCATTTCCCATATCTGGGGCGTCGCACCGGCGAGGATCCACATATCCCGTTCTGGGAAGCTGTCGTCCATTCCGACGAGGTTCATCAAATCAATGATGTTGAGACGCGCTTGGGGTGTCACCATCCAGCGGTCGTAAGCGCCGCGCCACGTAGGAGCGTCCATTCCGGTACCCCCCGTGTTCGTGCTGACAAGGAAGGGCATTTTGTGGCAGTTGCCACAATCCTTAACAAAATTGAATTCGAAAAATCCATCTTTTGCTTGCTGTGTTACTTGGTTCGTGATCGGTCGCGTTTGCGATGGCGGGAAAGGAACGCTAAGTAAAAATTTGGCCATGGCGTCGCGCCGTTTGCCACTCAATAGGCCGAGCTTACCCTCATCGTTTTCGGGACAATTCGTTACGTCACACATCGTTGTCGCCATCGAACCATCGACTAAGAAACGGGTACAGGTTTCGGGCTCGCTGAGTGAACAGTTTGGCTCGACATCACTATTGATACTTTGGGTGTTGTTGCCACCGAACGGATCACCAGGAATTCCATCCCAGTGATAGGGTGTTGTATCGCGTAAACCCCGTATGGGCATGGTTAGCCTGGGCGGGATCTGGGTACATCCATCCACATCGCAGATAGGCGTTTGCAACACCCAAATTAGTTGGTCAGTTCCGCCATCGGGATGACAACTCTCACACGAGAACGTACCGGTGCTCGAAGCATTAGCATCATTGAATGCGATCCGACCCTTCTTGACCTCTGCGTCGGTGGGGTCGTTCATCGTAATGGTCGTCTTGAGTGTGGGGTTGCCGAGCGAGGTGAGATCGACCACGGATACCGTGTTACCCACGGTATTTAAGACCCAGCCTTGCGTGGGTTTGCCGTCTCCATCTGCCAATAACGCCACGCCGCGAGGGACCGAACCGACGGTTGTACGACCGAGCACTTCGCCCGTATTCGCGTCCATCGTAAAGAGCTTGTCCGAGCCTGCCGCGGTCACGATAAGCGTCGAATCGTCCTCGCTCACTTGGATGCCAAATGGTGTCGCTAGCCCCATGCCGGGTTCGGGGTGGCTCGGAGGTAGGGGCTCGAGGTCATAGAAGACGGGTTCGCTGCAGCTAAGGCCTTGACAATCAACCATCGTGACTTGATTCAAAAAAGCTCGGTTTTCCATCTCTTCGAGCCCATCTTTTTCGGTCCCAGCGCGACCGTTCGCCGTATTTCTTGCGTCGGTTTGGCTGACGAAAACACGTCCACCGCTGTCAACGGCGATGCCGTATAAAAGTGTGCCCACGGTGTTGACGACTTCGAGGAGCGTGTCGTCCGCGGTGTTGAAGATGTATAGATCCCGATCCGGTAACAACGGATTCTTAATAATGTCGGCATCGTAGTTGACAGAGAGGACATTGTTGTTTGAAAACACGTGCTCAACAGCGTCAAACGTGCATATGTCGCCGTCGATTTTCTCAGAGGTGCAGCCTGATAATTGGCTTTGGTTATTTGATTCGAAGGGGATAACAAACAGTCGATTACCTTGTACCGTAATTGCGCGCGGATCTTGCGCGCGAATGGGTAGGTGGCCAGTGACTGAATAAGACTCTCCACTGACTATGGCAACCTGATTCGAGGGGGAAAGAGTGACGTACGCCTTCGTATTACTTGCGAACGCGATTCCGACGGGCTCGTCGAACCGCGTGGATAAGGTTGCGGCATCGATGTCTTGAATCGTGGCGATAACTTGATGAAACGTCGCACTATCGGGATCGGTGTCGATTACGCTGACCGAGTCCGATACGTGATTGGCGACCCAGACCTCATTGCCGTCGGGCCTCACGGCCAGGCCGACAGGGTCAATACCAACGTCGATTCTTGCGACCACCTGCTCACTGGCAATGGCAACGACATCGACCGTGTCAGACGGCGTGTTGGTTACATAAACGTACGATCCATTAATGACAATAGGTTTTGCATGTGGACTAGCAAAGACGGGATGCCCGACATTTGTATCGAACGTAGGGGTGTCCGGGTCGGCATTGTCGCCAATTCCGTCGCCATCACTATCCGCAACCTCAGTGGCGTCCAAAGGGAACGCGTCGACGGCATCGACTACGCCATCGCCGTCATCGTCGGTATCCGCGTTATTCCCTAAACCATCACCGTCGGTATCAAACGCCTCGCTGTCGTCAAGCGGGAATGCGTCTTGGCTGTCGCTAACACCGTCACCGTCAATATCGCCGCTGAACGCTTCAATCCTCGCGTCGAAATAGGTCTTAATCTCATCCGCTGCAGTACGAGGGGCATCGGTACCAACTGCACCTTCAATTAGGGTTGCTCCATCAAAGCCAAAGAGATAACGCAGTAACAGGAGTCCGTCGGTTAGGGCTTCCGTGGAACCATCACCATCAATGTCGAGGTGACCTTTGTTCGTGTCCAGGTAGGAGGCAATCGTATCAGCGTCCGAACGTGTCGCCGACGATGTGACGGCTCCTTCTGTCAGCGTAGCACCAGAGAAGCCAAAGAGATGCCGTAGCACCAGCAGCCCATCGGTTAACGCCGCAGTTTCCCCATCAAGATCAATATCAAAGTCAAAACATCCATTACAGTCGTAGCGGTCTAAGGGATCGGTGCCATCAAGGGCTTCCTGAGCGTCGGATACCTCATCACCATCGTCATCTGTATCGGCGTTATTCCCAAAACCGTCATCATCGGTATCGAGAGTTTCCGTGGCGTCGAGAGGAAAGACGTCGGCATTGTCGCCCGTGCCATCACCATCGCTATCCGATTGCTCTGAAGCGTCCAACGGGAACGCATCCGTGGTATCGGCAATACCATCCCCATCGTCATCTGTATCCGCCGTCATACCCGCAGCAAGACAACTCGCGTCGCAAGTATTCGGGGCACCGTCCGCATCGGTGTCGGTCTCGTCACCAATACTAATAAGTGGGAAGACATCGGCGGTGTCTAAGATGGTATCGCCATCGTCATCGGTATCCTCGTTATTGCCGGTACCGTCGCCATCGGTGTCGGTGGTTTCCTCTGAATCCAACGAAAACGCATCCGTGGTATCGGCGACACCATCCCCATCATCGTCGTCGTCGCACGCATTGCCGAGTCCGTCTGAATCAGTATCCAGCTGGTCTGCATTGGCCACCGAAGCACAATTATCAGAGTCGTCCTCAAGGCCGTCCCCATCCGTATCAGTCGTGATGTTTTGTGCGCCCGCATCAATCCAATCGCGAACGAGCTGGCGTAACGTACTATTCAAATAAGGGCCGCCATAGGGCATCTGCTGGCCACTTTGAGCCGTGCCTTCGAGCTTCTGCATAAGGTAGCTATTGTCGGCGTCGTTCGGTTCAACGAGGTTGAGTGAAGGTACCTCAGTACTCGGGACATTCACCGTGTTGCCGTACGCCGCGCCTTCACTCAAATTTAGCCCCTGTGACGGAGAACTGCCGCTGTGACAACCGGTGCACGAGGCATCGAAAACTTGGCTTTGTACTTCAGATAGCGTGGCCGACCGGACCACGGCCCCACTCAAGAGCATGAGCGCAAGAAGGACAGTGTGGGCAGATCGGTACATCATTCACCACCGCACGCCGAAAGGGTCATTGCGCGAATCAGAACAAGAGGTGGATTGATTATCTGCATGAGGGAAGCACTCCCACAGAGTAAGCCCTTATTACGGTGTTTCGAAGGAAAAAGCAAAAAGCGTTGGGGCCGCTTTGTCTGTGAAATCACAAATAGACCCGCGACTGTTTCACGCGCCCCAAGTTTCTGCCAAAGTGCGGCGTTGCTCGGGAAAAGTACGGATGACGGATCAGAACCACGATCGACGGGACGCGATTGATCCGCACACGGTACCGACCAAGTCTCGATGGGCCTTCGGGGTCGGATCGACGGCGGAGACACTCTCGCTGTACTCGGTCGGTGCGTTGGGGATGCTGTTTTACAACCAGGTTTTGGGTCTGGATATTCTCCTCGCGGGATTGGTGCCCACACTTTCTATTCTGGGTGACGCGATTTCAGATCCTTTGATTGGATCTTGGTCGGACCGATTCCGTTCGAAGAAATGGGGACGTCGACACCCTTTCATGCTGCTCGCACCGATTCCCGTCGCCGTTAGCTTCTGGATGGTGTTCAACCCGCCAGAAAGTTTTGCCGACGGTTCTCTTTTTTGGTGGTTCCTGGTGTGGTCAATCTTGCTCCGAACATTCATGACGGTCTATCACGTGCCGCATCTTGCCATGGGGGGCGAGTTGTCCAAGGAGTACACGGAGCGAACCAAGATCATGAGCTACAACAACTTTTTTGGTTGGATCGGTGGTGCCGGATTTTTCAAAATCAATTCAACCGTCTTTTTTGCGACCACGGCGCAAACTGCAAACGGTTTTTTACGTCCCGACGCATACGAACCGTTTTCGATCACTATCGCGTTGGTTATCGCCGTCGTCCTATTTGTCTCTGCTTGGTTCACCCTCGATCGGATTCCGCATCTGCCGCAACCGGCCCAACTGGCGTCACGGTTCGGTTTTCGTGAATTTTATGGTGATCTTTTCAAAGCCTTTGGCAACCGCAATTACCTTTTTCTGATGATCGCGCTCTTCGCGCTGTCCATGATGCTTGGCATTCGAGGTGGGATGGGCACGTACATGAACATCTACTACTGGGAACTTCGGTCCGAGGATATTGGGAACCTAATCCTGATTGGTTCGTTTTTTGGATATATCTCGGGTTTCCTCTTTTCTGCGCGAATACACGATCGGTTTGATAAACGGGCGACCATCGTGACAACCGCGGTGACACTGTCGGTGTTTCCGGCGATGCCCGTGATCCTCAGATTGCTAGGGCTATTTCCGGAGAACGGTTCGTGGCTACTTATGCCGTCTATTGCCGCCTTTGGTGCGTTGGGCGCGGCCTCGGGCAGCATCATCAATATTAGCGTGATGTCTGCAATCGCAGACATTGCAGACGAGAACGCGCTGAAACATGGCGTACGACAGGAAGGTATCCTTTACTCGGCGCGAACCTTCTTCGCGAAACTCGACAATTCGTTGGGACACGGTCTTGCGGCCGTTTCACTTAAGATCATTGAGTTCCCGGATAGAGCGGTTCCCGGTGAAGTCGATGCCGATATCGTTTGGTGGTTGGGGGTTGTTGACTCGCCGCTAGCCATCGTTCCAGGGCTGATCGCCGCATACTTTTATGCGAAGTATAGGATTGATAAATCGGGCTACGAGGAAACCCGCAGGCGGTTGGCGGAGGCTGCCTTGACATCCGATGTTCCTGCCGACGATGAACAAATACGAAAGTCGTGAACAACGAGACAACAGGAGGACCTATGGCCGAATTAACGAATTTCGAACGCGTCAAGATTCAGATGGAGTACGTGGTTCCTTTGATCAAGGATCTTCAAGCCTTGCTAGGCGAGGACACGATCAATGACGCGCTGAAACGGCGAGCGCGGGAAAGTGAAGTCTCTATTGATTCCGGTAAGCAGCCTGATTTTTCTCGAATGACTGACGGCGCAAAGATGTTTGCGGAAGGCGGTGCCCTAGACTACGACATTATTGCGAGTGGTGATGATCACTTCGATATGGATGTGAAACGTTGTCAGTATGCGGAGATGATGGACGAGTTGGGGGGGCGAGAATTTGGCCATTTACTGGTCTGCAACCGGGATTTCGCCGCAGCCAAACGAATTGGGATGACGCTTACGCGGACCCAAACGATAATGCGGGGTGCAGACTATTGCGATTTTCGCTATCGGCCGGCGCGCACGAGTTAACCCAACTTTTTTCTGGAATCTTCAACATTATTCTTCCCGGGAGTAATCCCACGAAATAATTTTTTCAGGAGTGATTTCAATGTACATCGCTTCTTTTGGCGCAGATTTCGGTAGATCTTCGTCATCTACCCCTCGCCGCTTGGCGCCCGCTCTCGCGAAATGCAATAGATCCTCGGCCGCAGTATGAACGATGGCGGAACCCTGGATTAATACGCCTTTCAGCTCTTGCCACTGACGTCCTGACTCCAGCGTTAAGCTGACTTGTGGGTTTCGTTCAACGTTCAGGGCTTTTTGCGTTCCGGGTCTCCCTCCGACGATAACGTTGTCGCCGAGTCGAAAATAACCAAGTGGTATGGCGTGCGGGTAGCCGTCGGCGCCGATACTCGTAAAGACGATCCATCCCGGTCGACTATCTAGAAATGCGTGGACTTCCTCTTTCGTCATCGTTGCTGGCAATGTTGCCTCCTATTCGGTCGCGGCACTTTTTTATTCTCTCAAGAAAATGACGGAGGTCTATTCTGTCGTATACGCTATTTATTGTTCGTATCTGCCTTGGTAGCGTTGTTTTCCCAACTTATCTTGGTTCGGACTTGAAATTTCGATCTCGCCAATTCCTCGGTCGGATTTCATGAATAGTGATAAAGAAGACTTACCGTTGGGCCGTACGGTCCGCTCTGCGGCGGAATATAGTCCCGACGCCCTCAGAGCCATCTCTCGTGACGATCAGCGCCGCGCTGTTGAAATGAAAAACATCCATCCTTTCATAGGAGAAGATGTTTGGAATTGTTATGAGTTTAGTTGGTTAGGGAGTGAGCATTGTCCCTGCGCCGCGACGCTACGCATCGTTGTTCCTTGCGATACGAAGAATATGGTCGAGAGTAAATCGTTGAAGCTTTATCTCAACTCGTTTGCCCAAACACGGTTTGCTAACGAACAAGAAGTGATCGAACGACTCAAGACGGATGTATCTGAAGTCTGCGGAGCACCGGTCGACACCTTGTTGATGAACATCGATAAAGAACATTTGGGCCAAGAATTAACAGGGGATTGCCTTGACCAACTGGCTGTCCGTATCGAAACCTTTGAACCCTATGCGGCGATACTTACGACGAACGGTGCGCCTCGATCGGAGTCGGTTTTTTCACACCTGTTTCGAAGTATTTGTCCTGTCACAGGCCAACCGGACCACGCAACGATTGCCATTGCCTACGAGGGAGGGGCGATTCAACGTGAGTCGCTGCTCGCGTATTTGGTTTCGTATCGCGAGTACGAAGGTTTTCACGAACACGTTGTTGAGCGTATTTATCGCGATTTGATGGAGGTGGCTTCTTTTAGCCGATTGTCCGTCGAGGGGCATTTTTTGAGGCGAGGGGGTATTGATATCAACCCTTTTCGAGCCACACATCCACGAACTCGTCCTTTCTCACGGGCTCCGCGTCAGTGAGGGCCTTTGAGTTCGACGTACTGAAGTCCGGTCCACATGGCCAATAAACTTGATCGTATGGTCGAGGCCCAAATTTTGTAGCCTTCGGCATTCAGGTGCAGGCCGTCGGCTATAAAAAGCTCCGGTCTTGGACCACCTTTTTCATGCAACATCGGCGGCCCAATATCGAAGAAGCAAAGGTTGTCCCTTGTTTCGGCTCGTCGCTGCATTTCTCGGTTGACCTCTAACATTTTGGGCCAAAGTGCCTCGCGCCTCACCGATGGCTTGATCGCAATGAAACAGACTTTCGTGCCCGGCAACGTGCGTCCGACGTAGTCGATGAAATCTTCGTAGTCTTCGATTACCTCGACGGCTGTTAGCCCGGCAGCAATGTCGTTGTCGCCTTCATAGACCACAATGATCTTGGGGTTATATTTACTGACGATTCGGTCGCGGTAATAATTTAGGTGGTTCATCTGAGAACCACCAAAACCCCGGTTGATGACCGGAATGGGGGCGAAGTCTTTCTTGAGAGAACGCCAAAACACGATACTCGAACTACCAACAAATAGGACCGCCCCTTCAGGAGGGGGCGATTCGACATCCTGCGCTTCGAACGCTTGGATACTTGATTCCCAGTACTCAGCGCCGCTCATGTCACGTATGGTCGCGTAGACCCAGCTTCCTCCGATCGCTGCGATCGCGGCAGAAATTGATAGGCTCCAAATCAGTAATTTCCGGATCATCGACGTGTCGGCAGGCTAGCGCAGCTTCTAACGGTTGGGAGGGATGTAAGCGACCACCTGGCGAACCTTTTTCGGCTTCTCGAAATGGGCGTACTCACGTGGCTGTTTGCAACTCAACAAATCGTCGGTAGTGACCGTCGGTCTTGGCCAACAACTCGGAAGGTGTGCCTTGTTCGAGTACGCGTCCCTCGTCTAAGAAAACGATGTGATCGGATTGAGCAATGGTCGAGAGACGGTGGGCAATCACGATGACCAGGCGGTCTTTGGCAGCCTCGTGTAGTGCTTCGACAAGATACTGTTCTGTCTCCGGATCGAGAGCAGACGTCGGCTCATCAAGAATCAAGATCCTGGAGTCTCTTAGTAATCCGCGCGCGATCGAAATACGTTGTTTTTGACCAACCGACAGTTTGCTACTTGTAACGCTTCCAAGTCGGGTTTGATACCCGTCTGGGAGGGATTGGATGAAGTCGTGGATACCCGCAGTCGTCGCTACTGCTTGAACTTCTTCGACGGTGGCATCGGGCTTTCCGTACCGGATATTGTCGATTATCGAATCAGAAAAAAGCTGAGTTTCTTGGAAGACGTAGGTGATCTGACTACGCAGACTTTGTAACGTGAGTTGGTTGACAGCGTGGCCGTCGATGCGCACGTGGCCTTCACTGGCCACATGAAAGCGTGGGATGAGATACGCAAGACTCGTTTTCCCGGCGCCCGTTGGACCAACCAGCGCGATGATTTGTCCGACTTTTGCCTCGAGCGACACGCCTTCAAGCGCGCGTCGGCCATCCGGGTAAACGAGACCAGCGTCTTTGATCGATACGCCGTTTTCAATTGTGGGTAAATCAGTCGAGCCGAGATCGTCCTCTGCGGGTAGGTCCATCATGGCGAATACGCGCCGCATTCCTGCAACATTATCCTGGAGACGAACCCAGAGGATTGAGAGCGACATCATGGGTCCTCTGAGATACCCGAAATAAACGAGTAGGGCGGTGAGATCACCGGGTGTCATCTCGCCGTCGATCACCTTGGTTAGAATGAAGGCCAGGAATAACCAGTAAACCGCACTCGAGACAAAGCTCCCGAAGCTGCCGATGAACATCCACAACAGGCTGACCGCCCGGTGCCGTTTAAACGACTCTCCACTGTCGCCCGCAAAGTGTTCTTTTTCGTTGGCGTTGCCACCGAGGCTTTGGACAGCTAAGACGTTGTCCATGCCTTCTTCGATTGTGCTGGTCGTGATAGCCCCAGCCGCCCTCGCGGCTTGTCCGCGCCGTCGAACAGGTCGCGAAAAGAGACTCGATAACGTCACCCAAACGGGGAAGACGGCGAGTGTCATCCAAAAAATTTCGTTGTTATTGGGATACGCGTTCAGAACGGTAATGACCGCCTGCAAATAAAGGACGGTCGACATGATCGGGGTATGGGTCAGCTCGTAGAATATTTCGTTGATCTGCGGAGCGTCGTACATGACTCGATAAATCGAATCTCCGATTCGCTGGTCTTCGAGCTGCGTCATGGACAAGGCACCGATTCGGCTAAATAGCTGGGACCGGAGCGTATGGTTTAGGGATTGCAACAATCGGATGTCGAGTTTGAATTCCGTGTACCCGTATATGCCTCCAGCCGTGCTGTAACCTCCGTGTATCTTGTTCTCGACTTGAGTGGCGTAATCGTGACCTTGTGCCAGGCCTGCCTCCGTCTCGTCCTCGTAACCCGTCGTGTACGAGCCGATCAGAACGACGAGGGTGATGCCGATGACGGCTAACCAAAATAAGATTTCTAGCGTAGAGCTGCCTTGCAGCGCATTGATGAGAGGCCAAACATAGGTTGGATAATCCGTTGCCTCTTCGATCGGATTGCCGAGGATGACATGGTCCGTCAGTATTTTTACGGGCCAAGGGATGAGCGCGAGAGGTAACGCGTAAGACCCCAATTTAAGAACGAACTTTCCAATGTATCGCCACGTAAAAAAGCGAATGTATTCGAAACTTCGAGCAATGATCTGGGCCGCTTCTCGGTAATTAATATCCGTACGGATATCTATCCCACTCGAACGTGCGTCGAGCCCCGTATCCGGAATACGACTCGGTTCGGTTTCGGCCATCTTTTAGCTAGGGCTCCGAAAGTTTTGAAGCGAGGATTCCGTTTCCACAAATCCGCGATAGCGGCCGTTTTCAGTCTGCATTAAAACGTCGTGAGACCCGCTTTCGAGGATGCGACCACTGTCGAGGTACAGGATGTTCTCGGCCCGACGAATCGTTGAGATGCGATGGGTAATGATGAAGATCGCCCGACCCTGGGCAGATCCCCACTCGGATAAATTATCCATAACGCGATGTTCGGTGGCGGCATCAAGTGCTGCTGTTGGCTCGTCCAGAATCAGGATTGGTGTGTCGCGGACGACGGCTCTGGCGATCGAAAGACGTTGACGTTGACCCGTGGATAGTTTGCCTCCACGGTCCGAAAGAACGGTATCCAAGCCGTGTGGAAGGGCGCTCAGGTAGTCGTTCATGTCGGCGATTCGAACGGCTTCAGATACGTCGGCGTCGCTGGCGTGTGGCGCGACGTACCACCTCGCGGTGCGCGCGGCCAACTGCGCGGGGCTGCAGCGCACGGCACGGATCCTGTTCCGCGGCGAGATTGACTTGTGACCAGGTACCACCAGTAACCAGGGTGGCAAGGGATAGCTATCTATCCTTAAGGATGGCGCATGTCGCTTTTATTGTGAGCCAGTGAGACCGTGAGTGGGA